>Ga0209367_1011554_pt1 | contig 11687 bp, 7 predicted proteins | sample WorMetLIZISLAND2_FD_187412 | JGI IMG/M metagenome (GOLD analysis project Ga0209367, IMG submission 187412) | Marine gutless worms symbiont microbial communities from Max Planck institute for Marine Microbiology, Germany - Olavius geniculatus... ... | reverse complement strand
CAAAATTAGCTACAGCACAGCATGTATTAGGACTAAAAATGTAACAGACATTGCTACATCACACATAATTTTTTCCTTGCATCAACTTCCTTTACCTGCTTAAGCCTATCTTTAGCGTCGTCAATAAACAGCTTTCACTTTATTCTTCTTCTTCTTCGGCGTATGGTCGAACTTCAACAATTTGAAGACTCCTGACCAGTAGATAAGTGGTTGTGGACATGCCGCCAGTGCTGAGTGCATCAAAAAAACCATGAAGGATGACCCGGTGCAGAACTATAAGTGATAATTAAAATAGGGAAGTGTCTCTGGCTCCTCACGGAAGGCGCGACTCCCTTTCATCAGAATCAGTGGAGTACCGCAGAGTATTCGATTATGCTATTTAATTTGTTTGTGTGTGCTTACTATATTTTAGATATTGTAACTCGATTTGCTTTTCTGTTCTCTTGTTTTTTTTGCTGCAAAAACCGTTATTACACAACAGTAGATATCGAAACTGAAACTACAGTAACAAGTAGTGGATGAATTGAATAATTGATAAGCGGAGTTGACGTACGTTGATAAAGACAAGCGCCATGACGCAGATGCCCAGCGGAGGATGCGCAATGCCAGGTGACGGAAGCTACGACAGCCACCACAGCAGCCAAATCTCGACCAGAATGCACAAATATAATTAAATAAGTAAATAAAATATGCAATTAACCTGATGATTTTCAGCACTATCGATGAAATGTTTCTTGTGGATAATTTTGTTTTACCCGTAGTTTTTATAGAAAAAATTTACAAACCCAAAATCTCCGCTGCATACTGCATGTTGTGTGTGATTCACTAACAGAGCGCCAAGAAGTCATCATGTCAGATTACTTACTTGGAGGCCTACATTCAGCTCTATTTCTTATTCTCTTCTGTTGTTCCAGCTCGTTTTTATGTGCTGTTATCTTGCCAATTTGCAGCTAAAAACATCGAAGACGATATGGAGCCTATCTCCAAAAAAACAAAACCACAAATTTGGAAGATGTTGGCATGTGTAGTTTACTCACGTTTGCGTATTCGCCTACAGCGACGAAGATAATGACAAACGAAGCGGAAGTCACAAGCAGAGTAAGAATCATGAACGGCAGATGAATCTGTTAACAACAGCGTCTGCATCTGTTAGTAAAGTCTCCCAAACAAAAAAAACTGCCTAACGGTAACGTATAATGTAGGCCTACAGTAGTAGTAGATTTCGTGTCAAATGCGTCGGTGATGGACCAGGTCAAACAGCGTCCTATCTGCAGCAGAATACGCGACAGACGTATCACGATGTTTGGACATGTACGCCGTCTACAAGAGTCTGTTCCCGCGCACGAGGCACTTCGTCTGGCAGTCAACACCCATACAGGTGTCCGACCTGACGACAGGCTGGACTGGAAGCGTCCGCGTGGCCGTCCTCGACATACGTGGATCCGCCAGCTGGAGATCGACGTCGGGCTTATACTGCAGCTGCCGCCTGGGATATGGCCGGTGATCGTGAAGTCTGGAGGGCGCAACGACCCGTCGCCGGTCAAGCAGTCCAGTGAGTGAGTGAGTAGTAGTAGTAGTAGTATACTAGTAACAAAAAAAAACCTTCGCCAACGCTGTCAGTTTTCTCCGTTATGTTCACTAAGTGGTCGAACCATACTCGATCGGTTTAGCGGCAATTTCCCTTATCCACCAATGATAAAGAATACTTCAATCCTGTTCTAAATCATGCTGATCCGGATCATCACCGAAATGTAATCACCTCTAAGCTGGACCAAGTCTAACCTTCCCCGACAATTTCAGCCAAATCCGTTTGTAACTTATTGTGTAACTTTGCTAACAAACAATTCGACAAATCGACAAACAGACAAATTGACGTCGGGTATCATATAAGCTCTCTGGCGGAGGTAATGCCATCATTATCAACGATGATCTGATTAAATATCATCCGGTAATCAACGTGGCTCCCCAGTAGTTTGAAATCAAGTGAAAAACTGTAAGCCTATAGGCCTATACCGAATATTACCAATAGAAGCATAGGCGTAAAAACGTCGCAGAAAAAAATTTTAAAACGCCAAAAAAGTTTACAACGTGGAAAAAATAAAAACGCTAAAAAACGTTAAATAAAAAAAAACGTTGACCATTGACCTCTCGTTTAGTAGCTAATGCTGTAAGTGCAGTACACCTAAAACTATAGTCTACAGTCAGAAAGAAATTTATTCAATTTCAATTCAACCATATGGTCATAAGACTATAGCAAAATATCAACCAAATATACTAGATAAAAAACTTTTTAATTGGTATATTTCGACTAACTAAGTGAACTACCATTACCGTGACCTATTAATTCGTTTCTGTGGTTTCCAAAACTGATTTTCAAAGTTTTTGATAAAAATTTCAATGCACGTTTTTTAAAAAATTAAAAACGTTGAAAAAAAATTAAATACGTTAAAAACTTTAAAAACGTGGCAGCAATAAAAAAGTAAAAAACGTTTTTTACTTTTATGGATAGAAGTGCTAGTAGGCTAAAGATTTGACAGTTATCAGCAACCTGAAACCAAATAGCTTTTGCGCAGCATGTCTTGCCGGACCATGTCGGCTTGTAGTATCGAGGCATGAGCATTCCGACGCTAGCGAACACGCACCATGCGAACACCATCAAAATACCTGCAATCAGTGACACACGGTAGGCTTAATATAATGTAAAACGATCTTATACAGCTTTACATCATCACTACATCTTCTGGCTCGTATCCTTTAAGTTCTAACTCAATTTTAAGACCAGTACGTGAAGAAATGGAAAAGAAGGGAAAAACTCAAAAAAAGTGATAAAAAGGTGAATTAAGAAAACTATAGAAAGACGAATCCCCTTTGCAAAAACATGCGTACATACGCTACAAAAGACGCGATTTTTCAATCGCAAGTCGTTGCGCCAACACAATAAAATGTAGTAATACTGTGTCTCAAAAAAAACATCCCCGACATTATTAACTGTAACTTGAAAACCAATTATCAAATTATCAATTAAATTTGATAACTTTTGGCAAGAATATTTCTGACACAACTTGCCATCAAATGATTGTTCAGTTTCCCACCTCACCTAATGTATGCTTCTGCACTACCTAGGGAAATCAGATCAAGCGAAATATGTGTTGAAATGAACAAAAAAACCTGACAAACATCCCCAACATTATCGATCGTACCTTGAACAAAGATTAGCAAATTTTAATAATTTTTGGCAAAAATATTTCTGACACAACTGGCTATTAAATAAGTGTTTTAGTTTCCACCTCACCCAACGTCTGCTTTTGCACTACCTGGGAAAAGCAAACTAAGCATAATACGCTTTAAAATAAATTGAAAAAACGTCAACAAATTCCATTTATCCTAATCTGTGGGCCCCAACAGCTAGTCTCTTACAAAGTTTGACTGTCATGCAGCAAAGTGTCTACCATATAAAATTTGGGAATGTTTGTGAAGTCAAGAAGTGACTGGTACAGCCTGTATTGGTCTAGAGCAGAACATTATCGTTACTGCTGTCAATGAATGAAGAAAGAGTCTCCTTGCCTGTGTTCACATAGTGAGCAAATACTTCAAGCAATTTTACTACAATCAGTTGAAAAATGGACAAATGGATAAAATGTCAGCCAAAGTGTCAGAAATGTAAACAAAATGTGTTTTTTACGCGTTATGTTAATTAAGCAATCATATCGCATTGGATAAAGAAGTGATATTTCGCTGGTTGTGTTTTCCCCAGGTAGTGCAGAAACAAATGCTGGGTGAGGTAGAAAACTAAATAGTTATTTGATGGCAAGTTGTGTCGGAAATATTCGTACCAAAAATTATCAAAATCTGATAATTGGTTTTAAAGTTACAGTCAAAAATGTCGAGGATGTTTTAAGGCAGTGTAAAATAGCGTCCTTTACAGTAAAAATAGCCGTATTGAGACCATAAATTATCACATTTAGAAACATGAGAGAGAACTTTTATCCATAAACGTAAAAAACTTGTTTTATTTTTTTTATTCTCGCGACTTTTTTACGTTTTTAACGTTTTTTTTCAAAGTTTTTATTGTGTTGAAAAACGTGCATTAAAAATTTTATCAAAAATTTCGAAAAGCTTTTTTGGAACCGAAGCAACGAATTAGTATGTCATAGTAATGACAGTTTTCTTAGTTAAAAGGTTAAAGGTCAAAAAGGTCGCATATAGCTCCTAATGAGCGAAACCATCTCAAAGCTACGGAGCGTCACTTGTCATATGGGATCACACAGTGTTACCTGCCACACGACAGAGGTGAACGTGCCCCGCCTTAACCCCAGCCAGAGAGGCCGGTACTCGATTTACCTACCCCGGAGGGATGGAAGGCTGAGTTGACCTAGGCGGTTGGTTACATCCCGAGATGGTTTACCTGCCCACAGGCAGTCACCCATCGCAGCATTAACCGGGCCCGGCGTACAGTAACTTCGCTGATCGGATCAGACGCGTTACCACTACACCACGCCTACCGCCCAGTTAGTATCTACTAGGCACAAGTATACCAAATAAAAGTTTTTTTAATCTAGTACATTTGGTTAGTCTAGTGCTACGGTCTTATGACCACACGGTCAAGTTGAAATTACATACAGTTTTCTTTATCTAGACTATAGTTGCAGGTGTTCTGCAACTGCAGCATAATGCATTAGGCAAACGTAAACGTAAAAAACGTTAAGTCCTTCCAGAGCCTTAAGATCCATATCGCCGATGACTCATGGAGCAGCATTCAACAGACAACATCTACCTTGACGAAAGAAGCCAACAAAGTCGGACTATACATTAATGCAGATAAATGTAAAGTGATGACCACCAGTGTTTGGAGTGACAGATCAGATACGGTATTCAGGCTGCAGGTTCAGTTATAGAAAAAAGTAGACGATTTCTTTTACCTTGGCAGCTATCTATCATCCAACGACAGCTGTGAAAAAGATGTCAAAGTATGAATTGGAAAAGCAGCAGCAGTGTTTGGTAAAATAAGAAAGATCTGGAAAAATGACAACATTAGCCTGAGAGTGAAGACAAGGTTATATGAAGCAATAATTTTGTCAACTCTTCTGTACGGTGCTGATGTATGGCCATTGACAGCAACATTAACTAAGAGACTGGATGCAGCACTTAACAGATGGCAGAGGAGCATACTAGGCATCTCTTGGAAAGACAGGACAACAAACGTTGAGGTCAGAGCCAGAACTGAACAACAAACCATGGACAACATACTGCGAGAAAGACGATTACGCTGGCTTGGACGTGTTCTGCATATGGATCATCAGCGCATACCATAGGAAGCACTGTACTGGCAGGTACCAGGATTTAAGAGAGGACCAGGTCGACCAAGAGCGAACTGGAGGAGCACAGTCAATAAAGACCTCGACAAAAGATGGGGTTCAACTGGGAAGAAGCAGAGATGGCAGCTCTTGACAGACACGGATGGCATCGGAGTGTGGCCCAATGTGTCCAGTTGGATGCGAGATGAATCAAGGTCAATGTCATGCTTCTGTCAACGCTTAGCTGATGTGCTTTAATAATTACGGTTTTACACTGCATAATACTTGCAGTCTGGTCTGTAAAAACTTGCTTAGTTCAGGCTTATAATATATTACGTTTATCGTAATTCGATACTGAAAAAAAATAACAAAGCCTATAGCACTCAAAATTTACTATGCATTAGGGGTCTACATTTAAACATACACTTTCATTCCACTGTTTGACGGCACTCAGCTAAATTCTATAAGAGTCGCTGTCAACACAGTAGCAATTTTCGCTCGTTTTAGTACGACTTAATAATAATGAATAAGTATTTCAGCAGTCCGAATCGTAATCAAAAATCATTCGATACGGACCGTGTACTTGCGTTAAGGTGCGCCTCTTCGTGTCTTCCTCGCCGCTGACTGCCGTCACTTTAGTCAAGTCAACCGCCTCCTTAGATGCAAGTTTATTTGTATGCTGACTTATTCGCTTCAGCTCTAAAACACAGTTAATCAGCATAATATGTAAGCACGATGCTACTGCTGCGACAAATGTCGCCGCAAAAAGCTTAGCGCATCAAAATATTTTTTTCTTGTCCGAATTTTTTTTTCAAAAAAAATATAAAAATTGGGGCTGGAAATCCCCAGTTTGGAATAAAATCTTAAGACAAAATAATAAATTAAGCACTTTCTGTCGGAAATCTGCATGCAGTTTTCTGCTGGAAAATTGCAAGTTTTTGTCCCCATTTTTAACCCAAGACACCGCTGGGAATGAATATTCGTGAAATTTTTGAAGGCGAGACGTAACCCAAGAAACAATCGATGAAATTTCGGTAGCGATCCGGTTCCCAGTCCGAATCTGGATCCGGAAAAAACAATCTTGATCGACGCAAGTTTGTGTTCTTTAGGCGCTTATAGCTACTGTGTTTTTATATTGTTAGTTTTACGAAACAATTCTTAAACTAAGACTGAGCTCACTTTCTGGCACTCTGCCTAAACAAAAAAACAATTCTGGCGAAAATTAGCGCCAGTTAATCAAAAATCAAAAATATTTGCAGTAGAACCTGTAGCGGAAATTCTATGTTCTCATTCTCAATATAAAAACTATGCGCAAAAATTTTTTTTACTAATGTTCGAGCTAAAATATGCCCAAAGTCCACTACTTCGCTTTCAAGACTTGTACATACACTTTATAGTGGAATTTGTGTATAAGTTTTTTTGATTTCTTGTGGATTAATGCTGTACGGCTTGTTGTGCAGCGTGTTGTAAACAACAAATCTGTATGGAGCGTGCATGGGTTAACGTAAGCTAAAGGGTTAAGGTTGCCAGACAGCAGGTGGGCCGATGCAACGCAGCAGCTAGTAGTCAGTTGCCGCTCTGATCTCCTTGATTAAAGACGTGCGTAGTTCGCACTTTTTTCTACATCAGTTTTGTCTAATTACTTTCCACGGCCCGTTACCTCTTTGCAGATGCATAATTAGGAAAAAGGGGGTACCATCTAAACACCCTTACAAATCCATAACAACAAATTGAAGCAATAAAGATTAGTCTCCATTAATCTCCAACGGATAGGCCTATTAACCAAAGTCTAATCTTTGGATTAGGGAAAGACAAGCTAATAGCTTAGAGGCTGTCTATGCGTCGCTCTGAACTTTTGCAGACAAGTGAGCCAACGTTATATGACCGACAGTTGTCGCATCGGGAACCGACCACATTTCAAGGTGACGTCAAGTCTGTTAGCCAGGAAACAGAAATGAATTAATGAGTAACACCCAAACTCTACTACTTTGTTGCTGTGGACTTGTTGTACGGTATGTTGCATGGTTTAGGCCCGCGACTTTTTGAGCGTAATGGAATATGCCCTTTAATGATGGTTGATAAGCAATATGGAGAGTGCGACGACCAGATCAAAGTTGTTGACATAACAGATCTCAGACGACAAGATGCCAACCAGCTGCACGTCGCCAGCAGCAGCAGCACGGTATTGTGGCTAAACGGTAAGTCGTAGTGGGTCAGCGATTGTACCGTGAGACAGGGTGCTTGCTGGCGACTTCCTGTAAGCTTTCAATAGTAACCATGTCTCTATCGGCAGCGGTTTGGTCGCAATTTTTAATTAAAAGTTTCAAGTTATAACTGGTCGTATCTCGGAAACGGTAAGAAAAAGGGCCAAGATCACTATTAATCACTAATAGGAAATTGCATACGCCCTTTCAGATGTTTTAGATGAGATGAAAATCATCGACCTTGGATGACCTTGTCCTTAAAAGTTTGTATTGCAAGATGAACTGTATGGGCTGTAGCGCGTTTTTCCTAGCGACAGCTGGGCTTTCTTGTTATTTCTATGACGCGGACAAACAGACAGAAGCGGCCGAACCGGGGCATTAAAAACTGCGTAATGACAGACAGAAAACGTCACACAATTGTTCGGACAGACAGAGACAGACAGCGTTTGAAAAAAAAACTATGGGGAGGGAGCGGCAAATTTTTGGATCTAATTTTCAAAATTTAGCATATTTCCTATCGCGGTGCAAAATATCACGGCGATCGGCCGATCGACCTCTGAGATCCTGTGGCGAAAAAATAAACAGCATGACTGCATGGTAGTGCGAATGCCGTGTGGAAGCCGGATTCGGTGGCGCAGGCTGCACAGAGCACGAAACGCAGCCGGCTTAGTAAGAAAGTAAGTAAGTAAGATGACGTAAGACTAGGAGGCGCAATTTAATAGCCACAATACGTAAAATTTTGTCAATCGGACGACCCACTAGCGACATCTCACTTAGCCCATGTTCGGGCCACATAAGACATGCAAAATTCTACCCCCGTAGGCGTCGTGCCGTTTCGAAGTTATTGGCGATGGTAAAGCCAGCGACACACGATCCGCATGTGCGGCCCGGATGTGCGACTCGTGTGTCGCTAACATAACTTTCAAATATAGCATAGATATAGGGCAGGCGCCGGAAAGATGATACTCAGTGACATCATACACCTGGACCGACCACGGTCGAAAGGCCTAATCGGCACTGGTAGCCGAACATGGTCAGGGGGTAAAAAGCCTGAGCGGACAGACACAGATGGGCACTGAAAAAACTGGCAGGCTGACAGCAGTAGCAGCCCTCCAACCATTTGCGACCAGACAGATAAGCAGCAGCAGCACAAGCTCGAACCAATGCACTGCGGTGTCGTGGACAGAACCACACACACACACACACACAGACATACGCTTTCAAAATCGCTGCAAGCAATGGGGCTGAGCTGTTAGTGGACCAAAGTTCACCAGATTTTTTGCCCAACGCGGGAGGAGTCGTGGGTAATAATGCCGTTTTCCGCCTGTCGATATCTGAATCCGTTCCGGAGATATTTGCGATCAAAGTCTGCATCTGAGCAGAAATAAGGGTGTCTATAAGCTTCGCATAGACAGCCAACCAACCGGTGTCCACTTCTCCTCTGGCCATAAGAATGTAATAGTACATTCCGTCGTCGATCTCGTGCACCTCCTCCGCCGGATCGGCGACTTTCTTCTTGCGCGAAAAACTGCACGAAATGCGACTGTTGTTAACTACGGCCTGCTCTGCGACCACTACGTCCAAATTCGACTGTTCCACACACAAATTTTGCTATCAGAGCATAAATGTGATACAAATTAAAACACCAATAAACGTGTTTTCAATCCGCAAAACAAAAAATGTTTGTAAACGTTTAACAAAAAAGCGCGACCGCGGTGACTCATTTTAGTTGACGTATTGGACATTCAAGTTTTTACGTGGATGCCCGCGCCTGCTGCAAGAACTCACATAAATATATTTGACCTTGGCGTGACCTTGACTTTCATTATCACTAAAAACGCGCGACGCTGGATTATGCAGACTTTTGAGTTGTCCCATCGAACTATCTTAACTGTGGTGAAGCAACGGCCTCGGGGGTTTAAAAAAGTTGAAGGGACGCCTGGGGCGGGCAGTTGCAATTTTCCGATTGGTTGTTCGAAAGTTTTAATCTTGTCCTGAAATTCACACAACACCGAAATTTCCACTTTAAATTTTGTACTTTTGGGGAAAGTTTTTAAAGAACAAAAACCGTTTTCAACAGGACAAATTGTAGAAGGCATGCTGTCTGCAACGACGCTATTGCGGCGGAGCGTTAACTTAATTAACAAATATTGAACTTAGGACTACGTAGTTATAATTATAATTATTCAAGTGCATGGCTATACAGAAAGGTTAAAGGTTAAAAGTCTTTACTGAAAACCCATCACAAAAACCACAAAGCGTCATCTGGCATATGGAATCACCATGTTACCTGCCACCTGATACAGGTGAACGCACCTCGACATAACCCCAGCCAGCCGTACTCGACTTACCTATACCCGCGACCCAGAGGGATTGAAGGCTGAGTTGACCGTGGTGTTGATTATAGGCCTAGATGGTCTGCAGACAGTTAGCCATGAAATTAGTAACCACTAATCTTCATAGCGACCCGTCCGGGAGTTGAATCCACGACCTCTCGATCGAAAGTCCGACATCCAACCGTGACACCACCACCAAGCCACCGTTTATGGGGCGTTCACACGATCCAGCAAACGTCCAGCAAACATCCAGCAAACGTATTCAAAATACACGAGCTAATGCTGGACGTTTGCTGGATCGTGTAAACACCCTATTGACCTAACAAACCACAAAAGAGTGTGATAAATAATAACGCGTATAATACAGTAGTCAGTGGCAAGTTGTTTCGCGGACTTCCAACATTCCACGACGCTTTGATATCCACCCTGCCACTGTCTTCATTGTACGCACACGCTATCACACTGTCCGAACCCTGAACACGGTCAACACGCAAGTGGAACATTGTACAATAATTTCAGAACATCGTAACATAATACTTTTAGAAGACATACATTTTCACGGCTTGTGCTATAGCAACAAGCTGTTGTATAAGCGATGTGCCAAGTCAATGGGAAGGCCGAAATTTCGACTCCCACAACTCCCACATTTTTCAACCGATCTTAACGAAACTTAAAACCAAGAAAGATATCCGGGATATCACCAAACGTGCAAAATTTAATTGATGTAGGATGACAAGAAGAGGGTCTGCGTAGGGAGGGTATTTTCCGTTACTTTTTGCGTTCTATCCTTTTTTTGTATTATATATAAAAAACTGCAAACAATTCATTTAATGTTGTATAAGCGCTGATGTAAAACGGTAAAAATCAAAAAGTATAAGCCCTAACTAATGTATTAGCTTAAACATTTAATCTGTTCTCAGTAGCCAGATATAAATGTCTAAGCTAATGCATAATGTTCATAGTGTTCTGCCCTTCATCGGACATTGCAACTTCTCGGAATTTCCACCAGTTAACTAACGAATATAATTTACAAAAATCAATATCATTTGAAAGTCTGCTTTATAAAGCAGAAAGATAACCGACATTTATATGCATGCAGGTTAACTATTTAATGAAGCGAACGCGCTTTACCATGTTATCGTCTGTCGACAGCGCGAACGCGACATACGGAGGCCGGGTTTCGACGGGCGCCGACATCTCAAAGAACACGGAGTCGCTGCCGGCAGCCCTCCACGTCAGCAGAAAGTTGCACGATGACGCGTCGCATCCTTCTGGATTCTGAAAGCAGCCTTTCGACTGACCACATCCGCTGACGTCTATCTCTAGTCCGTGGCACTGGTGAAGTAGGATGGTCGCGATACTCAACCACGTCGTAGCTGTTGTTAGAAGTCTACTCCGAAAATAGACGTTAGATTGCATCCTCTTCTGCTCTTAACGTTCAGCTGCTGAAACAAAAAGGTTAGCGCTATACACCGCTCGATCCTGCAGCATCTCAAAACATTATCGTTCAGTGTGGCCTATGGATATTAGAATTTGTATTTTATATTGCATTTCGAAATTCAGTTTAGAGTAAATCTATTTCGATATTAGTTAGCTTTATATCCTAGTTATATAGCTAGGCCTAAGCAGTCACTGTGGAAGGCGAAGTAGTGTAGATAACTGTTGTGGTTGATTACAAAACGCAGATCTACACTGTGTTTCAAAAAAACGGGCACCCTTTTTATTTTTTTCATAATTCACTCAAATGATGATCAATTTACACGAAATTTTTACCAGATGTAGCTGAAGAAATGCTAATTCAAAATATATGGACAAAATATGGCTGTTAGTTAAATATTCTTTGCTAGTTGTGA
>Ga0209367_1011553_pt1 | contig 11687 bp, 3 predicted proteins | sample WorMetLIZISLAND2_FD_187412 | JGI IMG/M metagenome (GOLD analysis project Ga0209367, IMG submission 187412) | Marine gutless worms symbiont microbial communities from Max Planck institute for Marine Microbiology, Germany - Olavius geniculatus... ... | reverse complement strand
GTTTTTTCTTGCATTTATATTTCACAAGGTAGTGTAGCGACGCAGTTATGGTGTGGTGGGATATTCAATAACTGCTTTATTGCAAATTGTCCAAAGAGTGTGCGAGTGAAAGAATTTCGAAAATGGCTAATATTTGTCAAAGATATGGACAGTTACAAAGTGGGACATTTTTTTGAGACACAGTGTATATATTTCTGTTTATCAGAGTAGTGATGGAACGTTAACAACATTAATTGCTTTAGTATTATTTAATCGTCAAATAACTGGTGAACCGCAGTTTAATGGATTAACTGGAACTCCTGCTTCACATAGTTTGCCCATGTGTGTTAATTTTTTATCACATGTTAATTTTTTTAACAGTGTCCATTCTTTAACATTCTCAGTTAACACGCTAATTTAACAGCCCTACTTCAAACTCATACACATTCAAAAACCTGTCTGATTGGACTTTTTTAAAAAGTTTGGGTTTAACCGCAAAACATCAAATTCAACCAGCCCCCAGTTGTGCTTTTAAAAAACCTTTAACCCTCTATTTGTATGTCATATTTGTTGAATTTTAGACTGCCGCGGTGATCACTCTGCCATTTGACGTGATCAAGACACATCGACAGATTGAGCTCGGGGAGAACTTGGTTCACGGCAAGCAGCTGACGTCAACGTGGAAGCTGATGGTCCAGCTCTACAATCACAAGGGCGTCTCTGCTCTCTATGCAGGTCATCTATCAATACTTAGTTCAGCTGGTTTCTTAAGCAGATGCCGGTCGAACGATGAAGTCGGCTGAGTATTGTGGGCATGGTTTGGTTGCCCAAGAAAATTGGTCGATAAAATCGTTGAACCATGACACACAACCGATATTTTCGTCTGCTACTTTGTACGATATCAGCTAGCACAGCAGCAGAATGCAGATCGCAAAATAATATTTGCATCACTTTTTCTGCATCTGATGAATGCAAATAAATAACAAACACAATAAATAACTAAAATCAATATTCATCATTCGTTGTAAACAGTCACTATGGCAACATAAACAAAAATTTTTGTCCGATATACAAAAAGTCAGCCGGCTGTCTATCTTTATATGGCATCCAAAACACTTAGATTTTTTGTTTCGCTAGCACAGCAAGGGCATTCGAGGTTATTACAGTTAACATGTAATTTGCCTTTGATATGTTCATTACGTATACAAATGTGCTTTGATTGATTGATTTACGTGCTGGCATAACAACATTTACAGCTGCTCGTAGGGGGACTTTCCAAAAATGAATTTCTTCCATAAAAAGATTAAGATGTCTGCATTAGTAGCCTTACATATTACGTGTGTAATTCTGTACTGTATCTCAAGTAGAGAACAAGCAAATTTTGTGCATTTGGTCCCCTGTCCTCCAATAGACAGCATTATGAGTTGACGACTGTCTGTAGGAAAACAGGGAAGATTATTAGAACTGCCATTTTCGATATTATGCACAATTATAATCGGCAGTTGTTACAATTTTAGGTTTCCATTGTTTTTTGTGTTCTGTGTTTCACAGTGGTTAAACTTTCTGTAAAGGTTAAACTTTTTGTTCCGTTATTAAGTGTATGTGCAATTTTGTCTGCAAAGGCCGTCCCAGAAGTGACCTATACTGTGTCGGGTGGGACATTAAACCCTACTCACTCACTCACTTTGTGCATTTGTTACATTTACTTTGTGTTGTCTCGTGTGATGTCAGCCCGTTAGTATTTTCAAAATTCAAATGCAGGATGGAAGCTCCAGAATGTGTGACGTTAGAAGCTGAAGTAACATGTGTGATGTGTGATCAGTTTGAATGATGATTGTATACATTTGTGTACAGGGATTGTTCCACGTGTGATCAAAGTAGCGCCGGCCTGTGCCATCATGATATCGTCATACGAGTTCGGCAAAACATTCTTTCGTCAGCGCAACACAAGCATGCATGTGGCAACAGCACCAGCTGAACTATAAATATAGTCCATTGTTGTGTGCATGTTACATCTGTTGTCAGCTGCTTATACGTCCTGTTTGCTCACACACGGTGGCTACACTTCCTTGAAAGTAAGTGCTTGAGGAAAAGTATCCATTTTTCGGATTTTTCCTGCACCTCCTGGATAATATCTGAAAGCCGAATAGTTTTTGGAATTTGATGTCCTTGAATTTTGATACTTTCATAATAATCATTGCCACATTGTCAGAATTTTGCAGTAATTTATTCAACTCCCGATCCAGTACAGATTCATTTTACTTACTTGCAAACACTGTGGTTTAGGCATTGTAATTGTACTGTACTTCAGAAAATAATGAGTGCTCCCGCATTCGCTGTGTAGCTGCAGTTTGTACTGTACTGGGTAGTGGGTAATGCTAATTCCCACCAGTAATGCTTTGGTGTTGAATACGATGCCAAAGGTATTAAATATTCATATAAATATAAATGTGTGAGTTATAACAGCATTGGAGCGTATCTGGATAAGGTAGTTGAGGTTGATTGAATTCCTTTTCCCCAAAATTGTGTCACAGTCTTCTCTTGTGTGCTTCAACGCCTGTGGAATGCAGGTACATTGAAAGGAGGCTGTAGTGTGATGGTGCCTTTGTGTGACATTTGTTCTGTTGTTACGGGTTTAAGCTTAATTGATTGTTATGTTTGGTTTTAAGATTCAGGCAACGTATGTGTGCAAAATTGTGTGGATGAATGAACAGGTGTGAAATTTTCACAATAACTTTACACAGCAGATGATGAAAAAACGTTGTTGAGATAGTGAAGCATTGACAAAAACATACACGACTATAGTCAGCAGTACGTAAAAATTTATCTATCTTATCATCCATACAGCTGCGGATCTGCAGTGTGTTTCAAAAAAAACATCACACATTATTTCTATGTCTTCACAAAATATTAACCGATTTTCAAAATTCTTTCACTAGTGCACTCTTTGGGCAGTTGGCAGTCAAGCGATTATTTAGTATCCCCTCACACCTTCACTATGTTGCTACACTACCTTGTAAAATATAAATGTAAGCAAAACTAGCAATAGGCAACAATCACATTGGTAAACGAACAAGACACTTCAGACTTAGATCGCAGTGAATGATCTGTACGATGCTACACAGCGTTAGAACCATCTCTTTGGGTATCTGATGTGTTGGAAGGTACGTTTGTTTCTGGTTCTCTTAGCTTACTGGGTTTAGCAGTTCATCCACATTCGTCCCATTCTTTTCAGTCATGCATGTGTTCTGGTCTGCAGATTCATGCCTTTTTTGGTCGGTGCTTAACGTTTTTCAAATCTTTTTAGTAAAGAGCCCGGTCCTTTCCTTTTGCAGTTTGTCTTCAAAAATTCCGTCAGTATCCTTTGCAAACTGTATTCTTTGCACTGATATAAATTTTAAATCACTGCTTTGTCTTTGTTGCTGAATGGCATTTTACAATGCTGGTATTTTGTCACCACATTAAAATCATTATTCACAATAACATCGTTTTTTACAAACGCTGGCCATGTATTGAAAACTAAACATAATTTAATTTCTGTATGCAAAATAGTAAGAAAGTGTTTAAGAAAGTTTTTGTGATGTGTTTATTTTGATTAGTGATTTTTGAATATCTGTATTTAACAAGGTAGTGTAGCAACTCAGCTAAGGTGTGGTAAGATATTCAATAACTACTTTATTGCAAATTGTCCACAGAGTGTGCCAGTGAAAAACATTTGAAAATCGGTTAATATTTGGTGAAGATATGGACATTTGACAAAGTGTGACAGTTTTTTGAGACAGTGTATGTGTACTCTTAACTCATAGTGGGTTAAAAATCATATATGATTGGTCTGTCTACTAATCTTCCCGATCTCATGGTATGCTTTGTCCAAAATGTTCGTGCCGTCTTAAGTTACTTTCTTGGCCAAAATTGCTTACCGGTATTTTGCTGTTTTTTTTTTAAATTTTATTCAACGAAAGTCGTCAGCATTTTCTGATATGAAGTAAGTAACATCAGCGACAGCATTTGTTGATTCCTGTGTTACGGTATTGTTGATTGTGTATCACTGTATAATTATGCTTCAATATATTTTTTGAGTATTATTACAATAATATCCATATAACATGACTGTAGCAGTGGATATACACTTTGTTCTGTTGTGTATGGTCTATTGTTGATTGCCAATTTGTTGTGTATGTTGATGCATAAATCAATAAATCCAGCTGTTTTACAGTCTTATATTTCTAGTTTGATTGTTCATGTGAATAGGCACAAAATTATCAAGAGACGAGCAACAGAAAACACAGAAGTGATGAAGCAGTGACTGTAATGGTTAACAGTAACTCGGAATGTCTTCCGTCTCTTAACGTTCATCAAACACTTTCACACTCTCGGGGAAACAAAAAGAGTAACTAAACTTAAACAGGAGCAACACAACCTGTTAGCACTAAGCGAAGCAGTAGGCTAATGTATAGGACGAAGTTCTTTGTCTATATCTTAGCCGACAGAATCGCCTGATTTTTGCGTGACACACGACAGATATTTGTCGGGCGATTTTGTCGGCAGATAAAACCAGCCGATTTTATCAATCATCTGACATTTCCTTGATGGTTTTGGTTAGTTCATAGATAAGTATATTATAAATACACTAATTTCGTGCCCAAGCTTACCACGGTCCGAGTAAAAAATGTAACGTAAAGTACTTCCCAAGCCTTAAGGCCCATTGGGCGGCGCTGATCTCCGTTTCCTTAGCGCTCTGCCAGACAACCAGTTTTTACACTGCGAGACCACGGACACGGGGCTAGTGCATCGTGTGGTGTGCCTGTTTACGTCCCAGCTTTCGCTGGTACTCATTACGCCTACCCACGGAGGGATGGCCAGGCTGAGTTGACTTGGGTGGCTGATTGCATACCGGGATGATCACCCATCCAAGTACTAACCGGGCCTGGTGTTGATTAACTTTGTTGATGCAATCAACGACGCTACTAACTGAGCCAGACTAGCACCTTATATGCAGTAGATTTAATTTAGTACCAATTTCTTCTGACGGCACGGCAGATGAACACTTTGAAAGAGTTTTGTTTTGTTGTAGTGATATTGAAATTAGAACGTTATTAACATTATTAGAACGAAATTAGCATATTATCTATGGGCCTGCCTAACGCATTAGGCCATCAAAAACGCAGCTTTTATGAGTTATATTGTATGTATTACCTGATAGTTATAAATATGCACAGTCTGCCGTAGGTCTAGGATTGATTTGTTTTACAAATTATCAGTGATGTGTCCTTGAGGACTTGGCCTCATCCTCCAGGACAAAGAGCTGTGTTCTTGTTCTTGGACCCAAGTCCTTGTTTTCGTCCTCAGGTTCCAAGTCCTTGGCCTTAAGATAAAGTCCTCGGCCTTTTTTGAATCTGTTTATTAACGACTATTGAAGTCCCTCTTGCAGCGTATTTTTGAAAATTTTGACAGAATTTTTCAAGAACTTATTTTTTGAACCTCCTATAAGTTCTTAACCAGAGCCTTGACTTCACTGCTAAATGGCAGGTGTATTGTCACTGCATCAAAAATTATTATTATTTTCAATAATGTTGTCTCATTTTGTTTACAAACACAAGAGCTGTGTCTGAAATTAAACATTCTTTACTTTATATAAAAATTAGTAAAAATTGTTTCGGAAAATAATTTCTGCATAATGTATTACTGATTTTTGTGATTTTTGACAATTTGTGTTTCACAAGGTATTGTAGCGACACAGTTAAGATGTGGTGGGATACTCAGTGATCGCTTTATTGCCAGTAGTGTAGAGAGTGAATCAGTGAAAGAATTTAGAAAATCGGTTAATAATCGGCAAAGATAATTACAAAGCCAAGTGTGACGGTTTTTCAGATACAGCGTAGTTGCATTTGGATGTTCTTGGTTTTGGCTTTGAGTTTTTTGGCCTTGGCAAGTTGGCCTTGGTTCCAAATCTTTGTCCATGGCCTTGTCCTCGATCTCAAGTCCTTGTCTTCGTTTTTATCCTAGGCTCTAAGTTCTTGTCCTTGTCCTCGTCTTTGGCCTTGCTGTTTTTATAAGTCCTTGTCCTCGTCCTCGGCTTCCATGTTCTTGTCCTTGGCCTTGTCTTCGAACAAAACGTCTTTGATAACATCACTGCAAATTATGCTGCTTTTCACGCGCTACAAGGTGGGTCAAAAAGCAAGGCTTGCAATTTTAAAATATTGATGAGATCAGCACCAAATGTGGCATAAATCAGCCACCCTTAATTTATTTGAATCCAATTTGGTCTACCCCCTAGACATGTAGATATCCAGCACAAAAAAAATTCCAGTGAATAGCTTAGCGGATTCTAATTTCATTGTTTTTTGACGCGCTACAGCTATGCTGTAGAGCGTCTATGACACAATGTGCCGTCGGATCGTTGTCTGTTCGTCGTCGTCTGACACGGGAATATTGTGGCTAAACGGTGCAAGATAGGGCCTAAATTGCTATTGATCACTAATAGAAAGTTTCATATTGGCTTTCAAGTAACATGAAAATCAATGACCTCGGATGATCTTGAAGGGTCAAAACGCACTATGGTATGCCAATTGTGCGGTATTGTGGCTTGGTAAGTCGTATGGGATCGGCGATAGTAACATCAAATAGAGCGCTGGCAACTTCATATAGGCTGTCAATGGTACGTAACTATGTCTCCATCTACAGCGGTTTGGCCGCGATTTTCAATGGAAAGTTTTAAGCTATAATTGGCCACATATCTTGGGAACAGTGAGAGATAGGGCCAAGGTTGCTATTGATCACTAATTGAAATCCAATACGCCCTTTCAGATGAGATGAAAATCATTGACCTTGGATGACCCTGAAGGTCAGTACTGCAACAGGAACAGTATAGGCTGTAGCGCGTTTTCCCTAACGACAGCTGGGCTTTTTTGGTTTTGTGTGCGAACATGAACCATAATTGTAGACCTACGGATACAGGCGATAACGGACTTAAGACAGATTGAGGTAAGTAGGCTTAGCAGACAGGAAGAAGTGATTTTGTGCACTATCAATCCAATGGCGTAGCCAGCGACGGCTGTTGAGTCGTTTGCGTCATCTGCGTTCATTGCGTTTGTTACGTACTTTTCCGCGTCGGTTGCGTGATGTGCGCTGGATGGAAACTGCGCTTTAGCCTACAGCGCCAGAGTGACGGTCACTCTCTAGTTTCTAAGCAGGTATTGCTCATAAAGCCGAGATGAGATTGCACAATAAAACGACGCGCGTTCTTTAAGATTGCGATCACCATCTCATCGCTTCAATTGCATTAGTCCGCTTCTCATCACATCGACTACGGGCTTCACGGCTCTGTCGTGAATGCTTTATTTTATAGTCACAATATGAGCCATTTGTCTATAATGCAGAGAAAAATCACCAGCTACGCAGAGCGGCAGATTAGTCCTAAGTCTATTTTTGATCGTATGAATTTTGACAATCGCTGTCACATTACTGCACCTATAATTAAAAATAAATACTAATTAATTACAAAGTAATAAAACTTTAATATTTGCTGATGAACATTAAACCTTGCCTATAAGTATTTAAAGCTACCGGTAGGGGCCTAATTCCTAACCAATGCGCGCAACGCAACAAAAGGCAACGCAACAGAGCAGATAGTCTGATAGCGCTTGATTAATATTGACTGCGTTAGCTGCGTCAAACAAGAAATTTGAGCTAATGCTCACGAGACACGCGAAAGCCTATAGCAGCTGCTGTTCACAAACTGTCAGTCTATATCCAGCCATTTCGGCGCGACTTTTACGTGGGTACCGCTATTTGACGCCTTCGTGAGCAGGTTTCCTTGAACCTAGAAAAACGAGACTTGGACCATCGAAATCTACGTTCAATTCTGAAAATTTCATACGCAGCTTGTCCCTGTCTATTTTAATTGGTTTCGGCGCAATTCGCTCTCGAAATGTGTCTCGCAGCCCAAAATCGCCAAAAAATTTATAAAAAACCCCTGTTTTAGCGTTCAAGGTCATCCAAAGTCATTGAATTCGGTGACAATCGAGAGCTAGTGTACGACTTCCTATTAGTGATTAATAGTAACCTAGGCCCTATCTCGCACCGTTATTGAGATACAGCGACTTATTGGCTAAAAATCGAAAAAAAATTTCCCACCCCCCCTTTCATTTAGCGCCCTCGTTCGGGGTGATCCTTTTTAAATTTATGGAAAAGCTTTACGGTTCCTGAAACTAGAGTCTTCCAGGCAGCCGATGGTGAAGATTTCGTGATCCTATCTTGCACCGTTTTTGACTGATCCACCCGTGTGACGGACAGACAGACGGACGGACGGACAGACAGAATGGCGATGGCTAAGACGCGCTGAAAGCAGTAGCTGCTTTCGCGCGTAAAAGTACGCAAAGGGTTGCGTGCGTTGTTACTCGAGTCTCGTCATAGCCTAGGACCCCTACGTTAAGCTTGCACTAAAAGATGACATCCTATGCAGCGAAAACATTCGAGGCGTGTATTTAATTTATCTGAGTGCTGCCCACACAGCGAACGCAGCCTGCGCTTTTTATCCGTGTGTATAAAATCAGGCACACATTGCAAGAATAGATTTATAAGAGCTTCGTCGATCAAGAACATCAGCTTGCTATAACAGTGTCTTGCGGTCTAATGCGTAAGCCGGATCAGAAACATTATCGACTGGTTAGAGTTAGACAGCGAACAGCGAAAAAGATTTCCAGCATTTCTAGCTGCAAGGGAAAACAAATTGCGTAATTTTTTTCTCATTTTGAACGTTTTTATTTTAATTCAAGCCTTATCTTTTTACTGACCTTCAAGTTCATCCAAGGTCGATGATTTTTATCTCATCTGATATGGCGTATGCGATTTCCGATTAGCTATTATTAATAGCAACCTTGGCCATATTTCTTACCTTTTGGCCACAGTAGCGCGTACTGGCATTCAAGGTCATCCAATACCAATAATTTGCATGTCCTTTAAAAGGCAATATGCGAGTTCTTATTAGGCCTAATGATCAACCTGGGACCTATCTCTCACCGTTTAGCCACAATACATCCGGAAACCACAGACAGAGGGACGACAATCGTGCTATGGACACGTTTTACAGCATAGCTGTAGCGCGTCAATTAACTATTTTATTTTAATTAAACTATTGCGCTAACAAAAATAATATAATATTAACGTATTAGTTAACAACGTTTGAGTTAACGTTTGTCCATCACTGTAGCTAGGTTGCAGTAGTTCCCTGACGTTACTGTGGGTCAATGACATTACGTGACGCCGTGGCGACATTTCAGCTTTGGTTTGTTTGTAAAAAAGACGTTCAACGTACAGTGTCTGCGACTAGTGTGTCTGGCAGGCGCCTCGAGCAAGAGATGCTTCTTCACACTGATACCTGCTGTCATTATATAGGCCCTAGCAGCAGCCTGCAGCAAAGCTCAGCTGTGATTGGCTGAATGTCGGTATCACGTGACACGCATCTGCGTGTATTAAGCCGCGTACAAAGCGACGTAACTGAACTGAACGGAATTGAACTGACACAGTTTGGTTTTTGACGAACTGAGTAATGGGCGAGCAGAGCGGTTGAGGCCATTGGTCATTGGTTGCCGCGTATGTGCGCGTAACGTGCGACGCCGTTAGACGGTGCCCACTGTAATGCACTACTGCTTGCCCATTGGTCAGTTCGTCGCTTTGTAGTTTACACGTGACATGGAGACGCTCTTTTGGACTTATTATGTTGTAGAATGTAGACGAACGCAAAATATCATCATCATCATCATCATGACGCGCAGACAGCTGAGGTCCGTTGCGACGACTCACCACGATGTCCACGTTTATCTGCACTCTGCCACATCTGTCTCCAGCCGGCTGGTGTTCCGTTGCCAATTTGCTGTATCCAGGTCTTTCGAGGACGCCCAAGAGGTCTTCGCCAGTTTGTCCCCAGACTCTGACCGTCTTTCAAAACCTGACCTGACATAACGTTTGGTGTGCAGGTGTGGTGGCATCCAGTCTAACAACGTGACCAAACTGTGCTTGGCGCCTCTTGCTGATTATATCTGCAATGCTTGGCAGACCGGTTCTGTCGGCTATGTCGACGTACTTCACATGGTCCTGCCACTTCACACCCAGTATCTGGCGTTGGCATGACATATGGAAGGATTGTAATCTGCGTGTGTCGTCTGCCAGTAGGGTCAATGTGTCATACAACAGGATTTGGAGAACACAGGTTTGGTATAATTTTAGTGAAATAACACATTAGAAACTGTTCACGGCATCGCAGTATTGTGAATATGTCTGGTGGGCCTTTCTGGTGAAATATGATACATATAACTCTATTTCCACGTATGCAGAGAACACAAAGAAAAACAACAGAGATATGATGTCGCAGCCTATAATGTTCTGTTTCGCTACGTTAAGAATGTATCGCGCGAGGAGTAAACTAGAAACGACAGGGAAGATTTCGTGGCCACAGCTTGCACCGTTTTGACAGAGCTGCAAGGTGTAACATACATACACACACACACACACCTCTATGATAGCTATGACATGGCTTCTGCACAGCAAGCTATGCTGACGCCCGGTAAAAAAACTAAGTGTTGTTGTTGTAGTGCTTATAACAGTCACTCGACGTCATTCAGCATTCTCTGATCATCAGTCACAGGCCACGATTGGGGTACTTGATTGGTGCGACAATCGCACAACAATTACAGTTAGTAGTTTCGGTTACTTGCGGGCAATTCCCGAAACACAAGCGCACTGCGTCACTGGCAGAGATAATAGGTTTACGATAGCCCCGCAGTTCTCCTGAAGCAGTGCGGCACCAATAGAGATAAACGTTTTTTTACAGACGATGAAGTTACATGTACAGTCTTACAGTCTTACAGTCTAAACGATTTTCTATGATTACTGTATTTCCGAATACAGTAATGCCCCGCTTACACGACGAAGCTGGCTGGACGAGCGCTCGAAAACCAGTTCGACCAGTGGTTAGTCCAGTGCTTGAAAACTCATAAACCACTGACTCCGAGAACGGACAGTTGACAATTATTGTTATCGTTCACGATCAATAGTGGGTCTTTTTTCATTAGCTAATGGAAAAACCTTCCATTTCAATATTGCCGGGCAATTGCAATCCAGACAACAATGTTTTTATATGTTATTACCTGATTACGGTGTAGCTATATTCTGGCAATCGTGCCAAAACATCAGATATAATGTCATCATGCACATTAACTGTCGAATAGCGGTATGACCCTGTGTGATCTTGAAAGTATAGGTCTATTTCAATTAATTCAAACTTCGTATAATAAAGGATGTTAGCTCTAGACTTGTTCAGCAAAATGTTCACAGGCCATTTACGAATTTGTTACTAAATATGAAAATTATCTTGTTGACCAGGACAATGGTTCTTTTTATCGATATGTTAACAAGACGCTAAATGGTTCTAATGGCATTGCTCCTCTAAGAGACTCTGACGGTAAGCTCGTATATGCTGATGATCGGAAGGCTGCACTTCTTAATGAGTATTTCTCTAGTATTTATACTGTGGACAATGGTATCATCAGCTTGGACTCTCTTCCAGAAAAGGTGGTTGGTGACATGCTTCCTGTATTTTTTACTCCTCATATGGTAAACAAATATATACATAAATTGAAGATCAAAGGTTCAGGCGGACCTGACGGTCTCCCTGCAATCTTCTTTAAGTCTGTTGGCCCCAACATAGC
>Ga0209367_1011552_pt1 | contig 11690 bp, 10 predicted proteins | sample WorMetLIZISLAND2_FD_187412 | JGI IMG/M metagenome (GOLD analysis project Ga0209367, IMG submission 187412) | Marine gutless worms symbiont microbial communities from Max Planck institute for Marine Microbiology, Germany - Olavius geniculatus... ... | reverse complement strand
GATCTCATCGGCAAATTTTTGGGTGATCGGCGCACCGCCCACGATGATCTTGACCTGATCCCGCAGACCGGCGCCGGTGATGGTGTCGACAGTTTCTTTCATCATCGGCATCGTGGTTGTCAGCAGCGCGGACAGGCCGACGATCGGGGCGCCTGATTCCCGTATGGCTGTGACGAAGGCGTCGGGGGCCACGTCGACACCCAGGTCGGCAACCTCGAATCCCGAGCTTTCGAGCATCATCTTGAACAGGTTCTTGCCGATATCGTGCAGATCGCCTTTGACCGTGCCGATAACGAATTTACCGGCTCTGGCGGCACCTTTTTCACCCAGCAGCGGTTTGAGGGCCTCCACTGCCGCGTTCATCACCTTGGCGCATCTGAGAACTTCGGGAATGAACATCTGGCTGTTTTTCATCCTTTCACCCACGATGTCCATCGCCTTGATGAGACCGTCGTTCAGAATCTCTTCCGCGCCGGTTCCCGAGTCCAGAGAAGTCTGGATCCGCTCAAGCAGTTGGACCTGATCCCCGGCAAGCAATGCATCTTTAATCGCCTCCAAGTCAGCCATATTTAATCTCTCCTTTCTAATAAAATAATCGGTGCCTTCATTGACGCCGGGAAATTGGGTATGGAAATCTGGAAAAATGGAGATCATTGGGCCGCGGCGGCGCTAGCCTGTCGTCTCCATCGGGCATGTCAAACCCCACTAACTGCGGATTTGATCCATGGTTTTGATGAAACTCAGACTTTCCTCCAGGGGCATTATGTCGCTTTCGATTTTGCCGGCACGCATGCATGTCATGACCTCCGCCGCTTCATAGTGATAGCCGTTTCCTTCGTAGGGGACGTCGATGTGCTGATCGGGCCGGCCCGGCATGCTAAGGGTGAGTCTGTAGGGACGAAACAGCCCCGGCTCGGCGTGCAGGTGGATGCGGCCCTTGGAGCCGACCAGGGTCGCTTCGGTGGGGCTGGCCGCTCTGATGGTGATGTAGGACACCGCTAAGGCCCCGTCCGGGTAGCCGCCCAATATGATGGCGGCCTGTTCGTCCACCCCGGTTGGGCCTATGTGGCCCATGCTGGCGATTTTTGACGGGGGTCCGAACAGCATGTAGGCCAGGGACACCGGGTAAATGCCGACATCCAGCAGGGCCCCGCCGGCCAGCGCCGGATTGTACAACCGGCCCGAGGGGTCACCACTTGCCTTAAAACCGAAATCTGCATTCAGAATCTGAACGTCTCCAATCACATCTTCCGCCAGCAGCTGCCGTAGCTTAGCCAGCGCCGGCAAAAACCGCGACCACATTGCTTCCATCAGAAAAAGGTTTTTCTCTCTGGCATGCGCGATGATCGTGGCGGTGTCGTCGGTGTTGATGCTGAGCGGCTTTTCGCATAAAACCGGTTTACCTGCAGACAGGCTGAGCATGACATTGTCCTTGTGGAACGGATGGGGCGTTGCAACGTATACCACGTCCACATCGGCATCTTCCACCAGGCCTGCATAGCTCCCATGACGGTGCGCGACGCCGTGTTGGTCGGCAAAATCGTTCGCCGTGGCGGTGCTGCGCGAGCCCACCGCCGCGAGTTCAGCGTCGTCAAGCTGTTTCAATCCTTCCGCAAAATGGCCCGCTATGTTGCCCGTTCCCAGTATGCCCCAGCGAATGATGTCGGTCATGTTCTTCTCCGGCTTATGTGGTAAAAATGCCGTGAACCGGGGCATTACCGAATTCGGATCGCACCTCGGTAACGCCCGGCTCCGCCTGGATGACTTCGATGATACGGGCCTGTTCGGCCTCGTCTTTCGGAAATCCCCGCACCGAGACGATGCCGGGATCGAATACTTCAATATGCAAGAAATTGCGATTGATATTGTGGCGCAGCAGTTCAGCCTGGATTTTTTTAGACAGCGACAGCTGCGCCATTGTGGTCATGGCACTTTCGCTGCACATCCGGTACATCTCAGCCTGGGCCGCGGCCACGACGAGTTCGACGCCCAGCTCGACCGACATTTTATCGGTATTGATGACCAGGTCGAAATTATAAGGGCTTCCGCGGTCGAGTTTAAAGGCGTATTTCAGATAGCCTCCGATCTCCTCGGCGTGTTTGCGAAGTACTTTTTCGGCGGTTTTGCGTCCAAGCCGTTTTTCCTGCATGAGACGCTCGACCCTGGTCTCGAAGGATGCCAGAATCCGCACATGCATGGCGCAGTTGAAGTCACGCAGAAAAAATGACTGCCGTGCCCGACGATGACGCCGCTGCCGCTTTTGGCCACTTTGTAGATGAGCGCTTCCATCAGATCCAGGTACAGCTGCGGCCGCCGGCTGAGCAGACGATCCAGCAATCCGGGCGCCTTTTTATCCAGAAGGACCAGCTCTTCGGGCCTGATTCCCATCTGAATCGCTTCGCTCTGCAAGCGCTGGTCGTCAAATATTTCAAGATCCAATCGTCCGGCCGCCTGCTGTGCGATGGCAACCCCACCTGAGCCGATGGAATGCGATATGGTGATCAGAGACATCGTAGTTGCTCCTTTGACTTATACCGGTTGTCATATATATGTTCCGTTTGCCGGATTTCCTAATAGAAGAACTTGTAGAGCGTAGCGCACAGAGGTAGTTTAAAACATGACAACCGCTATTTTATTTTTTTGTCAAAAAATCCAAGTTATTCCGCCGCCCGGCGCGCCTCCTCTTTGGCAATGCGGCACCAGGTGACAACATTTTCAGGATTGTTTCCCAGGGTGTGGTTGTCTTTCATGACCACTTCTACAACATTGTCTTTGGTCAATTGGAAGACTTCCCGGAGCTCCTGACGCACCGCCTCCCAATCCGGACCGGGCATGCTCAGCGGCGTCGGCATCGGCTTTAGTGACAAGATGAATTTATCTTCCAAATTGGCGGACATCTTGGCTTTATCAGACCAGGGCGAGCAGGAAACACGCCGCAGGTGCGGATGGTTTTTGACCACATGCCAGCGGGTGTGCAACTCTTCGCAGCACCCGTAGCAGGTCAGACCGAATCTTTCCATGATGGGCTTTTCCACCGGGAAGACAAATTCTGCGTACATTTCCGGGCTCACGTTGACGGTCTCCTGGCTCTCGGTAAAGCCCCACAGATCCGCAGGGCGTACCCGGCCGTCGAAGCCGGGCCGGGGCAGCTCGTCGGTGAAGCCGAGACCGCCCGAACCGATATAGGTGCCGTCATTGTTGAGACACAGCAGGTTGTTCTCATCGAGAAAGTCGATTTTGGCCAGATTGGCCCGGGAGATAAAGCCGAGAAGTTCTTTCAATTCGTCCGGGTAATCGTAAAAATCGGTGTAAAGATTCATCAATCCCCGCAGCTTGACCACCTCCCGGGTTATTCCATAGGTGAAATACCAGCCGCTCTTCTCGCGCACCTCCAGGATATCGCCAAAAATTTCCCGGGCAATGGCATAGGTTTCTTTGCTCGTGGGCCAGTCGATTTCAACGGTGGGCATTTTCAGCTTGGACAGGTCTTTGTCGTAATCTTTGATCGGCGGATCCCAGGTCTTGGATCCGTCCTGGCTGTCGCTTTCATGCTCGACGATTTCCACGCCCCAGTCATCCGGGTCAAAGGTGCAGGACACATTGAAATAGGGCTCCACCGGCCGGTCGTCCCCCATCTCCTCGCCCCAGAAAATCTCTTTGCGCAAGTCCATCTCCCAGTGCCGGGCGATCTTCCCGCGGCACTGCATCTGGGTTTCGGTTATGATTTCATTCCAGCCGTTTTCCGGCTCGCACAAAATCACCGGCCGGCCTTTTTTCAGCGAATTCAAATCCCTCCAGAGCTTGCGTTTGCTTTCCATGTCGGGGGCTGCAGCCAGGGAGGCCACCCGCTCGGCCAGCGGACGCAGGATCTCCCGGTCTTCCCTGGAGACATGCATGTCCTCCGGTTGAAATCCGGTAAATACCCGCCGGGGCCCCGTGTGTATTTGTCCCGTTGAGGTACCATTGCCATAGTTGTTCATTATATTGCTCCTTTTTAGTCAAAGGCTATAGATTCACGCTATTTGGTAGGTTCGGGGGGTCGGATCCTCATGCTCTCCGCGATACCGCGCCACGGTCTTGAACATCGCACGGACATTCTCGTCCGGCGTGCCGTAGTCGGCATTGGGGCACTGCACGGCCAGCCGGTCAAAGGGGCGGCCGTGCTCTTCCAACAGGTCTTCGGTGGCGCCGGTCGCCTCTGTGGCGGTCCAGTCCAGCATTTTAGCCGGATCGACACGCAGACTGATCCAGTGGTCTTTAAAGGCCTCGCGACAGGGCTTGATTTTGGAACCGCATCCCACATCCATGTAAACGGCCCCGGTATCCGCATAGTCCCGGGCGAACAGATGGGCGTTGTTGCCGCAGTGATGTATGCCCATGGGCGACAGGCGCTCACCCAGCCAGATATCCCATTTCTTCAAATATTGGTGGTAATGGTCCGGGGAAATCATTTGCAGGTTGCAGTTGGGGATGGTGAGCATATCGGGTAAGAATCCTGCCGTTATCCGCATGATGCTAAGCGAGACCGTTCCGGTGCGGGCTTTGATGCGGCGGCCGACCTCGTAAATTGTGTGAGCGATAACTTTGTGCAGATGTTCGGCCAGATCCGGCCGGTCGAGCAGGTCGAAAAAGTATTCCTGTCCCCGCAGATCGAGGGCGACGTTGACCGGGCTGTGCATGGGGACATCCCCTCCCAGATAGCCGAACTCATCTTTCAGCGTCTGCATCAGGGCATACAGGGCTCGCATGGGGGGTGTTTTTTCGATATCATCGGGCACGGCCAGCTTGAAAGCTTCTTTCTCGGACAGATTCGGCGATATCACCCAGGGATTGGCATCTTCGCCGTAGCGGATTTCACATCCCAGGACATCCTGGATGAAATAGCCCGTACCGATCAGAATCGGACCGACCAGCGGGCGCCTGGGCGCATCTTTCCGGCCGAGACCCAGGTCGCCGAAGCGCTCATAGAGCAGTTTTCGCATCGTCTGCTCCTGGGAAACCCGTCTTTCCGGCTCGTAAAAGAAGTCCTTGTCGAAGGTGAGGCCGTAGTTTTTGTTCCACCAGTTGGGATGAAAAATGATGTCTACCGGCAGATAGGGTTCCGGCATGCTCATATCCTCCTTTTTGCCCGGAGCGCATCATTATGTTTGCAAAACGCCAGTAAAAAAATCGCAGCTGGCAAGATCTTGAGCATGTTGCTTGGGGAGATCCCGGGAAAATTTTCAATTATCGTATTATAATATTGTCTGATAATCAAGTAAAATTTCATCTGATTTGAGATTTGAGTGTAATTAATCCTTGAAAATTCATAACACATTAAATTAATTTAAGATAAAATCATTTCTTGCTGATGGCACGGATCATTTTCCATGCGGACATAGCGACGGTGGGATCCCATAGACCCCAAAAAAAGGGGTTGACATTAATATGAAATTCGTATTATACGATAATATTCCTATGGACCCATCCCACCAATTTTCAGGGATGGTCAATATAGCGTGTCAGCAGCAATCTTATCTGAAACTTTGACTAAATATCTCGTAGAGCCCGCAAAGCACACAGCTTTTTTATTTTTCTCTGAGAACTCTGCGGACTCTGTAAGAGATAAATTGACTTGAGTTTCTTTTCCGATCAAACCGGCAGGCTTTAGACCGGAGGCCGCGCTCGTGTTGAGCATACCTTCGATTTTCGCGCTTTAGAAAAGCGAGTTGCAGTACCCTGTTGCTGTATTCTACCCCAAAAAAAACTAAGGAGGTGATAAAGCACTCAAAATTACAGGCGAAATGTTAGTGCAAGCTACAGAATAAAAAAAGGAGGACTAAAATGAAAAAGTTGGTAAAAACCCTGGTAACGTTGTTGATGGTAATGCTGTTGGCGGCACCCGCATTCAGTGCTGATTTCGAGATGAAGTTCGGTATCTCTCAGCCCAAAGGAAGCGATCGGGCGACTTCCATGGAGTATTTCGAACAAGAGCTCGAAAAAAGATCCAACGGCCGAATCGATGTGCAAAACTATTTTGGAGCGGTGCTCGGCAACGAACGCGAAATGATGGATATGGTCGCCACCGGTGCCCTCCAGGGAACCCGCGGCGGCATGTTCACCGATGCCAATCCCAAATTCGTGATTTTCATGATGCCCTTTCTGGTAAGCGGGTGGGATCAGGCTACCAAACTGGTGCAAAGCGATTGGGCCATGGAAATTGCCAAGGGAGCTGAGAAAAACGGCTATCATGTCCCGGCCATCGGTGTTTCAAACGGTTTTCGGGCCTGGTCCAACAATGTCCGCCCGATCAAGTCTGCCGCAGATTTCAAGGGACTGCGCATTCGGGTCCCCCAACAGGAAGTCTACCAGTTGTCGATGAAATCCTTCGGCGCCAATCCCATTGCCATGGCCTACAGCGAGGTCTACCAATCGCTGCAGATGAATGTTCTCGACGGACAGGACAACGCCCCGTCCAACATCTGGGATTACAAAATCTTTGAACAGCAAAAATACGTTACCATCAGCAATTATGCCACCGGTCCCGATCCGTTTATGGTAAATCTGGCCTGGTTCAAAACCCTGCCTCCCGATCTGCAGGCTCTCCACGATGAGGTTGCCAAAGAGGCCATGAAGCTTTGTGATGAAATCCAACAGAAGCACGAGGGTGAATTCATTTTGAAGCTGGCCCAGGCCCAAAATGTTGAAAGCCTCAACTATGTCAAAGCCGGTGCTCTTAAGGAGTTCCGTGACCGCGCCAAGCCGGTGTATGAGCATTTCATAAAAAAGGGTGACTTCAGTCAGAAGGATCTCGAAATGGCCATGGAGATTGCAGCGGGCAAGTAAGCAAGCGCTACCTCTATGCGGGCAACTTGAGGTTGATACCTTCTGGTGTCCGCTGACTTCATTCACCATGATAATTTAACAGGACGCCGGTGTCTGTCTGTCATCGGCACCGGCATCCCTTCTTTCCCGGTCAGTGTCTATCATAAACGCGAAAATTTGCTTAAGGCCAAGGATTGCAGACAGTTTTGTTGCAGGCATATTTGGCGTACTTCGAGGTTAAAAAGTTAAGGATGACGCAGATATTGGGCGAATTGGCCATTTATGGGCGGAAAGAAGTTAAAGATACAGAAGAATCTGGAATGGATGAGGGACAGCAAATATGAATCAGGAACACCTCCCCCCGACAGGCGTTATCGGTTGGCTTAGAGTAGCCGATCGATATCTGGACGTTATTCTCCAGGCAATTATCGCTCTTATTATGTTTGTGCTGGGCGTCATGGTTTTTGTCATCGTGATCCTGCGTTACGGGTTTTCATATTCTATCTTCGGCATGCACGAGATGCTGCCGATTTTATTTGCCCACGCCACGGCGATTGGCGCAGCTCTGGCCGTATCCCACCGGGAACACATATGCGTACCCTTTATTTTCGACCTGGTGCCGGAGAAATGGACCCGCTACATCGACATCTTGAACTTTTTCCTGCTGGCCATTATCAATGCGGCCATCTTCTGGCAATCGATAGCATGGATCAAAAAAACCGGATTTTTTCTGATGCCTTCCCTACGAGTACCGCAGATATGGGCGAAATCGTGCATCCCTGTTGTTACCGGATTTTCGATACTTTTTTGCGTCATACGAATTCTGCTGGTTGTTTTCGGTGATGAAAAACCGACCCGGTTTTCAGCCAAAAAAAGTTAGAAGGAGTACCCGATGATCACCTTGCTTGTCATTTTGTTCCTGCTCCTGTTCGTGGGCATGCCCATCGCTTACGCCATCGGTTTGTCGGCTTCTTTATACTTTGTTATTTACAACCCGATGCTGATCCAGATTCTGCCCCAGCGAATGTTCTCCGGCATGAATTCCTATGCCATGATCGCCCTGCCGCTGTTCATCCTGATGGGGCAGATCATGAACGCCAGCACCATTACCAAACGACTGATTGACTTTTGCCTGATTTTCGTGGGCAAATTGCAGGGCGGGCTTCTTTACGTGGACGTCGCCGCCAGTATGATCTTTGGCGGTATCTCCGGGTCCTCCACCTCGGACGTGGCCTCACTGGGATCGATACTCATCCCCGAGCAGCAGAGACGCGGCTACCCGGCCCACTTCGCTGCCGGTATTACGGTGGCCTCGTCAACCATGGGCATGATCATCCCCCCCAGCGTCGCCATGGTGATTTACGCCATCGCCTCCCAGCAGTCTGTGGGCCGCCTGTTTCTGGGAGGCGCCATTCCCGGTATCCTGATCGGGGTCAGCCAGTTGGCGATCGTTATGATCATGGCCAAGCATCATCATTATCCCCGGGAGGAGGTGGATACCTCCATGGGCGGGATCTTCAGTCAGTTTAGAGATTCGCTGCTCATCCTGGCAATGCCGGTATTTATCGTCGGTTCGGTCACCTTCGGCATTGCAACCGCCACGGAATCCGCTTCCATGGGCGTCTTTTATGCCATGCTGCTCGGTTTTGTGGTTCTCCGCCGTCTCAAGCTGCATGATTTCTACAAATGTTTAAAAGCCGCCGCCATCACCAGCGCCATTATTATGATGATCATCTCGTTTTCACAGCTCTACGTCTGGGTGCTGGCCCTCGAACGAATCCCGGAACAAATCGCAGCGGGTTTGGTTGCCCTCGGCCTCGGCCCCACCGGCACGATGCTGCTGATCGTCCTGGTGGTGCTGCTCGTCGGCACCTTTCTTGACGTTACCCCCGGAATACTGCTGCTGACGCCGGTCTTTTTGCCGGCTGCTGTCAAGCTGGGGATCTCGCCGATTCAGTTCGGGGTCACCCTGGTGGCGGCTCTGGCAGTCGGTGCCTGTACGCCGCCGGTGGGCAATTGTCTCAACGTGTGCGCGGCGGTAACGGGCATGCGCATCGGTACGATTTTCCGGGGAGCGATTCCCTGGCTTATCGGCAATGTGATCATTCTGGTGCTTATCTCCCTGTTTCCGCAGCTGGTTTTGTGGCTGCCCGATTTGATCATGGGTCCGCAGTGATCTTCCGGCAGGCTGCCGGACCCTGGACTCGATTTGGCTTTCGTAACGAAATATGCTAGAATTACGCTCCGGACCGGTGAGTTAACCACTATCCGGAGATCATTCACAAGCGAAAACGAATATTATGGATATTATAGGTAAGATTAAGCAAAAGACAGTTGTCAACCAGGCCATGGAAAAGATCAAAGCGCTGATTGCTTCGGGGGAATATAAGGTCGGCGATCGGTTGCCCACCGAGCAGCAGTTGGCCGACAGCTTCGGCATCGGACGCACGTCGATTCGAGAAGCGATCAAGGTTTTTCATCACCTGGGAGTTCTCGAATCCAAAGTGGCCAAGGGAACATTTGTATGCGATCGCTCCAAGATTTCAACCGAAGCCCTGACCTGGGCCATTTTGTTGGGTGAAAGCGAATTTTTCGACCTGCTGGAAATGCGCCTGGTCATGGAGCAGCAGGGATTTTTCTATCTGGTGGAAGGCTACCAGCGGGATCCCGCCATTGTTCAGCCCACCCTGGATCGCCTTGAGGCCGAAATCGAAAACATGCGCCAGGCCGTCGCGCGCAATTCCGATCAAGACCGCATCGATGCCGACTACCGCTTTCACGGTATCGTCATTGAAGCCTGTGCCAACCGCCTATTTGATGAATTCTACCAGATCCTGCGTGCCTTTTTGTATGAAGAAATCCGCCGCTCCCGCTCCGCCGTCGGCGGTTACGGTTCGGTTCCCGAAGCCCATCAAAAACTGGTCGATATCATCAAAAGCCGCGATATTACCGCGGCGCTGGCAACGTTACGCAGTCACATCAGCAACATTCAATCCCTGATGGCCCGCAGCTATCGAAATATCGACAGCGACCATAAAAACCTGCAGGCCTCCAATTTATCGGTCAGCTGAAGCTCAGCGGTACTGCTTCAAGCAAGAACAACCGACGCATCGGTCCAGGTCCCGTTCTGGTTGTGGGATCGGACCGCCGCCTCCACGAATTTGACTCCCCAAACCCCATCGCTGACGGTCGGAAACCGGTGGTTAGACGGATCGGGCACCTCCCCGTTCAGACGTGCCCTGACGGCGCCGGCAAAATCGCCGTAAAGGGCGGCAAATCTCTCGATAAATCCTTCCGGGTGACCGAGCTTCAGCCGGCCGGCTGGCTCGGCCGCCAGAGGGAGATCCGGCTGCCCTTTGGCCATACACTGCGCCGGGCCGCTTACAGGTCGGAAAAACAAATGCTCGGGATCCTCATGGCGCCATTCCATACCGGCCTTGTCTCCATATAGGCGGATGTGCAGGCCGTGTTCATTGCCGGCTGCCACGCGCGATGCCCATAAAGCACCGCGGGCGCCGTTGGAAAAGCGCAGGTTGACATGCGCGTTGTCGTAAACCGATCTCTCGGGGACATGGGTGCTCAGTTCTGCCGAAACCTCGGTTACCTCCAGGCCGGTAACAAAACGCACCAAATGGTGCGCGTGGGTGCCGATGTCGGCGACCACGATTTCCGGCCCGCCGATGTCCGGGTCGCTGCGCCAGGGCAATGAGCCGTCTTCGCACGGCTCGGTCGGCAGGGCCCCCGACCCCTGGGCGTGCTCGGCCTGAACGACCCTGATATCACCCAGGTAGCCTGCCTGCACTAAAGCTGCTGCGTAACGAACCATCGTGTAGCCACTGTAGTTGTGGGTGAGACCGAAGACGACCGCTCTTTCGGCAACGGATCGATATATCCGCAGGGCGTCATCCATATTGGTGGCCAGGGGCTTTTCACAGATGACGTTGATCCCGGCCTGGACAAATTCGTCGGCGATCGGAAAATGGCTGTCATTGGGGGTCACAATCACCACCGCATCGATGCCGTCGGCACGGCCTGCTTCGGTTTGCGCCATCTCCTTGAAGCCGGCATAGATTCGATCTCCCGCGATCTCCAGATTTCTCCCGGCCCGGCGGGAACGATCGGCGTTCCTTGAGAACATTCCGGCTGGAATTTCGAAACTGCCGTCCAGGCCCATGGCTTTGCGGTGCACGCCCGCAATACCGGCCCCGGCGGCGCCCCCCACCATACCCACTTTGAGGCGTTTGGCTCGGTTGGTTGGCTCCATTATTTTAGAATCCTCTGAAGCGTTTTTGCACTTATTAATAAAGCAGGCCCTTCTCCATATTCGTTGGTGAAAATTAGCGTATTAGATCGATAAAAGCTCCTATACTATCTGTATCTATTTATTATAATAGCCGCCCTCTCGCTTCAGGCTTCGCTCTACGAGCTACGACCCGACAAGCCGCTCACTCGACCCACGCAGACATTATCGGCTTTTATTCCAACTCTTATAGAGATGATCCCAAAGGAAGAATAAGTTAAGCGCATAAATTCAAGCTTGGTGTGCAAAGTTCTTGACTAATATTCTGATTTTTGTATTATATGACAATTCAGTTGGCAAGTTCTTTAATGTGTCTTTCGTTATTAAAAATTAACAATTATAATGGCAGGTTAACCAAGACAGACTTTCAGTCAACCAAGCATAAAAGGAGCATGGGATGAAGACAATTGGGATCATTGGCCTCGGCGATATGGGGATCGGTCTAGCCAGGAACATATTGAGCGCCGGTTTCGAACTCACCGGCTTCGATCTGCGCGAGGAACGGCTGGTGGAACTGGAAAAGTTGGGCGGTGTTCGCGCTGCCGACCCGCAAGGTGTTGCCGCCGCATCCGTCGCCGTTTTCGTC
>Ga0209367_1011551_pt1 | contig 11691 bp, 6 predicted proteins | sample WorMetLIZISLAND2_FD_187412 | JGI IMG/M metagenome (GOLD analysis project Ga0209367, IMG submission 187412) | Marine gutless worms symbiont microbial communities from Max Planck institute for Marine Microbiology, Germany - Olavius geniculatus... ... | reverse complement strand
GTTCACTTGTCAGCAGCAAAACAAAGAATATTTAATTGCTGTATTTAAACACTGACTTTAGTCATGTAAAGAATTTCTTTCAGAACATTTTGCTGAAAACCGCTTGACTCTATGACGTATGGTTGCAAAATAATGGTGCCATAAACTTTGTGCAGTTTTTTTTGGACCACCCTGTAGTATTCTAATATTAGAATGCTAGTCTTTAGGTACAGATGTTAGGGTCAGCTCATCCTAGCGACAGCTGGGTTTTTTGTCTCTGTTTGTGTTTTTGTTATCTGATAAGTGTCCGTTATGATGATGTTGTAGACGAGTAATTTGTTTTTGTCTCTGCTGGAATCACTGAGCTCTGACACAAAGCCTCATGAGCATCATGCCAACTTCACAGAGGCCACTTACAGCATCATTGATGTGTGTTACTTGCTGATATGGCTAATGGTTAAATGGTATAGCTCCTCATAGAAAACCCATCTTAGAGCTACAGAGCATCACCTGCCATGTAGGATCACAAAGTATTATTCGACACAGGTGAATACGCCTCACCTTAATCCCAGCCAGACCTACTGCAGAAGGATGGAAGGCTGAGTTGACCTTGGTGTTGGTTATATACGGAGATGGTTTACCTGTCTGAAGACAGTCATCGATCCAAGTAGTAATCACTTGATAGCGACCCAACTGGGAGTCCAACCAATGACTTTGTGATTCGAACTCCAACATCTTAAGTTCAGTTACACATACCAACTTGTTGTCATGAACATTATTGTACCATCTGTTGAGCTCATAGATGATTCCAAAATGCAGCTAAACTTTGGGACAAACAGTAGGCTGTGTTTCCAGGACTGTTGCTGTACTGGCTCAGTCGGTTGAAAGCACTGGCTGTTAATTAGAGATGGTCATCCAGCTGACTTTTCATTTTATGCTAGCTTAACTGCATTTAGCCCTCATTGGCTCAACGTGTTGACCTCCCCATAACTGACTCAGCTGTCTGTGAAACGTTGCGAAGGGGTGAACGTAAATCGTTGTGATGATTTTGCTGAGTGAAAGGCTGAGCGAAATCACTTCACTTTTCAGCTAATTATGTACTTACGGTAGGTCGAACTTATGCTCAGCGAATTGGTTCATCCACAGTCTACCAGTAAGTCAACAAGTAAAGTGAGCCAGTATGTTGTTTCAGCATTGCATTGAGATGGTCATATCTGTTGACACTTGCATGGACTACTTGTCCACTCAGACTAACAGCAACATACGTATGACAGACGTCCAGTCACTGCCACAGTGTGCGGTTGTGTTGATTGAGTCATCTTATACACACTGCAAGGTATGCACTACGCAAATGTGGAAATTGACATTGTGTTGTTGCTGTCATTACTTCTAAGGTTGCCGTAAAACTGACGGCTCACTGATCAGTTTATTGGTTTTTCAATTTGTCGATTGGATGATTGAACATGTCAGTTAACCAAGGTATTTAATTACAGTTGTTCCATGAATTGATCTGTCAGTGAACCTGTGGATTGATTCACTGATTTGCTGACTGATTGTATGGCTGCAGAAATTAATGAGTAATTATTGAAACATTTAATCTATGAAATATTTTATTATCAGTTTAATTTCTATTAAGATTTTGCACTACATAACAGTCTAAAACAACTGATGATGATAAACATTTTTAAAGGCCAGGTCGCACGAAAAAATGATATTGGCTAAATATGTGTAGAATGTAACACTAATTAATAATATGCTGATTCAGTGAAATGAAAACATTGCTTTGAAGTAATTTTCAGAGAAATATGTTGTGCCCGCCGACGTCACTTTCAGGACGCTTTGTTGTCAAACTGACATTTGTATTGAAAACAGTAAACCCGTCAGTTTTTACTCAGAATAATGTTGGTTTTATTGTACAAGTAATGATGCAGGTGACATCAGAAATTACGTCATTGTTTATTAGTTTACTACTAGAGGCGTGCAGTTAGTAAAAATAATGATGTGCTGGAATATTGCGGTCTTTTAGTGGGTTAACTACTGATGAAAAATTTGGCTTTGTTGAGGCTATTTGGCCGTGAATTAAGCTGCATTTGACCTCAAGGCAAATTAGGCAATAGAGCTAGTTAGCGACCCTCCTGCAGATGACGTCACAGTTTCAAACATGGCTGAAGCCGTGAAAAAGGAAAAGTGAGCACTTTAAACCTGATTTTTAGGGTATTAAGATGTATTAGTAACCAGATGATTAATAAATATTGACAAATTAGCATTTGATTAAGCCAATTACTGTTTTTATGATAGTTGTAAACGTAAAATGATGTGACTTGGACTTTAATTTAATTTTACTTCATGTAGGCCATGTCATCAAGGTTTTTACTTGTATAGCGTTAATTTAGCAGTATGCATTTTGTGAGCTTTGACTACACACTGTAGGCTACTGCATTGTCATCATCATCAATTTTGCTTTCGTTTTCAAAAGATAGCAATAACTGGTAGTTGAATTCTGCAGTTTTTGTGGTATTTCTTGTCTTCAAAAGTTAATGGAAAGTAATCGGAAATGAATTGTTAAAGAAATTTAATTGGTTGATTTGCTTGTTGACAGGAAAGCAGTCATCTCTATGGAGAGCGGTTTGGTCAGGTGTCAGATAGATTAACCAGATTGTTTAAACAAGCTCACCACTTGCAAATGGTTTGTGGAGTTTTACGTGTGAAAGCAGCTACTGCTTTCAGCGCATCTTAGCCATCATAATTCTGTCCGTCTGTCCATCACACGGGTGGATCAGTCAAAAACGATGCAAGATAGGATCACCAAATCTTCACCGTCGGCTGCCTGGAAGACTCTAGTTTCAGGAACCGTAACGCTTTTCCATAAATTCGAAGGGCGTCACCCTGAACTAGGGTACTAAATGAGAAGGGGTGGGCAAAATTTACGATTTTTGGCCAATAAGTCACTCAGTAATGGTGCGAGATAGGGCCTAGGTTACTATTAATCACTAATAGGAAGTCATACACTGGCTCTAGATTGGCGTCAAATTTAATGACCTTGAACGCCAAAATAGGGGGTTTTATGGATTTTTTGGTGATTTCGGAATGTGACACAAGTCAATGCCCTATCTTGCACTGTTACTGAGATACAGCGACTTATTGGCCAAAAATCGCAAATTTTGCCCACCCACTCTCTCATTTAGTGCCCTCGTTTGGGGTGACCCCTTTCGAATTTATGGAAAAGTTTTATGGTTTCTGAAACTAGAGTTTTCCAAGCAGCTGACGGTTTGGTGATCCTATCTTGCACCGCTTTTGACTGATTCACTCATGTGACGGACAGACATACGGACGGACGGACGGACAGACAGAATTGCAATGGCTAAGATGCGCTGAAAGCAGTAGCTGCTTTCACGTGTAAAAAGCAAGCCATTAAAATGGTGCATTGCATAAGTATCACTGTGCTGTGTATTCCTTTGATGTGGGTGGCCTGGTGGCTGGTGGTTAGGGCATTGGATTTGCGATCAACGTGAGTTGACTCTCAGCTCGTCTGCTGCTCGATTACAACCCTGGGCCAGTTGTTCACACCTACATGGCTCTGTCATACATGAAGCAAACTTATTCAATATGCACGTGCACGACGTGTGATCTAAGTTTGCTTCGTGTTTGCTACATCGTGTAAATGGGGTGTAATTTGGTACCAGTCTAACCAGTAGAAAGCTAACGGCAGCATGTGGGAGAGGTCTGGCCTACTGCCCATGTAACTGAGCTGCGGCTCACAGCCAGCTCAGGCCCTTGGAAACAGATGGGCACCAACCCTTCAGTCACTGAGCTGTAAGACAGCAGTCATTAAACATGCCTGAGTTTGTCCCATTTTTCCTGTTATTCATTTCATCATACCTCATAAATTATACACCTATGCATTTGACCTCGAAACTAAATTTTTCTAAACACAACGATGCTGTTGACTGGGTGCCCTCATTTTCACTTTACTTTTCCGATGTGCTCACCAAATCAGTGATGTCTCTAGTGCAGAGGATATGCTTGATTCACACGGGATATCTGTTGCTATTTTAGGATTAAAAATAGTGCTGTGACATCATTCTGTTAATAAATATATCCAGAAACTTATAGCAGATGACTTTTTTATAACTGATCTGTGGTATGCCTATAACTAGTGTAAAGTAAGATATCGTGTGTTTAAAATGCTCACAGTTTACCTGTATCTATGTGCTAATTAAACAGAGTCTTGGAGCATTGCTGGAAAATCTCGATTTTGCTGGCATGATGGATGATGAAATAAAAGACATTTGTGAGAGTAAGTTTTTATTTACTGTTGTATTTGTAGCTCGTTAAACTTGCATAATGCCAGATTGACTTTTGTCATCATGTATAATGTCGTGTGTGATATATTTAAGGCTGTTTTAAAAAAATTATACCCTTATGAGCCCACAGATGGCAGTGTTTTTTCCTGCAGAGAGCTGTGGATTAGTATTGGTGGTTACCGTATGGGCATAACATTTTTTCTGGGGACTGGGGAGGGTGGTAGTTTAAAATCAGCTGATATCTGTGTGTGTGTGGATTTTTTTGGAACACCCCTTAAACCCTTATTAGAACATATGCAGAATTATGATGGCGAGTTCTTACAATGTTAGGTATAGGTTTTTTCTGTGTTTATGTTTCATATTGGGTTTTTTCTGTAAAGTTTAAACTTTCTGTTCCATTGCTGTAAAGTTTAAACTTACTGTTACCTTATTATGTGTATGTATGTGCATTTTGCCTGGAAAGGCCGTCATTGAAAAGACCTATACTGTGTCGGGTGGGATGTTAAACCCTACGTCACTGTTTAAGCTTATTGTTATGCGTCATTGTAGTCTTAGGACTTAACGCCATACTAAAGTTTATTCGTCCTTCATCATCAACATCATCATCACTTATTCACCCCTTAACCCCTTATATATGATAGCTGTTTTTGTGTTGTTTTGACTCCACTATATACACACAGAGATTAAGTAAAATTGCTGCTGTATGGTCTGTAATTTTATCTTCTGCCTCAGTGGAATTGTTTTCATTTCTGTCTCTGTGATGTTGTTTTCATGATGTCGTTTGATGGTGGTATACAGTGAAATTGATCTTGGCACAATGTAAGTTAAAGCTATTTGACGTGTGAGTGCTTGACATTTTTACAAATTTATACAAATGTTTCTTGAAACAAGAAGTACTGGTAGTAGCTAAGATGTGATGTCATATATATATTGTTGTGCATGTACAGCAGTTTATTGGTGCACCGTGTGTATCTGAGCTGTACATGATGTATAGATGTGTACATGTGTTTCAGTAATACGTGATCTGACGTGCACAGTCTGTGAGACGGCCGCATGTCTTGACATCAAGATCATGATTGTGCTCTGGAAAACTGTTTCACGGTAACTAAGAGTCCATAATACGATGCCAGTTTTGGTTTCACGATACCTGTTTCGCTTGCGTGGTTTGCTTTTCCCGTTATAAAGCGGAAGGGTTCAATCAGAGGTTATATATTATGGTACTTCATTAATTACTATGAACCACTTAACAACCACATCATTCTAAGATTTACTGTTTCTACGTCATTGTTTCAGTAACAATTGCATTAGAGCATCGTTTCATACAATAATTTTAGGATAGGATTTATTCTTAGCTTTTTTCTTTGTCACTTGCCAGTCATGTTACTGTAGCTCCAAGCCAAACAAAACTTGCTTTAAGCATGGTCTCGCAGTTTTGCCAAAACAGGTTTTGGTTTTATGTTGATAAAGGCCAGCAGTTTCTCAAAACTGAAACGATACTGAAACCAGTTTCTATTATTAAATTGGACCCTATCTAGTGTACATACCATATTAACTCATTTCTCCATAGCACAGACTGTCTTCTGTCACGTTTGTCCACTCTGGTTAAACTGTTTGATTGGTTTATCGATTCTTAATTTTTCTAGCCGACCATACTTTAATAAAGGTTGAGCTTTTGTCGTGGTTGTCATCATCTGTTTGTCTGTCATGAATGTATTGTGGCTAAACGGTGCAAGTTAGGGCCTAGGTTACTATTGATCACTAATAGGAAATGGCATGCGCCCTGTCAGATTAGATAGAAATCATTGACCTTGGATGACCCTGAAGGTCAGTATGCACTATTGTGGCTAAACAGAGCGAGATATTGCCTAGGTTGCTATTGATCATCGATAGGAAGTCTCATATTGGCTTTCAAATGACATGAAAATCATTCACCTTGAATGACCTTGAAGGCCAACAGGAACTGTATAGGCTGTAACGTGTCTTCCCGAACAACGCTTTATTATTGTGAAAAATATTTGCAAAACCTGCATCCGATATTCTTCTCGTTTATTATGCGCGAAAGCAGCTACTGCTTTCAACGCGTCTTAGCCATCGCAATTCTGTCTGTCCGTCTGTCTGTCCGTCACACGGGTGGATCAGTCAAAAATGGTGCAAGCTAGGATCACCAAATTTTCACTTTTGGCTGCCTGGAAGACTCTAGTTTCAGGAACCATCAAGCTTTTTCATAAATTCAAAGGGGGTCACCACAAACGAGGGCGCTAAATGAGAGGGGGGTGGGCAAAATTTGCGATTTTTGGACAATAAGTCGCTGTATCTCAGTAACGGTGTGAGATAGGACCTAGGTTACTATTAATCACTAATAGGAAGTCGTACACTGGCTCTCGATTGGCGCTGAATTCAGTGACCTTAAATGACCTTGAACGCCAAAATAGGGGGTTTTATGGATTTTTTTGGCAATTTTGGGCTGCGACACAAGTCTGTCATTCACAAGGTGGCGCCACGGAACTATAGTTATGCGATCCAGATAGAGGATTTGGTATTTATATATTAACTTAGCATGAACACCCCAATTTTTAGCTAAACTACTGAACCGGAACTGCTATAGGCTTTCACGCATCTCTTGAGCATTAGCTCAAATTTCTTGTTTACTCTGTAGCCATTTATATCACCTGGCGAGATGACCACATGCATGGAACTGTAGTTATTTATGTCACCTGGCAAAATGACCAGTGCGATGTCTAGCTGTTATACTAGCGTTCATTGTAGCTTTTGAGACAGCATTCCATTAACATAGTGTGGATGGAACTGTGTCACCTTTGACAAATCGCTTTCTCTCTGGGACTGGAAGTCGGACGCTGGGCTTCGGACGTAGGCGGTACGGTCGGCTTTTTCTAGCGATATCTGGACTTATTGTTAACAATTAGTTCTGTGATTAATTGTGAATTACTGCAGGTCTAATTAAATTGATCTTGGTACCATATGTGAGGCGTTGATAATTTTTATGAGTGTATACAGATGATGAGTGTTTGTTGTTTGTGCATGTGTGAATGTTGAAGCCTGTGTTGCCAGCACAAGAATGTATTACGGCATCACTTGGATATCTCTGCCATCCTGCTCAACCTCTGTAACCACATCACTTCGTCCATCCACCGTCTCTGCCAACAGGACTTGCCAAATGTTGAGGTTTCTGAGCAGCCGTTTCATATTCTTATTCTTGTTCTCCGATGCCAAATGATGACGATTTGGCTTAGTTGGTAGCATCGTTGGTCACGTCAATGTTTAGAGTGTTCAGCATGATTACCCTTCACTGCAACGATCAAGGCTGATCATTTCTTAAACTCTTTTGATTGCTAAATATGTAAAATAATGTGTGTTCCAGTTTTTATGCACCAATCAGTACACTGAACTTTTACATGTTTTTACATATTAAAGTATTTTTTAATTTGACTGCAAAGTGAGAACTTCCTTGATTTGCAAACCGACACATTATAACTACTAGACAGCAAACTGCAGTGCTATTGCCAATATCAGCTGAAAACTATATTTGCTTTTATCAACCAGTTGCTGCCAAGTTAGTTAAGTAGTTAACCATTTTGTGTTAATATCAGTCAAGTTCACAAATTTTAGCATATTTAAAAAATTTGGTTAAATTTGTAAATTTTTATGAATTTTAGAAATGTGACTCACAAATTCATGATCTGTGGTTTGCACTGTGAAAATTAGCTTATTTTTTTTTGTCTTCCACACTTGCCATTAATTACCCTTGTGCTTTACTTTGTAGCTGAGTGTGGACAGTCGAAGTCGACTGGTGAAGATTATTGGCTTTGAGATGAAGGTCCTCATTGCGTTGGTCACTGACTATGTAGACTGGCTGGAAGACGTCTGTGTCAATGCCGTATACCAGCTGACTGTCTGCTTACAGAGGTCTGACAGTGGCATTGAAAAAAACTGCGTTTAAAAACCAAACATAGTGGGTTTTTGTGTTAAAAAAGGCTCAACTTTATCTGTTTTAGGTTTTCAGTTGTTAGAACGATTACTACTAAGTAATCTACATCTAATGAATATCCAAAAAATTGGCACATTCATAGATGGAAAAACTTAACTGTGACAAAATATTTTATTATTAGAGGAATAGGCACTTAAATACAATTAAGCCCGGGGTGATCTGTTAGTCATTTTTGGGTGGTTTTTCTCACTGTTGTCTTCATTGCAGCATCATAATAAATGGCATATCCTGTGAGTATAAAGGTAATATGTGAAACTTTGATGATGCACTTATTTATTAGCTATTGGAGTTTGAATTCGGTATTTCACATTTGGCATGCTGGAAACTGATTCTTGCTGTGTTATTTTTAGGCTGTCCGGAACAGTAGTTCCCAGAAGGCTTTGTTTTACTGCAGTTTTTTTATTATTTTTTTTTAATGCAAGGTCTCCAAGGTCCCTTGGCCGATCGCTGCAAAATTTTGCCACATGGTCAGAATGCATGTTCAGTTTTATAATCACGGTCCAAAAATTTGGGGCCTGTCCCCAAAAAAATTCTTGGGGCCAAAAACGTACTAAATTTGGACCCATTTTGCATGACTTCAGATTTTGAATGCAAAATTCTCTGGAACAGATGGAGATATTCCAAATCGGACAACTAAGTTATCGACTGCAATTCCTCCCGTGTTAGACCAAAAGGTACGGTGACCTTTGGTCCACTTACCACAGCATGTACGCAGCTAATGTTTGCCCACCAAATTGACTTTTTTGGAAGGCCATATTTTGGCCTCTGGGAGTGCTGTGCCCCAAATTTTTACACGTGCTACAAAATGTCCAAGTTTTGCTAGTGCACGCCCCAGCAGGGATGAGGGTTTTCCAACAAATTTTTTTGCAAAGGGGGAAATTGGCTTAAAATGTAGCATATGAGCCTCAAGAACTTTGGCACTAATGGGAGTAGCTCCATGAAACTTTACCACGTGATGTGCTGCTAGGTGGGGGTGTTAACCTGAATACAACTTTTGGGGGGCACCGCCCTCTGAAAATTTGGGAAGGCAAAACCGTCCAACATTTGCTGTGATTTAAGACAACTTCCGACTTTGACCACAAATATATATCTCTAAAATAAATGCAGCTATCAAATGCGTAATCAAATACTGTCCACAAACCACGAAGCTTTGTTTGCTCATTTCAGCCTACCCAAAATCAACAGTGTGCGCTTTTCAACTACGATCTGTTCTTCGTCGAGTGCAAAAACTATGGTGAACTTGGGTTTACTAACAACAAAGTTCTGTGGTCTCATTTTGAACCACTTGAGTTCAACATTGCACTTGCTATGTAGGATAATACAATTGCATTTGTGCCATGTGACTTTGCTGCGAACGAAATTTTAACCCCTCAACTGTCTCCCAATCAGACTTAACAGTGCCTGTCGGCGTCACGTTGGGCTCTGCCCCAAATTCTAGTTTCATCATGTTTTCCTAGTGCTGCACATTATGTTACAAATCAGATGATTCACCGTTACATATTTTTGACAATCAATAGAATTGTAATCACTAAATTGCTACTCCTGTGACTGAAAATTTGGTGATTACAATTTTATAGATTGCTAGATAGATGTAACAGTTAATGGTCTGATTTGTAACAGAATGTGTAGCACGTTGTTGACGCTGGCTGTAGGCTGATGCATGGCGGGTCTCAATGTGAAATGGCTGAGAATTGTCAGGTTGAGTTCACACAGCACGTGGGAGTCGGTCTAGAGCCTCTCGTCTCATGTCTTATTCCCAACCGACAGTTTGCTTACCTGCTCACAGCTGACAAACCAAGTGCTTTTGCTCTCATGTGATATGTATACATTTCATCCTGGTCTAGAGCATTTTAAAAGTTTACAAGAAATACGTTAGATTGTAACCAAAGCTTACAGTTAGAAATGCAGTTGTCTGTGCACAAATATATACATGGTGAGCCAAAAGGTGTCACTTCTTTGGAATAAATTTGCGTTTCATTGCCTGTTAGATGCATTATGTTATACTTGGTGGGTTTGGGGGAATTATTTTGATGTTTATGACTTACTTGCTTGCTGCAGGGTAACACTACTTAGGCCTATTTATTAAGAGAAATACATGTCTTTACACATGTCTCCTGCAGTTATATTTGCAATTTTTGTTTATTCAGCAATACTCGTGTATCATTTTCATTAAATGGCATCATCACTTTGGAGGCATGGTTGCAGTATAGCCACAAGTTGTGGTCATAAGTATTTAGTTTTACATTATGTTTACTTGCAGACTCCACAGATTATGATGTCATACGGCTGCTGCTGCTGCTGCTGACCAGTCGTCTACTTGCCACTTGTACAGGTAAACTCTAGTGATGCTGTTAACGACTAAATACAAGATGTTTAACAGTTAACTCAGCACCTAAATTATTTGGCTTGGTGGCGTAAAGATTTGAATGTTGAACTTACAATTGAGATGTTTGACTCTTGGTCACGTTGCTGTCAAGTGGTTAGTACTTGGGTCGGTGACTTTGGACAAGTAAACCATCTCAGTATATAACCGACACCAAGGTCAACTCAGCTTTTTATCCCTTTGGGCTAGGTAAATTGAGTACTGGGCTGTCTGGCTGTGGTTGATGCAGGTGGCAGTGATACTCTGGTTACCTGGTGAGGATTATAAATGCATTGCATGTCTGGCAGGCTGGTATGGATCTGCCTACTGCACGGAAATGGTTGCTATATACAAGTCTTTGGAGTCAGTGTTTGAGAAATTTCCTGACTCCACTATTACAGTTAGGATTTACTCAGACTGAAGACAAGTATTGAGACATCTCGTGGAAGGTGCAACATTGCAACATGAAAAGATTGGCTGCAAAATTTGGGAAAAACTCGTAGCCATCATTGACAGAAATACTGCAAATGCTGTGCAATTTTTATTGGTGCCAGGCCATGCTGCAGTCGAAGGAAATGAATGCGCAGACAAGGTGACAAAAGATGGAAGTTGACGAAATCAGTCACAGGCAGATATTGATATAGGAGGAGCACTCCATCACTTGCGGCAATACACTATCCAGTCATGGTATAACGAATTTGAGAAGCTGGCTCAAAACAAACCGACTGGCCCCGCAAACTGGCATTTGAGACGCTGTAGCAGACAATTTAGCCCCAGAACACCTCCAGGCATTCCACGGCAAGCGCAGAGAGCAATTCATCAATTGATGCTCAACAGATTAACCTCCGCAGCTTGACAGATACCATCTCCAATATGTCTCCATTGTGGAAGTGGAGAAGAAACAGCTGAACTGCTTCTTTTTTCCCCAAAGTGGGCAATAGAACAGCAACAGTACTAAGATGACTCCATCAACAGGATGTTCCAGGATGGTGACAGCCTGGTGGAATTTTTCATTTCTTTGGGGCATCTGCCCCCACCCC
>Ga0209367_1011550_pt1 | contig 11692 bp, 5 predicted proteins | sample WorMetLIZISLAND2_FD_187412 | JGI IMG/M metagenome (GOLD analysis project Ga0209367, IMG submission 187412) | Marine gutless worms symbiont microbial communities from Max Planck institute for Marine Microbiology, Germany - Olavius geniculatus... ... | reverse complement strand
CCCTTCAGGGCTTCCCGGCTAGAGTGGGCGTCGCCCTCCCGTGCTCGCGACGACGTCGCGTCTCTAGCAGCAAGATAACTAATAAAAATAAATGTATATTTTCCCACGGTCCTACCATTCTTATTTTCCACTACACTGCTGCTGCTGCTGCTGCTGCTGCTGTAGCAGGTTCACCAAGGTAACCCGATTGCAGTCTGCTGAAACCTATAAAGATGAGTTATTTATTGATGGCGCCAAGAAGGTATCCGACCAAAAATGCCCTGTTGTTCTATAAAAGCGCCACCCATGCGAGTCTTTGAGCGGAATATTGTGCATGACATTCAAACCGTGATTTTGTGCCTTAACCGACGGCACCGTAATCTCACGTTGTCTATTCTTCCGTCATGAATTCGTCTGTCCGTCTTTGGTGTGGTTTCTGCAATATATGTGATGAATTTTCACCGAAAATTTGCATACAGTGTATATCTCTCGGCAAAGATGAACAATAGATTGTTTAATATTAGGCCTTTAGGCCTAAGCTTTAACATTTTTGTGCTATCGGTTGCCGCCCGTTCTCGGAAAAGAAACTTGCGTCCTTAACATTTTTGTTGCACCATGAAAAATATTACTGCAGTTTTTCGTTTGTTTTCAAAGTTTTACTGAAAAAAAACTGTTTACATTTAGTCTGTAATGCTATCTTAGTCTATCTTAACTTTAGTTGTCGTGGATACTATTAAGCGTGCCAATTTGTTCTTATGAGTTGATGTGTAATACTACATGACATGTCATGATATAAAAATAAAAATTTTCGCCCCTTCCTCGTCTCCATTTTTGCGCCGGTTGCTACCGGAAGCACAGAATATTTTTGGGCTTTAATAAGTGCTTCAGAAACAGTTTTAGTCCGCTTTGCGAGTGATTGTTACAGTATAGTTTTGCTGGCTACACCTGCACAGACATCTGTCTTTGATTGGAATGTATGCCGTGAGCGCTGTTTACCTGTCTGTTGCTGCTGATGGCTGTCGACTTCTGCATAGAGGAAGGCACGTAAAAAATGAAACATATTTGCTTTATGTAGATCGAACGGTTGGACAGTTTTGGAGACGATTAATCATGTCGAACACTTGAACACAACACAGTGAAGATCATAGCTTAAAGATTTGTATACTATAAGCGCTTCATGGGAACTCATCTCAGAGCTGCGGAGCATCACCTGCCATATGGGATCACGCAGTGTTACCTGCCACTCGACACAGGTGAACACGTCTCACCTTAACCCCAGCCAGACAGGCTGGTACTCGATTTACCTACCACGGAGGGATGGAAGGCTACGTTGACTTTGGTTGATGATGTTCAACATGACCGCCCTTTACTGCAGTAGATGAGGCTGATCGTTTCCGAAACTTCGATTGTTCGATCTATGTAACGTATGTTGTATGTTTTACTTTTTGTGCGCCACCCCGCACTATCAGTACTGTATAGGTGTGTTGTCTGGTTGGCTGTGCAGATAACTCTATCATGTCAGCGCCATCTGGCGGAGGCATAGCGCGACGACGCGGCGCTATCAAACATCTCAAGGTTCACGAAGCTCAGGGTCATCAGTTTATTGCGACTTTCTTCCATCAACCCACCTTCTGCTCGTACTGCAACGAATTTCTCTGGTCAGTTCTTAGGCTGTTACAACAAGAAAGTTGTTTTGCATAAAATGAAGTCTTTTTTCTGTGCGTCGTAATTTGTGTGCTTCGTCGGCTTACTGGTTATATGTGTGTTTTCTCTTCCGCTAGTCTGTTCATCTTCTGTTGATTGTTATGCTTTGTCTGTCCCTGATTGATTGTTTAGAGTCTCTGTTGCTATCTCGAACTGTCGTGCAGTGATTTCGGTGAAGGCGGTATGATGCATAATTAATATTAAAAAACAGTTTTGCTGCTTTAGCATGTTTTCAAAGAAGATGTCTAAAATATGGTCTATGGGTTACAGAAACGGGCTCAGTTTGTAAAAGTGTACCTCAGCAAGCCCCCAAAACGGCTTACTTTCAAGTAATAAGCAACGTTGCTGTTTTTTTTAAAAAACGAAAATTGTGTTCATGAATGAACAGTTAAAATATTATCATTTTGCTTGTTGTAGGGGCTTGAACAAGCAAGGCTACAGATGTCAAGGTACGTACAAATCTGAACATTGTCTGTGTGTGTGTGTGTTGCACAAGTTGTTTAACTTGTTTTGTTTCTTGCGTTGACTTAATATGGACATTAACTGTTTTAAATGCAATAGGCCCAGATTTTTGTGTTTTTGGAACAAAATTTTACGACAGGCTATTTTTTGGCCGGAGCAATTACCCCTCCTCTTTCCTTGCCACGACGCCACGGCCGTGTAATAGTAAAAAACACTGCACAATGATGTTGCGTTGGTTGCAGTATGCAATTGCGCCGTACACAAAAAGTGTCATGACAAGATCCTCGGCAAATGCACAGGCAACGCCAAAGACAGCCGAGAAACCAAGGTGACTACCGTTCGCGCTGTCTATACGCTGCGTTTTTCATCGTATTTCGCCGTAAAAATCCTCTGCTTTTAGTTGCCGTCTATTCGTACAAACCTCCCATTTTTTATCGGATTTTAAAAAAATATTGCTGCAGTTTTTTTCGTTTCTTTCAAAAGTGCTACTGAAACAAAACTGTTTGCATTTAGTTTGTATACTGCAGTATTTACGATACTGTTAATTCTCGTAGGTACTATTTAATGTCTCACAATATTTTATGATTTGTTGTGTGACATTTCACGGAATATGATGGAAATATATTTTCCCTGTCTCTACATTTTTGTAGGACTGCAAATAGAAGCACGTGAATTTTTAGACACCGTTTTAGTTTTTATTTGAGGTCAAGCATCGTACTGTGAAATATTGTAAAACTATATAGGCTAGAAATTGAATGGAAATTAACTTTTAATACAGTGTGTAAAAATTATTTAGAAACTGAATGTTCTGAATTGTTTTTTTTCTGATTTAATAAGGGTTTCGCTTTCTAAGAACGGCTCACAAATGCACGCGTGCATTTTGTGTTTGGTTGCAGATGCTGACAGCTCGGTTCAACATAAACGTTCCGCATCACTTCGTCGTTCATAACTACATGTCGCCGACGTTCTGCGACCATTGTGGCTCCATGCTGTACGGGCTGTTTCGCCAGGGACTCAAATGTAAAGGTCAGTAATAATTGTCCGCTGCCGTTCGGCTTGCTGCGTTAACGGTTTCAACTTGTTTACTGAGCGGCCGTCTTAATACCGGGAGGCTTTTCCGTCCGTCCCGATGTCTGTCTGTCTGTTCGTCTGAACCGTATAAACTCCTAAGTTGAAAACGGAAAAAAAACGCTGAAAAACCCAAATTGGCACGAACGTTTCTTAGGGTAGGAATAAGCGGCGCGCCAGAATTAGGGTTGCACAGTGCAGTGTGTATTTCTAGGTGGACAGCCGCATAATATGTTGGCAGTAGCCTGACATATTTGTTAGTTTTTCATATGGGAACCTCGGCTGATGCTCAGTGAATAGACGGGCGAACTGGCTCTCACGCTTCCTTGCAGGGACGTCGAGAGCAATAGCGGGGCCTGATAAAAACATTCTCGCGGACCCGGGCTCGTCTGGAGGAAAGTTGTTTAAATTTTGCTTTTTAAAACGCCACACTCTAGTGTTCTTTATATTTTTGAGCGACGATTGAGCTCACAAACGTTGCGGGGCCCGAGGAAAACATTCCCCTTTTTCCTCCTTTCGACAGGCTTGCTTCCACATGTGATTTACGCTGTTGCCTGTATAAGCCTGTGAAAATTTGGTACAGCGTCAGGGCCGGTATCCGACACAAAACTGCATGGTAGGCTGCAGGTATAATGCTAAGGCCCAGTATTTGCACTGTTCACATGAATTAGAAGCTGCGGAAGCGCTTTAAATTTCGGAAGTGGCAGCTGATTGTCGTGAACTACTGATACCGCAGCGCACTATGTTCCTTCAGTGTTTCCGATAAGTTCCGCCATGCATCTGGCCGTATCCGAATACCTAAACGCTCCCACAATGGCAGTTTTTAAACACTACTGCGTTGAAGCAAAATAATTAAAACTGTACGCTAAGATTACAATGTCCTTCAAAGATAGTTAACCTGTTAAGCTTAGTGCTTTGTAGCTATCGATCAGGCGACGGGAACCACATTACAGTCGATAAAAGGTTGTTCCTAGAATTCCAACAGTTATTTCATCTCTGCGTAGTTGGCATTGACTGATATGGAATAACTACAAAAGTGGTTGTTTTGACACAAGTCGGAAATAATTATTCGTTTTTGCCGAGCTTGGATTGAGTAGGCCTAAATGTCTGATGCGTGCGTTGTAGAATGCAACGTCAACTGTCACAAAAAGTGTCAGAACTTTATTCCAAACCTGTGCGGCGTAAACCAGAAGATTTTAGCCGAGCAGCTGAGCTCCATACGATTGTCGCAGTCTTCTTTATCGCAGTCTTCTTCCACAAAGTCTTCAGACTCGCAGGTCTTTTTGTTTGCATGTCGTCGTTTTAATTCGAAAATATAACTAATAAATGTTTTTATCTAAGTCAGTTTAATTTTAATCTGTATTACTTTCTTTCGTTTCTGAGGCTATCTTTTTACTGATTAATAATAATGCAGTTTCTCTGTATTACGCATTGCGCTTACTTCATCTATCACTGTATGTCAATGTCTGTTTTTCAAATGCTATCATTAAAATATGTTGACTTTTGGTACGCTATCACGTAGTCTCCTTATTTTTTATCGCTACGTACTTTGCAGAGTCGGAATGATAAATGGCTAATCGTTGTAAGAAAAACAAATATTTCTAACGAAATACCGGCGTGATATCATCGCAAATTCACTAATCACTCTTAACTGAATGCTAAGAGGAAATATAATTTTTACCATGGTTTTGTTCAAAAAAATTTTTAAAACGTGTTTTTACATTTTTCAACTTTTACAAACGTTTCTAATATTTGTTTTTTTCACATACAATTTTGTTTTAACAATTTTAAAAAAAAAAGTTGTTCGTAACTTTTATCACATTCATGATCTTAACTGAACTGTAACGGTTCGTAAACAAGCGTCTTCGATGTGATTCTGCGCTGTAGAATGCACGGGAATCTGTTAGCACTGACGAGCCTACCGACTACACGCGCTACGAACAGCTATGGGAAACCAAACACAAGTCCGACGCGTCGAAAGATATGCCCAAGTTTGGCGCCAGCGATTTCAAATTTATCTCCGTGCTTGGCAAAGGCAGCTTTGGAAAGGTATGAGATTGAATCGATACGTTGCGTGTGTATCTTTTTTAAACCGGATATGAGCACCGTAGTAGACTACATTTATTGTAATACTAATTGATATTGTGAAAGTAACTTGTACGAATTCGTTGCTTCTGCACACAGGCAACAGTGTGTTGGGTGTATGACATTTTTCAAATTATCAAAAAGTATAAACGTGAAACGACTTAAAATTAGTCTGTTATGCACTGTAAATTGTATTTATTGGAGTGTAATTCTAGCATCAGAGGACTTAATTAATTAGACAGCGTATTGGGCTGCAACACTTAATAATCGTAAAGAATTTTTGTTCTTTAGTGTTTAAGTGCGTATGATAAGTCATTTGATAAGCCGGGAAACAATTACGTAAACGCGCAATAGAAAGTGAGAACGCGATCGCTTGAATAGCAGCTAGACGGATGGACGGCCGCACTTTATGTCGTTACTGATATTTGTTAGTTTTATGCGTTTCTGATCGTCTGACTGTTAATTGTTCAGGTGTTGTTAGCGGAGCTGAAGGGCAGTCAGGAGGTGTACGCTATCAAAGCGCTCAAGAAGGACGTCGTATTGGAGGACGATGATATCGACTGCTACCTGGTCGAACGACGAGTGATGCAGCTGGGAATCAATCATCCCTTCCTCACGCATCTGCACAGCACTTTTCAATCACCTGTCAGTACCACAATCACGCGTTTTATGTCTTTATGCAGTGCGCGTTTCACCTCAATGTTTTAAAACATTTTTGCAGCAACGGCATCATTGCAATATGGTGAAAGAAGAAACGCTTAAAACAATAATAAGTAATCTGGCTGGCACAACGTAGGCCTATGTTTAATTTTGCGCCACCCAGCTTACTGATTAGTGTCAGTTGGCATCTCAGATCATTGGACGTTTACACGTGTACCGTGCCGCGGACAAAGGCACAGATTGGCGACAGGAGCTTCATGGCAGCTGGACCGCGGCTGTGGAACAGTCTGTCGGTTGAAGTTCGACAGCGAATGCCATTTTGAACATTTTGAATGATTACTGAAGACATTTCTGTTCTTTTGAGGCTACGGCGCATTGTGACTTTTTTGAATTTGCGCCCGCTATAAGTACATTTGTTTACTTATTTATTGTGTGTCTGGTCAGAGTCATCTGTTTTTCGTGATGGAGTTCAACAATGGAGGAGATCTAATGTATCACATTCAAGAGTTGAAGAGATTCGACAACGACCGTGCAATGTTCTACGCCGCAGAGATCACATGCGCTCTTCAGTTTCTACACGGCTGCAACGTTATCTATAGGTTGAGTAGGCTGTCTTCAATCATTAGCTGGAGTGCTATATAATAGAAATAATAGTGGTGGAATTTCGGAGTAATAACTCAAATACGATATTTATTCACACAACCAGTGTCGGCAGCGTCTGGTCGCTCGTGCTTACAGTCGAGCTTGCGCCGTGATTTTAGTGTTTCTCGCTGTCGACTGACACGGTAATGGACCGCGAGGCTTCTACGTGTCCGGTTCCACAGCTTGGAATTCATTACCGACGTCTGTCCGAGACCTGTCAAAATTATCTTATTTTGTCGCCAGCTGAAAACTGAACTATTCTGTACAGCCTAGCGCGAACCAGCAGATTCGCGATAGCTTTCTGCCATTAGAACTGGCGAACATAAAATATCGTACTGAATTGAACTGAACTGAATGCACCAATTAGACGGCATGGACGCCCACACACACAGCACTTTGCTTGCCTATCCCTAAAAATTAGACGTATGGATCTACGCATAGAACGTAAAAGGGCGGAACCTACAGCAACGTCTGTCGCATTGGTCAGCATCGTACATGATCGACGATGCTTTCAACAATGCTGCCTAATACTAATAAATTATTAATAACAAGATGTTTTGCATGGCGGCATCATTTTGCGTTGTGTGACAGAGACCTGAAGCTGGACAATGTGCTACTCGACAAGGAAGGTCACATCAAGCTGGCTGACTTTGGCATGTGCAAGGAAAAGATCAACGGAGAAAGGCTGGCGGTCACTTTCTGCGGCACGCCAGACTACATCGCGCCCGAGGCTAGTTTTTATTAACCAGTGTTTGTTGCTATGTATCCTCAGAAAATGTTTGACATCACACTTGATTTAAATTTTAAAAAATAACTGTTACACGGTAGCATAGCCACCTAAGTCAACTCAGCCTGGCCATCCCTCCGTGGGTAAGCACAACGAGTACCAGCGAAAACTGGGACGTGTAAACAGGCAAACCGCATGATGCACTGGCACCGTGTTTATGGTCTGGCAGTGTAAACTGGTGTCTGGCTGAGGGCTAAGTAAACGGCGATCATTATAAGAGTACATAAAATCGATTTTCATTCTCTTAGTACGATGTATTATAATACGGGACAGTCTGAAATAGTTGATGTGTGTAAAAGTCAGAAAACCTTCTTGCACAAATGTTGTTTTGTTAACAAGAGTATTGTGAAGTTATTGGCTGAACGACGTTGCTAAAGACACTGTTTTTGCTTATTGTTTTTGTTTGTTTGTCTAGCATCTCCTGTATAATTTTTATGATCTGTTTGTCTGTCTGTTTGTCTGTTTGTCTCTGTGTGTTTGTTACCAAAGTGTTTTTGGTGAATAAAAGTTGATATATTATAGCTCGGGAACTAATGTAATGTGTGTGCAGATTTTGAACGGTCTGAAGTATAATAGTTCGGTGGACTGGTGGTCGTTCGGTGTTCTGTTGTACGAGATGTTGATTGGTCAGTCGCCGTTCCAAGGTGACAGCGAGGATGAGTTATACCGGTCAATACTGAACGATTCACCGTTCTACCCGCGATTTGTTCTGCAGCCGGCCGTCTCTTGCATCACGCAGGTTTCACCTCGTTTCTTCACAAAATAAATTTGTATGCTATAATTATTGTGCAATATAACAGTAGCAGCAGAAGTAGCAAGTTATAGGCGTTGTACTAATAAACGTTGTAAAACGTTTTTTGGTTTCTATTGTTAAAAATTTCCAACATCTTAAACTAACTTCGAGTAGTTAGCGTGAAAGTAATGGTGATGTAAAAGTATTATACGAAGGTAGTCGAAGTGATACATAGGGCCCACAGTTTTTCGAGGAAAATTTTGCCAAATTCTGCGGGCCAGTTCGCAAAATTCCGCCGCTGACCGCAGCAAAATCGTCCAAATTCTGCGGTTCTCCGCGGCCTTCCATTTGTAAGTAAACTGAGCTCTGCAGTGTTCAAAAACTTTAGTTTCTGAAGAGCCGGCTGGCATAGTAACATTGTGCTGAGTTATGCTAAGAACGTACAAAGAGAATTATCTATCTTTTTTGTTTTAAAAGTGCAATCTGTCAAGTTGCGCTGCTTTTTTACGATTGTGCCATATTGCGATAGCTATTGGTAGAACTCACAGCTTTTGGCAGTTCAGTTTTATTTTTTTTCGTGACAGAAATACACCATAAAGTCAAAAATCGTAGAGCCTACCAACTGCCAGTAAATTTTCAACTTTTGCAAAATTCTGCAAAATTCCGCGAGAATATGAAAATTTCACGGCAAAGGGAAAATTTCGCGGCTGCGAAAAACTGCATGTGGGCCTTAGGGATAAACCAATTGCACATTTGGTATTTAGATATACCTACATTTATTCGTAAGTCTACAAAGTTTTTGATGCAAAGATATTAATGAATTTGAAAAAGGTAGGCTTATAGTATTAACGTGAGCCAATAAATGTAGTCAGTATGTCAAGTAAAAAGAAAGCAACTTTTACTCCTAAGCGTTTGTGAACGTGTTTTTTTCGGTTTTATATAAAACGCATTTTAACGCTTTTGGAATTTTTCTCAACGTTTACTAGGCCTACATTTATGCTTACTGGTAGTATGTGTGTGTTTGGTTGGTGCGGCGCAGCTACTGGACCGGAACCCGTCAACACGTCTCGGTATGTCGACAAGTCCTCACGGCTCAATCAGACAGCATCCGTTTTTCACTGACGTCAACTGGCAGAAGCTCGAGGCACGTCAGATCAGCCCGCCCTTTCAGCCTCGCGTCGTAAGCACATTACCGGGTGATTTCGGTCATAATAGCGAATATCCCAAGACTTGATGTTGCAAGAGTTAGGCCTTTGTCTCCACCGAGGCGCGTTAGCGAGACCTCGGGACCTACAGACCGAGACGCTAAGAAACCGAGATCAAAACGAGAATGGGACGATCGTTGATGTCTGTTTTATATTTAGATCATAGCAGAAGCATGTGCTGATATACCGGTTGTTAGTTTGATCATTAATTAATTGGTTTGTTATCTGCGCAGCTGTCGTCGTCGGACGTGCGTTACTTTGACGCCGACTTCACGATGGAGAAAGTCCAACTGTCGAAGACAGACCGCAGTCTGCTGGCGACCATCGACCAGGAATTTTTCGCAGGATTCAGCTTCACCGAGCCGCTCATGATCCACACAAATGCAGCTCACTAGCTTCTGTCTTTAGACCTGGTCACGAATGCTATAGGTCATGGGCGCCGCGACTTCCCGTCTTTTTCTGCGCATGCACACTCTTGCCACGTCACGTATACGTGTACTTGGCATAGTCTGTCTTGGAGTTACGCATAAGTTAATTATTAGTGACTTTAATGTACGTTTTAAAAATAAATAGTTAGTCCTACATATTAGTTTTTGCCTGGGAAAATGTTTATGTTAAGTTTTCTGAAAACGGTGTTTCGAGTTGACGTAATTGAAATTTTGACTACCTTAAAACATGATCGTGTATTTAAGTGGCCAAGTAATTATTCGGGGTGCAAGTTATTGTCATTTTCATCAGATGCATTCGAGCAGAAAGTCGGCGGCTGTGAAAAATTCGATTACAATAACAACAACCACAGGTTGACTTCGTTTTTTTGTCTCTGACAAGACGAATTGTCATTTGTTTCTGCGAACTCTGTTTGTTTTCTAGATAATGGCTCATCCACACATGCAACTTGAGGCTGAAATAAGCAATCTGTTGCTGTCAACTATCGACATCATCATTAGTCTGCCCGAAAGCGATAGCGGAGCGGACTTAAGTTTTACCCGTGATGTTTTATTTTTTTTTCTTCCGACGCGAGATCTCCGAGATGCGTGGGCCGACCGGCGTGAAATTTTGCACGATGGTTAGTACTAGATCCTATTTTATAATGCTGGTCCAAAATTTTGGGGGGCACACCCCAAAAAAATTTCGGGGGCGAAAAACATGCAAAATTTGGCGCGATTTCGGACGACTTGGAAGTTCGGCGGCGAATATCTCCGAAACGGATGAAGATATTCAAAATCGGATTTTTATTCCGTCTACAGCGATTCCTCCTGCGTTAGGCGAAACAAGATCGGTGAAGTTTGGTCCAGTGACCTTGGAGATCTCGATGTTGAATCGTACCCACCTAAAGCGCATATTTCGGAAGAACATATTTCGGCCCTTAGGGGGTGCTGCGCCCCCAGATTTTTACACGCGCCACAGAATGATTAAGTCTTACTAGCGCACCCCCACCGGGGACGGCAGCCCCCCTTACAACTTTTTTTAAAGGGGGGGTCAAAAATTGGCTTGAAATGTAATAAATTAGCGCTTATAACTTCGGCGTTAGGGGGTGTAGCCCGACGAAACTTTGGCACTTGACGTGTCTCTATGTTGGGGTGTTAACGCAAGTACAAATTTTGGGGACACCGCCCCCCTTAAAATTTGGGAGAACAAAAAACGTTCAAAAATCGGTGCGATTTACGACAACTATCGAGTTTGAGCGCAAATATCCCTGGAACCGATGAAGATAACGACAAAATCTAAACGGCGTTGACGAGAGCGATCCTTTTGGCGTTGAACAAAAAAAATTTGTGAATTTCGGTCCACTACGAACCAAGTTATAAGCGCTAATGTTGATATACCCTAAGTCGCATTTTTCGGAAGACCATATTTTGGCCCCTAGGGGGTGCTGCGCCCCCAAATTTTTACACGCGCTAGAGAATGACCAAGTCTTACTAGCGTACCCCCTACCGGGGACGGCGGCCCCCCTTACAACTTTTTTGAAAGCGGGTCAAAAATTGGCTTAAAATGTAATAAATCAGCGCTTATAACGTCGGAGTTAGGGGGTTTAGCCCCAGGAAACTTTGGCACTTGACGTGCCTCTATGTTGGAGTGTTAACGCAAGTACAAATTTTGGGGGCACCGCCTCCCCTAAAATTTGGGAGGGCAAAAAACGTTCAAAAATCGGTGCAATTTCGACAACTTTTGAGTTTGAGCGCAAATATCTCTAGAACCGATGAAGATAACGACGTAGTCTAAACAGCGTTGACGAGAGCTATCCTGTCGGCGTTGAACAAAAAAATTTTGTGAAATTCGGTCCACCACGAACCAAGTTATAAGCGCTAATGTTAACCTACCCTAAGTCGACAATGCGCGTTCGGCGTATGCCAATGCATTTGAGTT
>Ga0209367_1011549_pt1 | contig 11692 bp, 7 predicted proteins | sample WorMetLIZISLAND2_FD_187412 | JGI IMG/M metagenome (GOLD analysis project Ga0209367, IMG submission 187412) | Marine gutless worms symbiont microbial communities from Max Planck institute for Marine Microbiology, Germany - Olavius geniculatus... ... | reverse complement strand
CAATGACGACAGCGACGACGACAATAACGACAACGACAACGAAGACGGCGACGATAACAACGAAAACCGCGACAACAAAAACAACGACGACAAACACGACAACGACTACGACGACAACAACAACAACAATTACGACTACGACAACGACGACAGCGACGACGATGACGACGACAGTGACAACAAGAACAATAATGCAACTACATACAACGATGACGACAACGACAACAACGTTGACGACGACGACGACGACTCTGAGCAGAATTGACGTCGCTGCAGCGCGCCGGTCGGGACAGGTGCCGTGAGAAAGAAAAGAGACGGAACGGCGAGGGAGGACGCGAGGGGATACTGAGAAAGATCGCGAGCCAGGCGACGGAACGGGACCGGAGCTCTTTTATGCAGCTGCCGCCGCCGCCGCTGCAGTGCTGCAGCACTCGGCAGTCGCAGCGCGTTATCGTAAGTTACGAGCATTGGCGGCTTTGCACCGCTGCACGGCTACGGATAACAGCGGCGGTCGGCCGGCCAGAGTCGGTCTTGTCCCCGCAGGACGTCCGGCTGGCCGTGGGCCGGTCGCCCGGGACAGCAGGGCCACCGTCGGTAGGCGGTCGTCGCCTCGCCGAGGCTTGTACGTCCGCGGCGGCAACTCCTTCGCGTCGCTTAACCGTGATCTACGCTCTTCGACTGGCAACGAACGAACGAACGGAACAACGAATGAAGGAACAAACAAACGAACGATAAAACGAAGAAAGAAAAGAACGAACAAACGAACGAATGAACGAACGAATGAACGAAAGCCTTCAGCACCGTACAGCATGGTTCAGAGCTCAGACACTCCATGGCACTCTTTCACTGTGTTCACGTCGTCAGCATGCAGCAGCAGCACCGGATGCTTTAACACTTCGATATTCACCATTCACTCCTAACGTCACGCTGAGCTTATTCCATGCAAAACAAAGCTTAACGACTGTAAGAATTGGAAGTTACTTGACAGTCAGTGCATGTGTTAATCACACTTCTGCATGGTTCATTCACAACAGATGTTTTTTTGTGTTTTAAATGCGTCATTGGCGAAGTGCAACTGCAAACTCTATGCATTTTTGTCCGACTTTGTTAGAAACAGTTTCGATAATTCGGCGACAAAATGGCCCAGTATACAAAATTAGTCTGCTTACAGTACAAATGTTAACAAAAATGTCGGAAACTCGTCAACTTGTTAAATAAATAAGTGAGTAAGTAAAAAGTAAACTTACGTATATCAGATATCGTTCAAACATCTTCATTTATTCGGTCAATTTCAAAGAAAAATGGTAAAACCTATGATTTTGTTGGGCCAGATTATTAATGTTTGACATCAGTGAATGTGACGGGTAAGACAATGTTTGTCAGGAATCCGCACAGCAACATCATTTTTGGCATATAATCACCGGCACTGACTAACTTTTTGTACCTATACAAAATACGTTATTACACCGTTATTAGCGTGGTTGTATAGGCTACAAGTTTAATTTAGTGGATCATTTTTAATGATGAAAATGGAGTCTACGACGTAGAAATCTTATGATTACACTAATTTTATTTGGCATAAAGCCAAACAATCAGTCAGAGTAGCCTTAGTATTAGCGTTACTTTATGCAAGGTTAAACAGTAAAGGTTAAAGGTCGCATATAGCTCCTAATGAGCGAACCCATCTCAGAGCTACGGAGCGTCACTTGTCATATGGGATCACACAGTGTTACCTGCCACCCGACAGAGGTAAACGCGCCCCGCCTTAACCCCAGCCAGATAGGCCGGTACTCGATTTACCTACCCCGGAGGGATGAAAGGCTGAGTTGATCTAGGCGGTTGGTTACATCCCGAGATGGTTTACTTGCCCACAGGCAGTCACCCATCGCAGTATTAACCGGGCCCGGCGTACAGTAACTTCGCTGATCGGATCAGACGCGTTACCACTACACCACGCCTACTGGAATGTTTAGAATTCATATTTTGCTATAGAGATTTGGCCGTTTGATCCACAGTGTGGCTGCTGTGAAGCTTCTGTCACCAATTTGTGATCGTGTCCACGGCACGTCACACATGTAGACATCCGATGACTTGAGATGTTGATGTTCCACCTCTGTAGCAAGCTGTCACTTTTGTCCAATTGATATGGTGGACTGAGGCCACGTAGAGACTTGCATAACACATTTGTATGTATGCAGGGCCAAATTTAAACCTGATTAGGCCCTGGTTGGCAAAAATTTGGGGTCTTTTGCTCAGGAAATGAAAAAAGAAGTAACGTCATGAAGTTAGGATTTTGGAATACGGCATACGCACAGAGTCCCTCCTCGGGCCAAAGAATGTTGTGCTGCACCAAGTGAACTTCTGAATGCCACAGCACACCGTAAAGTGTCCCTCACAAACCGGAAAATGTTGCACTGCTGTCCAACGTTCTCTTGTCTGTAGGGGCCCCTGTTTGTTGGGCCTCATTTCTGATGGGCCAAACATGCATGTGTAAGGGTGTTTAGATGGTACCCCCCTTTTTCCTATTTATGCATCTATGAGAGGATAGCGGGCCGTGGAAAGTAATTAGACAAAACTGATGTAGAAAGAAGTGCGAACCACGCACGTCTTTAATCAAGGAGATCAGAGCGGCAACTGACTACTAGCTGCTGCATTGCGTCGGCCCAGCCGCTGTCTGGGAGCCTTTAACCCTTTAGCTTACATTAACCCATGCATGCTCCATACATATGCCTGAATTCGCCTTTCTATGTATGTGTGTCTGAAGTATGTTAAGACGCGCTAAGTCGCCATCTTCCGACGCTGACTACCCCGCAGCATACGGCTCGACTGGCCAGCAGACGAAGTCGGTGGCGGCACTCAACGATCGGAAGCTTGCTCACAGCGCTCAGATGTTTCACTATCAGCATCAGAAACAACAGATGCTCCAGCTTGAGAGGTCTGCTACCCTCTCTTGTATTTGTGCTAATTTTTGTTGTCCGTTCTGGTGCAAGTGACCTGGGCGACTGTCTCCGAAGTTAGCTGTAAATGCGTTGAGTGGGTTTTTAAATAAGTAAACTCTGCTCGCTCACCTACTCACGGTGGTAGCATCTACCGATAGTTTTCTAGAATTGCCAACGACTTTAAGTTTTAGTGAGTGCAAGCTGCTTTTCAAATTCAAATATGTTGTAGTCCATCTGGCTTGTTGTAAGTAAATAAGTAAGTAAGTATGTGCATATTTAAAGTGCACAATGTCAGCCAGTGGCCGAATCTGAGGCACTTGTGTGTGGTTGTTGGAATAGCGAGCCTATCAGGTGCTGCTTCTATGGGGGAGGGGGGAAGGGGGCAGATGCCTCGAAGATATGAAGAATTCTTCCAGGATGTCACCATTCTCTATCACATCTCATATGTTGATGGAGTCACCAAAATCATTTGGTGACTATGTGACTTTTACTTGTTAGGTCAGTCTGGAGGTTTTCATCTCTCCCTCGTAGAGTTGACCGCCATTTCGTTGAACATTAACGCCACTGAAAGGCAGCTGACAGACTGACTTGGAATTCGCTGCCAGACAGTCTTCATGACCCAGAACTGAGTCTCGATACTTTCAAACGTCAGCTGAAGACATACATTTTTGCGAAATATTGATGACAAAATGTATTAAGCGCATTAGAGATCTTTTTCAGTATGCGCTATATAAATTTACACTTTACTTACTTACTTACTTACTTACTGACAGGCATTGTCAGTTGTTGTTGTTGTTGCCGAACGGTGATCTTCGGCGAACGATGATGGTTGATGCGCGCTGCCGAACTGCTGTCAAACTGCATTGGTTCTCCAAACTCTGTGTCCTTCAGCTGCACGGATGGACCAACAGTGAGGGCATGGTCGCAGCATGTCAGTGCGTGATTTTGGAAGCTTCGACGATGAGGAAACCTTCCTCAGATGATGTTTCGACTGGCCGTTGGCGCTGGCATGCTCTCACCATAACATCATCATACCAGTAGAAACCGAGGAGCAGTCGGCAAAAGGTGACCCCACAACCGGCCATGTGCAAGCACACCGATCAGCTGTAGTTGCCCGGGGGGATCTCACAGAGGTATCAGATGATCCGCTGTGTGTGAGAGATAGGGACTTTCACCTCACCGAGGCTGTTTTTTTCGCCTTTGAAGGGGCTGGTTGGTGCCTGCACGTCACAAGTGCATCTGGCTGCTGGCATCCAATGGGCAGTAGGCCTATAATAATAATAATAATAATAATAATACCAATGCCAATTGACGTTTATGTTCCTGTCATCATGGCACAGCCATTTTGAGAGTTCACTCGGTTCATTTGACTGAATGTAGCACGAGCGCCAGGTGGCTGCCGACCTTTGGACCAAGCCGATCAGCTTGAGCCAATAGATCCGCCGGTAGGCAGCTCTACAGAAACTACATTCACCATCGCCATTTATTATTACTCAGCTAGACAGCTGATACTCATTTTACCGTCCCACGGTGGGTAGAAGGCTGAGTCGACCTAACTGGCAGGCTTTGCATCGAGATGGTTTACCTGCCCGCAGGCAGTCACCCATCGCAGTAGTTACCGGGCCCGGTGTAGAGTAACTTTGTTTCATCCGAAACACGTTACGCCATGCCACCAACCGCTAGTCTTGTCTTGTGTTTAAGCAACTTTTGCTTTTGCTGCATTTTTTTCCATTTTGCGCCTCATAAGTGTCATTAATGATAACGATAATAACTTTTCCGTTATTTGTCCTTGTCACATCAGATGTCGTCTGTCAGTGTGATATGCTGCGGTTGGTGTAGAGGTGCCGGCAATAGGTCAAAGACTGAGTCATCATCGTCAGAAGAAGCGGATTCCGATGATGAAGAGTATAAAGTCTACGAGTACCCGGGTCTTGCACCGGTCTGTATTGCTCCATCTGTCTGTCTGTCTGTCTGTCCATTTCTCTCTGTGTAAACTGACAGTGAAGATGCTGATAGAATCTGCGAGTACCTCGGTCTTGCACCGGTCTGTAGCCACAATCCCATAGCCAACCAGGGCCGCCATAGCCAGGGGCCGCCATAGTTAGGGTTACGGTTAGGGTTAGGACCCCACATTCCTATAGGCTTCTCATAGAATCCCCACTTGAGGAAAGGGGTGGCCGTACGGGGTTGCCGATGGTACGAATGGCTAGCTCCGCCACACTTTCCTATAGGCTACTAGGGTTAGGGTTAGGGTTAGGGCTAGTGGGGTCCTAACCCTAACCGTAACCCTAACTATGGTGGCCCCTGGCTGTGGCTATGGCGGCTCTTGGTTATGGCGGGCCACAATCGTCTGTACTGCTCCGTCTGTCTATCTGTTTCTTTTCTGTGTGAGTGTGTCTCTCTTTCTCTGTCTCTGTGTCTGTCTGTCTGTATGTGTTGCTGTGTCTCTGTTTTGCTGTCTGTTGTCCGCCTGCTTGTCTCTCTTTGTGCCTGTGTGTCTCTCACGCCATCTTTCACTTTCTGTCTTTCTGTATATACCACGGAGGCCAACCCCGTCCACAGACTTTCACCCCTGGGGTTTTGGTGGTAGAAAATCGTAACCCAAGGGCTCTCCAGGGGTATAACAACACCAGAGATGCAGTGATTAGAAAGAAATAATGAGTGAGAATGAACACCCCGTCTTGCCTCCCCCCTTTTCCTTGTAATGTAGGCTACAAGGCTACACATTTTATGATGTTTATACTCAGAAATTGTGCCAGTGTAAACGATCTTCCGTCATTGTAAAGAGAAAACACGTTGAAAGTGAAGCCAAACTAGGCTAGTATAAACTAAAGTGCATGAGATAATATTATAGTGGGCAGAAATGCATAACACTTAAGTGAGATGATGATGATGATGATGACGACGATGAAGGACGAATTAACTTTAGCGTGGCGTTAAGTCCTAAGACTACAAGGACACGTAACAATAAGCCTAAACAGTGAAGTCACGTAATAGTAGTCAGTGCAATGAGATGTTGTTAGTCGGGACTGTAAGACCGGGCAAAGATGGGTAAGGGTTGGCATGTCTGCAGCATTTGTGATCAATTTAAGCAAGCGTTATAGGTACAATGAATATAAGCTGATGTAACGTGTTTTTATAACTGACATATACTTTGTAATAGTGCTGTTTAATTAACGCATTAATGCGTTAATAAATTAACACAAGTTAAATAAATTAATGCATATTAAAAAAATTAATGCACATTAAAATAATTAATGCACATACGTAAATTTATGTTAATTCACTAAATTCCGTGAAGCAAAAGTTTCAATATTCTGTTTAACTGCGGTTATTTGTCAATCGAATGAATTTAAGTAACTAAACAGTAGTTGCCATTCTATCGCTACTGTAAATAAATAATTATTTTGAAGACAGGCTATAGATTTCTCTGCTAGCTATGACAGCAGTTATTGTTGATTACACGTTTAAAATGTGTTTTTGACTTTCTACATTCTACAGGCGGGCCCCCCAAATGTTGTGTCACCCGGGGTAACTTACCCCCTACTCTCCCTCTCGACGGGCCTGGGTGTGTTAATAATACGTTAATTAATGCGTTAAAAAAATTAACGATTTGACAGCTCTACTTTGTAATAAACAGTTAAGTATGCCCATCCTAATGATGCCCTTAGCAGGTTAAAATTAATGCCGGGAATAATTAAGTCAAAAAGCATGTGACTGTTCAGCTTAGTCACTATCAAGTGCGAGTCCTGAAAAAGTCACGACTGGGAGTTAGGTGAACTGTGACATGTCAGTGAGTTTAAAGGTCCATGGATGCCAAAATTAGCATATATATATTTTGTCCATTTTCCTAAAATTGCATAATTGTCCGATAATTTTGACGGTAATGTCAGCGCCCAGCGTTTTGTCAACACGGAGAAACTTACATTCAAAGTCGACTATTTACAGACATGATCTAAAAAATGCAATGCCAGTTTGGTGAGGCTGCACAACCGGTGACGTCATTGACATGGTCCATCAACATCATGAATAAATAATGGCCTAGCCTAATCTAATGATGACACTGGCTAGGCCATTAATATTCATGATGTTGATGGGCCACGCCGATGACGTCACCGGTTGTGCTCGTCTCTTGATTTTTTTTCTATAAAGTAACGTAAGGCCATATTTTCGTCACAATCAGGCATTAATTTCATATATTTATTAAGCTTAAATCAACATATTATATATGCAGGGTGACACGTCTAATTAAGAGCTGCATAAATTGTGCGAGTGAGTTTGACCGTGGCGGCCATGGACCTTTAAGTCAGTCTCAGAGCTGGTCATCTGTTGGCGATGCTGTGTGCAGTGTCATGTCATGGATGATGTCTAGACTGTCAGCTGCAGCAACTAACAGAATGATGAGTGACTGTGATAGATGCTATGTGCATGCTAAGCCGCTTGCAGCCGCGTACAATCGGGGGCCGGGCGATCTTTCCTCTACCCCCGGGATTAAAATTCCATGGCTGGCTGTCCGGGTACCCAGGGGTCGGGGCTCCACGGATGACTTCCCTGGTAAATATACTTGATTACAGCTGTTGTTTGCAATTTCTATTGTGCCTCTGCTAGGAAGGTTAGGCAGTAAAAGGTAAAGGTAAAGGTCGTCAATTTGTATAGCGCATAGTCGCGAGCATGCGCACGCCTCTAATGTGCTTTCATCACTAACCAGAGCCGCCTGCCGCACGGCCACCGTGTGCAGCCTGCAGACACAGGCTGGCGCAGCGGCCGGCTAGGCAACCCCAGTCAGCTGTACCAAGGTCCCCACCTTCCGTAACCCATATAAATGAGTTACTACTCATTTTACCGTCCCACGGAGGGTAGAAGGCTGAGTCGACGTACAGCCAGTATTATGGCTGTGTCCATCTGTAATATTGCTTCCATTATATTCATGCCATGCAGTGCCTGCCAGTTTGACAGTGCAGTTCATTTATCATGTCATACACCATGTACCGATAAAAAAAGTCAAAATCATCATAGCTGTCAAATTTCCACTAACTTTGATAATTTTTGGCACAATGATGGCCAAGATGATGAAAATATGCAAGGTGCACTCATTTTCCACCACACCTAATTTATGTCAATGCACTACTGTGTGAAACACAGATGCTCCAGATTGTTACATTTTGTGGTGATTATTTGCATCAGATTGCTCAACTTTGCATCATCAATTCGTCAGAGGTCGCCACGTGATTCAATTATTTTGTGGTATTAAATATCTTACGGGGAAAGTAGCAGACAACAAAATAGCTGACCGATGTGCTAAAAACATCTGATCGATGAGTGAATGTTGTTTGATCAGTCGATCATTGATTTCGCTATCACCCAGTGGCATTGCAGCTAAGTCACTTTGTCTATGTATGCGGGATGCACTTTGGGCATAAACTCTGATAATTTGCAAGCGAGTTATTATACAAACGTATAATTTTGCTAAATAATCCACATTTCAGTTGATTGTGTACTTGATTAAGTCATTACGACGTTTACTGGAGGCAACAATTCAGCATTATGCAATAATTTGGAGCATCTATGTTTCACAAGGTAGTGCATCAACATAAATTAGGTGAGGTGAAAAGTAAATGCACCTTACATTATTCTATCGTCTTGGCCATCTTTGTGCCCAAAATTATCAAAGTTGGTAGAAATTTGACAAAGTAATTACAAAACAATTTTGACTGTTTTTTTTACTTGGACACGATGTGTATCATAACACAGTTACTCTGTGCCGGGCCCAGTTGGTAGGTCGATGTTTTGTGGCAAGTAAACCATATCAGCTGGTATGTAACTGGTCATTCTGGTCAGTATGTAACCAGCCACCCACGTCAACTCAGCCTGGCCATCCATCCATGCGTAGGCACTATGAGTATCGGTGAAAAGCTCACCACACTGCGCTGTGTGTGGTGGGATCCTCAATGACAGCTTTATCGCAAATTTTCCAGATATTCCACCGGTGAAAAAATTGCGAAAATTCGTTGAGAATCGACAAAGTTATCGATTGAGTTTGGTGGACACAGTGTATATACACTAGCCTGGACTGCGTTTTCGTAGTCACAGTGTAAACTGGTGTCTGATTGAGGGCTAAGGAAATGTAGCTTATAGCACTGCCCTTTGGGTCTTGTGCCTCGGGATAGAATTTCATCTCAGTCTGTTGGTCCTTCTTCCAACGGACATTTCACGTCAATTTATCTATGCGTGAAACAGACGTCGGAGATGGAGGTCGACAATCCTTTGTACATGGACCCGTCGCTAACAACGTCATCAACGACTCGTGTTGTCAACGGTCAACTTGACGACCGACAACCACACTGACTCACTTGATCTGTCAATCAAATGTCGAGCCACGCCTACTTGGGCTGTTCGTCACAGCTGACTTGATGTGTCAGTCAAACTTCAAGCCACACCTACTCTGCTGTTAGTCAGGCTGACTCAATGCGTCAGTCATTTGTAAAGCCACTCCTACTTATCCAGCGTGGGCCTGGCTATGTATGCCATGACATTTAACCCACCAGCACTATAGTCAATTATAGGACTAGGCATTTGTCAAAGCATACAGTTGTGTTCAAAAATTCAAGGATTATGTCACTAGCATTATCATATTTCCTATAACCCTCTGTTAAATAGGAGTTTCCAGTTTCTAAATATAGGAACAAACTTATAGCATAAATTGGGGTAACTGAAAATGCATGACATGAAAATTCGGCGAACGAAAATTGCAGGGGATGCAAATGCAGGACTGGAAAATGCGAGACAAGTCAGTATGGAAAGCCAACAGACATACAGCATAAAAACCACCATCATTTATTTATTTATTTCACTAGCTACCATGCTACGACACATATATGAAAACAATAAAAGCAAAAGAATCAGAAAATGCAGAATTGAACAAGCTGAAACAAATTATACGTGTCTTAAGTACATCAATAGGAAAAAAATTATACGATGTTACAGTAACTCATCATTGTAGTGAAAATAATGGCAGTTATCATTGTCTAAAGTGATAAAAAAACGTGCCGCACATCAAACATGGTTATGAAAAGTAAGCCTGAACACGGCCTGACGGAAACGTATACACAGTGTTTCATAAAAAGCACCGCTTTTTGTTTTTTTTCATAATTCACTCAAATAGTGATCAATTTACTCAAAATTATTACCAGTTGTAGCTGAAGAAATACTAATTCAAAATATTTCAACTAAATATGGCAGCTGGTTAAATATTCTTTGCTAGTCGTGACGTGATGCTGACGTCATAATGTGACGTCAGTACAAGCTTGCTTGTCTCAACTAGTGCTGTACCTGCTTTGATGGTGAACTTAATCTGGTTTGCTAATGAAAAATGTTTATCGTGTCAGCACTGAGCAACATGAGGACATGAAATCGGGCATCTTGCGATCCAAAAATGCAACTTTTTCGCAAGCTCGGTGTGCCTATGCACTGTTTTGCTCGAACATGTGAAAGTCCAGCTATCTCCACAAACACGTAAATGTGATCGCTTTGCACGCTTTTTGTGGCTCCAACTGTAAAACTTCAATAATTTGTTATCAGCGAACCAGATTTTTCACCATCGGAGCAGGGTAGCAACAGACAGCACCAGTTGAGACTACCAAGCCGTGACACATTATGACATCAGCATTATTACGACTAGCGAAGAGTATTTAATCCACTGCCATATTTTGTTTAAATATTTTGAATTAGTATTTCTTCAGCTACAACTGGTAAAAATTTCATGTAAATTGATCATCATTTGAGTGAATTATGAACAAAAGACAAAGGGGTCCTTTATATGAAACACTAGAAAAGTCTCACCCGAGGGATCTAAACCAGCCTGAAGGAGAGAGAGACATAGTAACTAGAATAGGCGCAGAATCATGGTGATTGGTGCGCAGCACTTAGAGCAGCCACGGCTTTCTTGCTCGATCCTTGTGACACAATGGCGTTGATAATTATTACAGTAAAATCCACGTTCAATATCATGCACACAAATGCGTGCATATGGCAGTATAGACCTTGTGCTGGTGTGCCTGTTAAACCATTGAACAAACGGTGAAATGACCTGCTCTGATGTTGTCGAGAGTCATCGGTCAGGCCTGCAAAGTCGACTCACACAAAGTTATTTGACATACGGCGTTCCATACTTTTCTTTGTGCCACATTTTCCCGTCCTGCATTTTCATGTCGTGCATTTTTAGCATCCCCCATAAATTATGCAATGAGATATATTGGTCTGACAAAACTTTCAAAATATGTGCAGCGTATATTTTTTACTCAGGCGAGCCTAAAACTGAAAGGAAATGTTTAAGAAATTATTTGGTTATTTGTTATTGTTTTCATTGTCTTCTTGTGACTCGTTCATGTTGACTAAGTACGGTAACTTGTTCATATTGGCATTCTATTTTTCAGACTTTTATCATGCGAAAATGCACCGAATCAGATTCAGGTAGCATTTTCAGACAAGTTTTGCCTGTGGCCAGTAGCAGCTAAGCAAAGCTCGGTATAACGTCACTTAGAACAAGATAGGCCTATGTACACTGTGTTTCACAAAAACGGGCACCCTTTTTATTTCTTTCATTTTTCACTCAAATGATGATCAATTTGCACGAAATTTTTACCAGATGTAGCTGAAGAAATGCTAATTCAAAATATATGGACAAAATATGGCTGTTAGTTAAATATTCTTTGCTAGTTGTGATGTAATGCTGACGTCATAATGCATCGTGAATA
>Ga0209367_1011547_pt1 | contig 11694 bp, 9 predicted proteins | sample WorMetLIZISLAND2_FD_187412 | JGI IMG/M metagenome (GOLD analysis project Ga0209367, IMG submission 187412) | Marine gutless worms symbiont microbial communities from Max Planck institute for Marine Microbiology, Germany - Olavius geniculatus... ... | reverse complement strand
GCGGTTGGAACCCGTGGGTGCTTGGAAGGCCGGCATACTTGGCAGCTTTCCTGTTGGCTGCAGCTTCCGCTGCGCCGCCGGCAGACTGGGATGACAGGCGGACATACGAGTCAGCAAGAGTGCTGATGACCGTAACGTCCCATGATTTTCTAGAGTGACTGCAGTCCCATGCATGCTATGGTGACGCTGCTATGTCGAACGCTACCGGTACAATGAAGGCTAAAATACGATACGGTAATTCGGCGCACGTGGGTCGTGCATGCTGCACGCAGAAACTTTGAAAATTAAAAACTGCGCCAAACCGCTGCAGATAGAGAGACATGGTTGTAGTTGACAAGACAGCATGAATAGCAACTCGTCATCGCCGGCCCCTATCCAACGGTACCATTGCCGACCCGTTACGAGGTACGGTTTAGTTACAATGCCCGCGTTACAGACAGAGAATAGACAGACAGACAACACAGCGTACCCAAGGTTCGACCTAACAGTCGGCCAAGAAAAGCAAAGCCGACTTACCGGCAAGTATGAAAGCCAGAGCGCCGAAGAGTGGATTGGCCAGGAAGAAGACACACGCAGCACACAGCACGTATCCCGTCATGTCGGGTGGAGCGTTTTCTTGAATCAGAAGATGCTGTCTCTCTCCATCCATCGGCTTCAGCGACTGCCGTTGTTCCAGCGGCATTGCAGGCTGCGGGCTCGACCTCTACAGAGTCAAAACGTTCAACGATAATCGCCAACATTTTATTGCGCGATGCACATAATCACGCGCCAGTACTGTGAGCCTATTGATATCGTAAAGCCGTCTGTCCGTCTGTCAGTCTGCAAAGTGTCCGAAGCACGCTTTTCTCGGACAATGTTCGAGGATACACATACGCAAATAGAATAGGCCTATACGTGTGTATTTAAGAAAAATACGTAGCCTATATGTAATTAAGTAAAACATGTTGGCATGAAACACGCAAGTACCTCAGCGTAAGACAAGCGTGCTGCAGCCTGACTCTGTGAAACGTCGTCGTACATCATCTGTGACTGTCTCATGTAGTTGATGGACGGACGAGGCAGACCGTCTCCTGCCGGGTCAGCTGCCGCCATCGTCGGCCGAAGGCTCGACCTCGGCGGAGAAGGATCCTGAAAGCTCGAGCCCACTGGAGGTGGCTGGTAGCTAATTCGTGGCGGCTGATAGCTTGTCCGTGGTGGAGGAGATGTCTGAAAACTTGTCCGTGGTAGAGCAGAATTCTGAAAGCTTGTTCGTGGTGGTGGCGGCGGCTGGGCCGCAGCCGCTGGATCGGACTCGGACGAGAACAGTCCCCCGAACAAATGTCGAAAAGGCCACCACACCATACTGCATCGCCGTCAACCTCGTAGGGTCTCCACTAATAGGCCTAATACACAGCAAATAGAATAGGCCTAATACGTATTTACACAAAGCCAGTTTGCGGTTGTCTTATTAATGAATTACCGTATTTTCTCGTCTATTGATAGGCCTATATCACTATAGAGTAATTACGCTATGCGTGATCCGATTATCCGATAAATTAATTTTATGTGACTGATAAGATTGTTTGCAATAAGAATCATGAATGCTTTCGGTAATCTCGAAATCCTCGTATTCACTTGACTTTCAAGATCTACTGCGTTAAAGAAAGGTCATATAGAATGACGTCATAATGTGGATCATTTTATGCGCGACAGCACGTAGTTCTTGGCGCGTCTTAGCTCGCGTAAAGGCGTCCGTCTGTCTGTGTAGGCCTGTGTGTCTGTTCGTCTGTCACATGCTGCGATTCTATCAAAGCGGTGCAAGTTAGAATCACAAAATCTTTACTGTGAACTGCCGAAACTAAATATATATTCTAAAAAAATTTTGAGCGGCTGGATGAGGAAAATCATCTCCAACTAGCGCATCAAAAAGGGGTACCATCTGAAAAGTCGTTATTTTGCCGCTATTGACTCGTCTAGCATAAAACAGTTGCAGACAGGCAGAAACTTGCTGGCTATCATTCATAACAAGCACTGCTGACGAGCTGTCATCGATGACTTTAAACAGGTAAAAAGTTTTAATGAAGTTTTCGCGATTTTTACTAGGTTCAGCGTACATTTTGACTGAAATGCTTTAAAATGACCGGGGATGGATTAAGACAACCGGCGCAAAAATTATTTGCATAAAACGTGGATTTTAACACTTAAAGGTCGATTACACGACGGGACTTAGACTGCTAAAAGGCCTAGATGTAATTCAAAAATGGGACGTCAAATTTGGATAGGGGCCTACGCTTTCAAAATGCGCGTTTTCGGCCATGGTCCACTTATCTAGGCCCCTATAGCTTGAAAACGATTGCAGATAGACACAGACTTGCTGCCTGTGCGAACAATACAAAAGTATATGTTGATAGACGAGCTTTTCAAAGCTAAGAAGTGACCTTGAACGACCTTGACATCCAAAAAGAGGGTAGGCCCATTTTAGTGATTTTTCTCGCGATTTTAGGCTATGACATTTAGGCCTACGTCAACAATTGATATACTGCAGATAGACCAGAACAACGTACGTGTGAAATTTTTTAAGCATAAAATGTAGTCTATATTATAACCGTCTGATCGAGTTTTGACCTCTTAGATTCAAGAAGTTCTCCGTACGCATAGGCGTTAAAATTTGGGTGCACATTCTAAACGCATTAGTATTTCATTGCACGTTGTACATTTATATCCAGGTGACAGCACCGATGCTGTCGCGCGTCACGTATGTGAGCTTGTTCAGATTGCAACGGAATAGGCCTACTGAACGTGCCCTAGCTCGCTTTACTTCACAAGTTCACAACCCGAGGCGCGTTTCGCACTTTTTGTTTCTCTAAGATTTTCAGAGTTTCTCAGAGAATCTCAGAGATTCTCAGAGAAATAAAAAGTGCGAAACAAATCTCCGGTATACCGTTATCACTTATCAGAGACTCACGGTTTACGTGCAACACTATGCCGAAGTTCAATTTTTTGTTACTTATTTAACTCACAAAAACAATTGCAATTAATCAACTTCCGGTTTCGGATACACGTATGCTGGATTTTGTTATAAAAGTATTTATGCTTAATATTCTGAAATACAACTAACTCTTATAATGGGTAATTGTTTATACATGTAGTGCAAATTTTGTGTTTATATTTGTGCGAATAAAGGTTTGTACCGCCAAGCTGTAATCTGTTAACGGTCTAATAGATGGTGGACTTGAGACCTGCATTTCTCCCTCACGACTCTTATATTGATATTCACAGCATAACTGCGTGCCGTCGAAAGACATATGTTAGGTTTTCACGAGTAGGATGTGTATAGGAAGGTCTTTTAAAAAATTTGCTTTAAAATGACACGCAAGACTGTAAGTTGTTCTGGTCTATTGTAAGGGGGTGGGGTCGGGCTAGGTTAAAAGGCGGATCTGCGGATGTTACGTCAGGTTAAGGCTAGAGTTAGGGACAGGGTTGACATTAAGGTTATGATTAGGGTTACGGTTAGGAATAGGGTTAGGGGATGGTTCAGCTAATAGATTACAGCTCAATTACAGTGTTACCTGTTGCAACATTCATAGTCTGCTCTTTATCTGTAGCCGGAGAGGTCTGGGAGGCGGAATAGACGCCATTCTATAGATGTCTTTTTATAAAAATTTTGGCAGATGATGTCTTGCCCAGTATTATGGTGTTACAGTGCTTTGGTGATACTTATTAGGTTGCTTAATCTTCTCATTGATGGTGTTTTAGTGTTATTGAATAGGTCCCATAATTTCCAGTCAGCTTCATGTTTGTCAATGTTTGTTGAATTTTTTCCAGTTTAAAGGTACATTTTGGTTTTAATAGATCAGTGACTTTTCCTGTGATTAATATTAATTTGTTTTATGTGGGTTAGGTGTGATAGTTTTTATTGTAGAAAATGGTACCAGTAATGGAAATTCAGTTGTTGTAAAACAGCGGTGAGATTGATTGCTGATTGTAGATTTAGAAATTGTTTTTCTATAATGTGAATAAAATGTGTCATTTGCATGTGCCTGTGTGTTGTTTAGGAGGCTTGTTCAGCTACTTCAGTGGCCTGTTTGGCTCCAGAGAACGAAGGATTCTGATTCTTGGCCTTGACGGAGCTGGTAAAACCACAATACTCTACAGGCTTCAAGTTGGTGAAGTGGTTACAACTATACCGAGTGGGTTTTGCTGAAATATATATCTTACTGCGTTTTAATCTCGTGAAGTAAATAGAGAATTAGAGGCTTTTGTGTACTATATTTTCTTGGTTTTCTTCAAATGTACCACATTGTTAATCTGCCACATGAAGCATAGAGAGATGTAAACTAACCTTTTATGCTTTCTAGCAGGTTTGATGTTTCAGATTACTAGTATGATTCCAGTCTGCCTGCACTTGGTGTCAATGAGAGCAAAAGGCTAACATTTTATTTTTGCTATTTTTTAGCAGAAAGCAGATTTTAGCATATTTTTGTTGCTGTATATTATTTGACCGTACTAGCAGCACTGCTGATGTTGTATCATTCAGATTTCAACTTCGCTGTTTAAGGTGTGGCAAAGGAGAGCACATATGCAGTGTGGGTTATTTGTCTGCATTGAATCTCTTCCGTCATGGGTAAAATGTATTTGTTGGCTTGCAGCAATTGGTTTCAATGTTGAAACAGTCCAGTACAAAAACCTCAAGTTTCAGGTGTGGGATCTCGGAGGTCAGACAAGTATTCGGCCGTACTGGCGCTGCTATTACTCCAACACAGATGCCATCATCTACGTCGTCGACAGCATGGACCGCGACCGAATCGGCATCTCAAAGCAAGAATTAGTCTCCATGCTGGAGGTCTGTAAACTGTAAACCCAAACTTGTGGTTGTGGTGGTAATTGATATTGTGATGTGTATTGTTATTGTTAGGTGATATTCAGTGTTATGTTCGAGAACTGAAAGGGCATCCACTGTGTAAAAAATTTGTGTTAAATCATTTTCAAGAAGTTGCTTTTGTTTTTCTGTGTATCTAGCCTAAGCCAGAATAACTCCAGAAATTGGCTGTTTAAACAAGGATTGAAATTAAAGGCAGTTGTGCTGGTTCTATTGGTGGCAAATAGAAGCTGCATGGCATCTCCAACCAGTTACTCTTACCGCTTTTACTTATGTACTTACTTTTTGTTTAGTTGGTCTGTTTTTGGTTTTTTACATATGGCCCCTAAAGGGAAGTTGTGGCAAATGCTGCTACATAGCTGATTGTCTTATGAACTTGTTTTAGTTACTAAAATTTTAAAAACTCAAATCACAGAAAGCAGAGGAACTCTGTAGGGAGGATCTTTTAAAAACGTAGAAAGTTGCAAAGAAAGGCACTTGAAAATATAGGAATCACATGATTGATCTTCAATTTCCACAGTGCTAACTACTACCAGTTGTAATCCTGCCTGATCTAATCCATGTATGATAAATTAGTCTGTTGCTGATGTTTTTCTAGGAGGAGGAATTGAGGAAATCGGTACTGTGCGTGTTCGCCAACAAGCAAGACATTGAAGGTGCCATGACCGTCACCGAGGTAGCGAATGCACTCGGGCTTTCCGCCATCAAGAACCGGAAATACCAGATCTTTAAGACGTCGGCCATCAAGGGCGATGGTCTAGACGAGGCTATGGAATGGTGCGTGTGTCTGTCTTATGTCGCCATGTTGACTTACTATTGAAGTTTACCATGTTTGTGTCAGAAGAATCTTGGCATCTGGCATGTGAGAAGTACTGCCACAAGACTTCTTTTGTGTCTTTTTTAGCATACATGACTCAACTGCAGTCCTGCTTTAACTAAAAACATTCCAATAGCAGTAGGAGTTGGAGTAGTAGAAATTGGACATGCACCGTACATCCAGTTAATCGTAATAACAAGTTAGCAAAAACCTATAAAATAGCCAAAAAAAGTTTAAGCTAGTAGTAGAAAAGAAGAGGGCTTTCAAACTTATGTGGATGTGTGATAGTTATGTTGGACTGCTTTCATATCTATAAATTGTAAAGTGCATAAGTTATTTCAAACAGCAAGTTCAAATGACTGCTCAAGAACTAAATGTATAGCAAGTTCATCTGCCAAATCTGCCCATCATGATAAGATGCTAGTTCAGATGTGGTGGTCGTTGACTAGGGTTTATTGGTATTTTTTTTTCCCGCAGTCATTCAGCATGAGAATTGGAGATACTTGAGTAACAGCAGTTGACAAAAAGTTACAAGCTAACAAAAAATGGAGTCGATTACGATAAAACTTCAAATAATAGCTTTGTCCCGAATAAATGCCAGGTCATGTATACAGGACGTGGGTCAAGCTAACTTGAACTAAGCTGGGTTTCAGATACAAGCCCAGTTCTAGATAGAGACTGGGGAATATGTACCGTAGTAGCTGCAGCAGCAGGAATAGTAGTAGACTTAGAAACCAGATCCTGTTTAAATGCCGTATCACAGATGCAGCCTGGGGTTTCTGTTCAAAGTTTCACAGTATATAAAGATGTTTAGCAGCTGTACTGCATGTTAACTATGTTGTCTGTATCTGCATTGTACAGGTTGTCAAACACACTGCTGTCATCTAAATAGCTTCATCACTGCACATTTCACTCCGTGTCTGTTGACTGTGGGCTGCGTGCATCTCTGTTTATTGTTTATGTATTCGTTTAGTGACTGGAAGGATATATATTCCATGATTATCTCTTTGCACTATGCAGCATTTTATAGTAAATGCTGCTCCAACTTTGAGTATAAAAGAAAATTATTACGCATGCAGCAGAAGTTAGATCTGTGAATATAAGCAGATTATTCACTGCAAAATTGACTTTCATAGCAGCTGAGGCTACTATTGTAAAAACTTCACTGTCGCTGGGGAGTTTATGAGTTGTGACACTTTGCAGACCTCATTACTTTTGCCGTGTCACATTCATCAAATTTGCTGCCCCAAGAATGGACTGGTGTGTCACCACTGCAAAATGGTTTGAGCGTATTTGAACCCAAGTCTGTAAAGTGCTGTGCCGGCACACTCTGCATTGGAGTAGCAGCTCAGTGAGGATGTTTTAAGTCACATATTTAACACTGGCTTATTTTTTTACCGAATTAGTGCACAAAATAGAATATATAATAGGCTTATGGAATATATATCTTTTCAGTTGTCAACAGCCTCTGTTGTTTAGCGATAAATTGTAATTATTTGATGTAACCTTATTTACTGTCCGTATCTGCATTTTGTTTGTCTAGTGAAGCTCTATTTTGGTCTGACTGTGAGCATTGCACGGAGACACTTTTGTAGATATGTTTAATGTGCTGCTAAGAATAGTAATGACACAGTTTCATTTTTAGGTACAACAGAAATTTGTAATAGCAGTTCATGCAGATTATAGAGAAAACTCTTCCGGTTTGAAATTAACCTCGATGTGTGCACACCAATAATACTGAAACAATGTATTTGGCTTACTTGGTGACTTAACCCAAGCCAAGAGAGTTGAGCTTTTGTTGCAGTAGAGTGCTGAAACCCATCAGTGTGATGCAGTATTCTTAGTGGCATTTGCACACAATTACCATTATAAAATTTTTATGATTTATCAATTCATTAATTGAATAATTTGTTTTGTCTGGTGAATGGACCATTTATTGATGTCCGTGTTGCATACAGTGCAGAGTTTTGAACATATGAGTATTCTAGATTGAATCATTGGCAGTCACGGCTAGATTGAGGAATGAGTGAAGTGGCCAGTTGCTTAGGGGCCTACACAATTAGGGAGTCTCCACTAGGGTTCGTGGAATTATGCACCAAAATTTTTGCAAATTATGCACAACAATTTCAAAGATTATGCACGCATTTTTTGCCGATTATGCACGCATTTTTTGCCAATTATGTGCACATTATGCGCACCTTTTCGGCTTTGTATTACACACAATTGGCAATCAACAATGAAAAGACCTTCTAAATCAACTCCCGTAACTGAAGGTGATTATTCTGCAAACATTAGACTTAGAGTCAACATTCATGTTCAAGAAAACAAATTAGGCCTATAGCAGTAAAATAGTTCTTACATTAGGGCCTGGACCCTGGGCCTAGGACCCCTAGGTATTCAAATTCCAATACAAAAACTCCAACATGCGCAATGTTTCTGCGGCCAACCGGGTACGCAGTGGCATCAGTAACTGATTGTACTTTGAAAACGAATGCTCCGCATCAGCACTAGTTGTAACTGAAAAAAATGTACATCTGTGCCAGTCTTGACAATCCCGGCAGTCTGTCTGATGTGCTTTTCCAGAATGTGTTAATGTCTGTCAGTATCATACTTGTCACTGGAGAGCTTCTCACTGCTTCCGGTCCAATGACATCAACGTATTTAACAAATTCAGCGATGTATAACAAAACGACATTCATAAATGAGACAGATTATGCGGAGCTAGTTGTATTATGCGGGATCTGCCCAATTATGTGGAAGGTCACCAATTATGCGCGCGCATAATCGCATAATTCCACCTTCCCTTGTCTCCACATATGTCGTAATAAAATGTTACAATTATTCTGTGTCATTGTTTAAAAATGCATCTATCCAGCACAGATACATAAGTACTTTGCTACTATTTGCCCCATTTCTCTAACATGTTCAGTGCCATGGCCACAAGTGTTTTAATGCCCGATTCTTCCAATGCCACTATTGTGATTTGGGCAGAATTGACTAGAAATTTTTGGGAATATTCTCATTTGTCTAACCTTATTGAGATGTTTTTTGTGCAGTAGTTACTTTACTGGATGATAGTAATTTGTAAATATGTTTCGTTGTTGTCTTTTTATTTTTTTAGTATTCCAGAGCCTTTACTAGTGACGTCTGTCCTGTAAGTCCTCCACATGTCTGATTGTACACCGTGAGGCATAAAAAACACACCAAAATTTGTTGGTCATAACTTGAAAGTGGATTATCGGATTTTAATAGTTTTTGGTACAACTATTTCCGACACAGTTGGTCATCAAATGATTATTCAAGTTTTCACTTCACCCAACATATGCTTCTGCACTACCTGGCAGAGTCAAAACGTGCAATGGCGTTGAAATGAACAAAAAGGCCAAAAACCATGTGTGACATTATTTATAGTAACTTGAAGAAGAATAATGAGATTTTGATAGTTTTTGGTATGAACATTTCTGACTCAACTGGTCATTAAATGTCCGTTCATATGTTTAGCTCACCTAACGTCTGTTTCTGCATTACCTTGGGAAACAGAACAAATGCAACATGAGTTAAAATAAAGAAGAAAGCATCTGTAAATATTATCACTCTAGATATGTAACTCCTAACAGCCCTGATCACAGTCAGTTGACAATGTTTGCAGTGCTATGCAGCAGCGAGTTTAAGGGACACTGTTTAGAAATATTAATGAATGATGAAGTGACTGTTTGAAGTCTGAAGCAGAACATTATCAACACTGCTAGAAATGAATGGAGAATGCATCTCCCTGCCTGTGTTTACACAAATGGCCGATATTTTGAATATTTACTGTAAGCAGTTGCACAACTAGACAAATGGATAAACTGTCAGCCAATGTGCTAGAAATTTAAACAGAATGAGCTAAATGTGTGTTATTTGGATCAAATAATGATACTGCATTGAATGAAAATGTAATATTTTGCTAGTTCTGTTTTTCCCAGTTAGTTCAGAAACGGACGTTTGGTGAGGTGAAAACATAAACAATCATTTGGTGGCTAGTTGTGTCAGGAATATTCATACAAAAAATTATTGAAATCTGGTAATTTGTCTAAGTTGCGATCGATAAATTTTGGAGTGTTTTTATGCCTCGCAGTGTAAATCTGGCAATGGACTGGCATGTTAGCAGTTGATGTTCATTGCCAACATTTCTGCTGGAATTTAAATGGTGACGCATGACGCTGCCAGAAAGGGAATTTGACAGCCGTTATTTATACGTCTAAATAAATGTGTTGTGTTCCTTAAAATTGGGTAAAAACTTATGTCAAGAATGGAATGTGCACATACTGTAGAACTGTGTCATATAGCCATTTTTAGTTCAGCAGTTTTGTTTCTTAAATTATTTTTTTTTGTTTTTTGCTGATGTTATAGGTGTTCAATAATATTTGTGACATTTCAATCTTGCAATTCCATTTACTTTGTGAAAATAAGTGAAATAAATTGTACACTATTTATATTTTTTGTCAATTGTCTGAATTCCAATTCAGTAGTTTAGATGTAATCTGCTAATCTCTGACTGGTTTTGTTTGGTAACTTTATTGTTGAAATTTGAAGTATTTGTTGCTAAAATTAAACTACTGTTGGGTATATGTTTGTAATTTGTATATTTTTAAAGTTTTTGCATTAAATTATGATTTAAACAAACTATGTGTGCATTGAGAACTAGCTGAAAATTGATCAGTTTTTGTTACATTAATGTCTGAGCAGGGAGACATTTGTAGGGGTGGGGTGTTTGACCTCCTGAACAAAACTGCTGGCCGCTCATGAAGTCTGTGAAATTATGTAAGGTGGGTCAACTGCGACTCTAGTTGTAATGTTCAATAATGCACAACATCACACAAGTTAACGTGAAAATTATTAGTTTCCCGTAGAAACGTGACAAATAAAGACCTGTGACTGAGGTAATGCCCGCTACCCATTTCTCGTTGTCTGAGGCCTGTGGCATCCAGGGATGGAAAAAACATATGGGGAAAGTTTTAGTTTTTTAAAAAGATTTTAATTTTTTTGGAGAGGGAGGGGAGGCTTTTAGTGTACGAAGAAGACGAATTTTAAGACTTAGGCAGAACATAGTTTTACGCCATTTTCCATGTCACATCGTTTTGTTGGTTAGATCTCATAAGTCACAATGAAAATATGAGATGAAACTCGATCCATGTTATTAATTGCACAACAAGTATAATAAACCCTAAATTTTCGACTTTTTAGTTTTTTTCTAATCTAGGTTTTTCGAACCAATTTTTTATGCGACCGTAAAGCTCTAAGCTTAATGGTCTGGGCCGTTGCTACAAGTTGTCTTTCTGTCTTTAACAGGTGTGTCGTCTGTGTGTAACGGATGCATTGTGGCTAAACGGTAAGTCTTAGTGGAAAAATTCTACACAAATAATTAGCCTTGTGTCAACGTTCTGCGTGCAAAATTTGGGCGATGGAGTGAAAGGGGAGCATTTTCAAATTTGTGGTCGAATGAAGGGGAAGGGTTGAAAAAATGTGCGTTTTCAACCAAAAACTGGCCGTATGTCGGAAACGATGAGGTTGTTACTATAGATGACTAATAGGGTGTATACAAGACCCAGCAAACGACCAGCATCTTGAATACATTTGCTGGAAGTTTGCTGGATCGTGTAAACACCCCATAATAGGAAGTCGCATAAGCCCTTTCAGTTGAGACGAAAATCATCGACCTTGGATGACTTTGAAGAGTCATAGCGCACTATTGTGGGTAAACGGTACGTGGCATTGAGGGCGGAGATGGCACAGTTGGATAGGGCGATGACGAGTTTCTGTAGGCAGTTACTATCGCTTTCTTTCCGCGGCCGGAAGTCGGACGCTGGCTGCGGTACGTCTAAGGCCTATAGTTTTACCCACTTTACTTTAATAGGCCTACTGTTGCTATACACTTTCTTGTAAAATGCAGAAATCGCCGTTATCAACATTATTCATACTGGGTGACGCATGCGTCGGCTTAGAAAATCATTGCAAGACCACAATATTGTTGAAAAGA
>Ga0209367_1011546_pt1 | contig 11694 bp, 9 predicted proteins | sample WorMetLIZISLAND2_FD_187412 | JGI IMG/M metagenome (GOLD analysis project Ga0209367, IMG submission 187412) | Marine gutless worms symbiont microbial communities from Max Planck institute for Marine Microbiology, Germany - Olavius geniculatus... ... | reverse complement strand
TGCCAGCTAGGTCGACTCAGCCTTCTACCCTCTGTGGGACGGTAAAATGAGTAGTAACTCATTTACATGGGTTACAGAAGGTGGGGACCTTGGTACAGCTGACTGGGGTTGCCTAGCCGGCCGCTGCACCAGCCTGTGTTTGCAGGCTGCACACGGTGGCTGTGCGGCAGTCGGCTCTAGTTAGTGACGAAAAGCGCATTAGAGGTGTGTTTGCGACGATGCGCTATACAAATTGACGACCTTTACCTTTTACCTTTATGACACCAGTTTTTGGCATTTGAACACCATGCTTTTCCAGTGGCACTTCTTTACAGAAATTAAATTGTCACTGGAGTTAAAATTGCAAGATCGTGAGTAAGCTGAGAATAAACCGAAATGATTTTTATTGACTTCGTTATAATAGCATTCTGCTGCATTAGTTGTTCTCATTTCTGTTGTCATCATGCATCATGGCTTGGCGTGCAAAACGTACATTGGTTTGTGGGGATTGGTCTGTATCTAGTGTAAATGTGTCAGCGGGTTGGCTTTTATCACTGAGGTACATTGGCCTGTGTTGTCACAAGCTGATAGGGTCCAAATGTGTCTGGTGTAAATGTGAGTAAGTAGGTAAGTAAGTAAGTAAGCGAATGTGTCGTTGATGTAGGTTCTGTCGCGGCTGCTGCGCAGTAAGAATGCAGAAGATTTGCAAGCAGCCAACCGATTGATTAAGAACCTTGTCAGACAGGTTTGACTTCACTGCGTCCCTGCTATATCATATCACATCGTATCATCATATCATATGATGTTAGTAGTTAAATGGTATAACTCTTATGTCAAACCCATCTCACAGCTATGGGGTTTCATATGGAATCACTCGAGTGTCGCCAGCCAGCCAGGTTGGTACTCGATTTACTTACCTTGGAGGGATAGAAGGCTGAGTTGATCTTGATGTTGGTTTACTTGTTCACAGACAGTCACCCATCCAGGTAGTAACCACTTGATAATGACCCGACTGGGAGTTGAACCAATGACCTCACGATCATAAGTCCAGCATCGTAACTGTTACGCCACCAAGCAAGCCATCGTATCAGGTCATAATCATATATCTGCATCAGCTGAAAATTGTTTACAACAACGTGCTAGGTCCCACCCTATATATTGACGTGCTGCTAGGTGCCATCGTGTGCAATAAGATGTCACCCTGTATGTCTAGGACGTTGAGCGTACGGAGAAAGCGTCAAAGCGACTGCGTCAGCTGGAAACCGTTTACAACAATGTTCGTTTGTTGAACGAAATGCTTCAGAGACATCAGCCTGCCAGCGCCACCCAGTCCGACGCCGAGATTATGAAGGTAACGAGCTTGAAGAAGGTTGTGCATTATCTCTTTGTGGGTAACTTATCGCAGAGCTACAGAGTGAGTCTTGTCATATCGGATCACACGGTGTTACCTGCCGCTCAGCACAGGTCAACACACCCCGCTATAACCCCAACCTGTCAGGCCTGTAATTGATTCATCTAAACCGGCAGCCGAAGCCGCAAAAGCTCAGCCGCAAAATGTTCGAGCCGAGCTAAGTTGCAAAATTATCCGCTTTATATTTTTCAACTGTCCTAAATATTCGTTTTTTTCCGGGCCTTATTCATTGTTTTTTGCTTGTCAATTGTACCGCACCATCTGAATCGCATCTGCTTCGTGTATGACAACTACACTAACATTTCGGATTAAGTAACAACAATTCGTACATGAAGCAGATATGACTCGTGTTCTGACGATATCACCAGTGGTGCGGCACAAATGATGAGCGTCACATTGTAGGACTATGACGATGCCTTGTGTTCCGCTATAACCACAGACCTATAAATAAGTAGACTGTTTACTCACCGTTTGCCTAACGCAACGAGTTGAAGCCAGTTTTAAACCCGTTTTATTAAATATTTATGGTGTATATTTCAAGTGGTATGATCCACCACCTATAATTGCGTTTTTGATGCCTAACGTGTTAGTGTTAGTTCATAGATAAGTACTATAAATACACTAATTTCGTGCCCAAGCCAGCGCACACAAAGCAAATTTTTTAGTATATTGCCTCAGTACAACAAAATAAAACTGTTTAGCGTTTTTTTTTGTCTGCCGTGCCATCAGCAGGTATGCTTAACGCGTTAGTGTTAGATAGGCCATCAATAAATGCAGTTTACATCATGAACGTCATTATCATCTGCTAGCAAACCAGATTGTTTTTGCTACCCGGTACATTATTTTTTTTTAAATTGCATATCATGAACTTTTAGATCATTTTAGCTGTAACTTTACGACTTTCTGTTGCACAAACCAAATTAAAGACACTTGTAATTTGAAATATATTAAATATCTATTGTGCATATGCGGAGATGGGCGTGGCATTTTTTGGGCTTCAGAGTTTCTGCTGAATCCACTATCTGTGGTTTTTATGTCTGTGGCTATAACAAAGCAAGACCACCGAGCTAATTTGCATGCTCATCGTTTGTGTGTTAGCGGTAAGTAATAACGTAGGCCTGATGTTTAGAAATTTAAAAATTGATACTATAAAATAACGTAAGTGGGAAAGTCTGTAGTATACTGGTAGGCTTAAGTCGATGTCTGCTGTTGAACTTGTTAACATCATTATATAGGCCACAATTCCACTGAGGCATGTACAAACGACATAAAAAGAAACAAACGCAGAAAAACACAAGAAAAGTTATTAGCAGAGCAAAAGTCTACATATTAGCAGTTTGGCAGTTTATATAATACTTAAGAACAACTAGAGCTGTCAAATTAACGCATTAACCTTTCGACGGGAAGCCCAGTTTTATAACGCCGACGGGAAGCCGGGATATTTTGACCCCACGATTCTTGTCGTGGATTCTGTCAGTTTTAAGGGGGGTTTTGAATGTCAACCAGGGTCGGGGTTGGAAAAGTAAGTGAGCCAAAAAGTTTTGGATTTTTGACAGATGCTACAAATTTACAACAGAATTCTGATGGACAGTTGCAAAATTTTAACAGGGGAGACATTTTTGGTGGCCATTGTTTCAGTTTTTTTTTTAAGATGGGGATTTTTGTTCCCAAGTTTTGCATTTTGGGTGAAATTTTTCTAACAAGAAGAAGATTTTCTAATGATTTTCCGACAGCTCAGAAGTTACAGATGGAGCAACTTTGTAAAATTTACAGAGGGCACAACAACTGTAGCATTCTCAGTTAATCTTTTGTTTCTGTTGAGCCGTATATTGACGTTGCTGGTTGATATTGAGGAGTTAAGGAACAGTTCCACTGAGTTGACCTGTAGTCTTGTAGCAGGCAACCCTGTGTGTCTGCATGTACACTGTGTCTAAAAACATCCCAAACATTTTCGATTGTAACTTGAAGAAGAATTATCCGATTTTTTTATAATTTTTGGTACGAATATTCGTGAGACTACTTGCCATTAAGTAAATGTTCAATTTCCCACCTCACACAAAGTCTGTGCACTATCTGGGGAAAACAGAACCAACAAAATATTGCTTTTTTACCCAATGCAGTCTTATTGCTTAATCTGAATAACGCACAAAAACGTATTTTGTTAACTTTCTTGACACCTTGGCTGAAATTTTACTCAACTGTTTCGTTTTTCAACTGCCTACAGCAAAATTGCTTGAAATATAGGCGCATTGTGCGAACACAAGCACAGAGATGCTTACCACATTTATTGACAGCAGTATCGATAGTTCGGCTTCAGACCAATCCAGACTTTATCAGTCACTTCTTGAATTCATAAACATTTCTGAACGCTGCTGCACAACAGTCAAACCTTGTAATCAACTGGCTGTTTGGGGCCAGAGATCTGGATAGATATAGTTTCCTTAAATTTTTTTTTCATTTATTTCAACACATGATTTCCTTGGTTGGTTTTCCCCAGGTGGTGCAAGAGCAAAAGTTGGGTGAGGTTGGAACTTAAACAATCATTTAACAGCCAGTGGTGTCAGAAATATTTTGACCAAAAATTATTAAAATCTGGTGATGTTTTTTCAAGGTATGATCAATAATGTATGGGATGTTTTTTCACGTTTTTGTGTATTTCAACACATATTTCGCTTGGTCTGCATTCCCTTGGTAGTGCAGAAGCAAATATTGGGTGAGGTGGGAAGGTGAATAGTCATTTGATGGCAAGTTGTGTCAGGAATATTCACACCTGAAATTGTTAGAATCTGATAACTTTTCTTAAAGTTACAATCGAAAATGCTGGGGATGTTTTTTGAGACACAGTGTATATATTTAAAAGAGGGATGTGTCAGTTTGGACTGCGATTGGCTGTCACCATGGCGACGCATCTTTATAGCTAGTGGCAATGCTGCAACGCCAGCGCATACTGTGTATCGAGGTCGCAGGCCGAGTTGAGGCCCGAAGAACCAAAAATGGAGGCTGCAGGCCAATACTCATCATCATATATTCGTTTAATGTAAAGTTGACAAGCACAACTTTCAACAACGCAAGCACAAGATACATAATAAATCCAAAAGCATGCAAGCGGAAACGTCTCATAGTTTGTCCAAAAGCTAAAAACAATTTTAACGAAACTTATTTTAAAAAACTATCATTACAGACAGAACAAATGGGTGTATTTATGGCTAAAAACACTAAAAACAGACAAACAAATTGAGTATTGTAATAGGTTTGTTAGCTAATGACCGTAGATTAAAAGAAAGTTCATCGCCTATAAAACAATTAGCGTAAAAAGCAGCAATTCACAATATTCACATCAGTTCAGTTTGCTTAGACTACTGGTAGTGTTAGTTGGTGCGTTGCATTAATATGAATATTTGTACAGCATATGGACAAGAAAGTCATTATCGTTTAGAAATTTAGTTTTATTGAGCAGGGTCATTGAGTGAGAGCGGGCTCGAAGCTGATATGGTATGTCAGTCTTGTGAGGCAAGTATGGCTGGAGGACGTGGTTAGAGTTAGTTTTCACTCGGTGGAAAAAGTCATCGTTGGCGGAGTTGAACAGGTCGGTGATGGCCGGGACGTCGTCGCTGCAGTATCCGAACCGTTTGGCGCGTCGCAACAGAGAATCAAGACGCGCTCGGTCGGCAGCCGAACACATCCCCGACCATGCTGGCGCCGCATACTGAAGCCTCAGGACGAATGTGGCGTGGAATACGTCATGTAGTGATGCGGCTGGCGTGCCGTGTGCACGCAGCACCCACATGACGCACAGCAAGCTTGAACTCGACGACAGCAGAAAGGTAACGTGGTCAGCAGCCATCAACTTGTCGTTGACGACAACGCCGAGGATTTACAGACTGCTCACACGCTTGATGGCGAAGATCAAGCGTACAAGGAGAGTAGCAACCTGTCTGCTTGTAGTCATATAATGGAGTGCTGTACAGACAGTGTATGATGTAACCAACATGTATGTTGGTTGATATTTATAGGAGCTGAGAAACAGTCTGGAGAAAGAACGACCAAACTTGTTTCAGCTGGCCAGCTTGACTGATGAGCGTGACTGCACCAGCTTCTGTAAGTTTCACTCTCACTGCTTTCTATGCACTATGACCTTATGGGGCGACTGAAAACGCGAGACCTGACATCGCGAGACCATCAAAATTGTGGGGACTGACATCGCGAGACTGGACAACGTGAGACCATGTAGCAAGGGTGGACATCACGAGACGCACAAATTGTCTTAGTCATCTGTTTATTACTGTATAGTAAACAGCAAACGAAATACACTTTATCATGATAATGTAATACGTCCAATACGTCAAAACACCACAGAAGAAACAATATTCAGGCAAAAAGTGTCCAGGGTGGGTTGGTATAGTCTAAGAAAAAATGCGAATTACCATTGTGATATCTGTACGGCAAACAGGGCATCCCGCAGCCTTCTCTGACACATGCATGGCACACGGTTCACAGAAGCATCATGATAATAAAGTGTATTTCGTTTGCTGATTGCTATTTCATTAAAAGACAATTATCTTATTATTTGTATTACATTATTGTGACATTAAAGTGTATCTCATGCTTTATTTACTGTTGCTTTATAAACTTTGTCGTTTTAGGCGTACTGCATTATCGTAACATTAAATTGTATTTGACGCGTTATTTACTGCTTTGTTAAACATGCTTCGTTAAACATAACGTGCTTAGATGGTATACAGTAATACACAGATGACTAAGACAGTTAATTAAGACAAACTGATATCTACAGTTTGTATAATATTCATAGTAACAAAAAAAACTTATTAGTGAGCAGATACTCGAACATTGAAACAAGTCTCGCGATGTCCACCCTTGCTACATGGTCTCACGTTGTCAGGTCTGGCGATGTCAGGTCTTTGCGATTTCAGCATCCTCGATCTTATCTCTATGTCTCACTCTGTTATCTATGCTGTTGATCTGTGCACATCTCATGATCTCTGACTGCACAGGCTTCTGTAGCTGAATGCTTGGCTCTTGGATTTTCACCGTATTTCATTTTTGATTCTTAGAAATATTAGATTTTTATCCAGTGTGATATTAATACACGGAAAAACATTTTTTGTTAACATGTGATGCTGGCTAACATTCCATTTAGTTGTTCATTTTTTGCAACTGCACGGAGTGAAATTGCTCGAAATGTCGATCGATTATGCAGTCACTGGCAAGAAGATGCTTTCTCCATTCGTCGACAGCAGTATTAATAATGTTCTGCTTCAGATTTGACGAGACTTTGCTAGTCGCTTCTTAAATTCATTAACATTCCTCTGGTAGACACTGCTGCAAGACAGTCAAACCTTTTATCAACTGGCTGTTGGGGCCACAGATCTGGATAGGTGGAATTTATCTATGGTTTTTCCATTTATTTCAACATCATTTTGCTGGGTCTGCTTTCTGCAAGTAGTGACGTTTGGTGAGATGGAAATTCATACGGACATTTGATACAATATTTGTGCCCAGAATTATTAAAATATTTGGAATCTTTTTTCAAGTGACGATCTATATAGTTGGGATGTTCTTTTAACATTTTTTGTTTATTTCAATGCATATTTTGCTTTGTCTACCTTCCCCAGATAGTTCAAAGCAGACATTGGATGAGGTGGAAACTAAATGGCCATTTGATGGCAAGTTGTGTCAGGAATATTCTCTGGAATAATTCTTAAAATCCGATGTTTTTTTCTTCAAGTTACAGTCAAAAATGTTGGGGATGTTTTGGGACACAGTGTACTAATGGTAATGGTAATGATTCAGTGAGTTTCTCGCTGACGTGCACTTTATAAATTAAATTTACTTACTTACTTATGTTGTTTGTTTTCGGTGGGTGGGTGGCATGTAGCGGAGATAACGAAGGCGAACGAGGAAGTCCTGCGAGTAATGAATCTTTACGACGAGGTTGTCAACCAGGCTGATGTAGCAAGTCTTCTTGTGACATCAGACACCAGTGATCAGCAACCTCGTATGTTTTTTCCTTCTACTGACTACTTGCCGCTGTTATCACATTGATGACTGTCTAGAGGATAACAGGGAAGATTATTAGAACTTCCATTATGTTAATTACATATGCACGCATATAATAGAGTTCTTACAATTTTAGGTTTAGCTTGTTTTTTGTATCTTGTGTTTTGTGTTTCTGTAAAGGTTAAACTAAAGGCCGTCCTCAAAATGACCTATACTGTGTCGGGTGGGACGTTAAACCCTACTCACTTACTTACTTTCTTGCCTTTGTTAGCTTGTTCTGCCAGTAGCACTGTTTGTTGTATTAGAAGCACCATCTATTCTAGCTACAGTGGCTGAATTCACTTTCTCACTTTCACTTTTACTGAGCCAGTTTAAGCCCAGATTCTATTACGCCAATTTTCACCAAAACTTCCTCACGGGGAAAGTCGTGGACACAAATCATGAAAGTTGCGGACACAAACCATCTCGACACGTCAAGATGTTTGCGACAAAGTCCATGACAAGTCCATGACAAACCCGTTTGTGTCGCTCTAGTGGAATTTAACCTGTTACATAGCACAGGGAAAGTCAGCGACAAAGTTGGCGACAAAGTCCGGGACAACTTTCCGACGAAGTCGGGGACTTGTCGCGGACACAAATCACAAAAGTCGGCGACATGATTTGTGTCGCCATATCTCTGTAACGGTGCCAGATGGACGCATGGTGACAATGGAACTTGTCCCGGACTTTGCGCAAAGTCGGCGTAATGGAATTTGGGCTTTACTGAGCTGAATTTAAGTCTAAGTACGTACTTTAGCCAAAAAGTGAAGTGATTTTGCTGAGCTTTTTACTGAGTTGACACTTCAGTCTAAGGCCGGGTTCACATGGACACGAGTATGAGTACGAGTACTTGTTTACAGGTTTCAGTAAACATGAATTTGCATGTATTTCAATGGCAGCCATTCACATTCATACGAGTACAGGTTACCGGTAAAGCAAATGACATGCAAATAACGTAAGTTTTATTTATACAAGCTATGATGCTTATGTCGTGTCAGAACTTACATCGTTGTTGAATTGTTCAAAACTTTACTACTAGAGGTGCACAGTTAGTAAAGCAAGATAATACTCATACGAACACGGAGTCTGTTCAATGCATTTCGATAGTTTAGAGTATATGTCTGTATAAATGTAATTAGTAAGCCGTTTAGACCAGTCAAAAAAATCAAACAGTTTAATTTCAAATTGTACAGCAGCAATGATCCTTTCATCTTTCTGTATTATTTTAACTAGACAATAAACATTGTCAGTAACGAAACCATTCGATTTGTCACCAGTGCTTTACTATAACAGGTCCATCGTTACCATCCGTCTATCTTGCACCGTTACTGTTATCTGGCACCATACCATTTCAACGATGTATTTCATGCATTGATCGACCATCGGAATTAACAGCACTGCCAAATATAGAAACTGATCTACTGCTTCAACTGTCTGTCCACTGATCTGCATGTAAACTGAAGATGGCGGTGTACCGTGGCCAATATTCCGAATCTTCGTTTTCTGCCATGATGTGTGTAGTCCCATGGTCTCTGCAGCAGCATCAAAGGTGATCAGTATTTCTGGCCATTTTGACAGGCAGTCAGTGAACAGAACACCGTCATCGGCATAGACTTGATCTGTAAAGCGAGTAGAACCAACTGTGACACCCATGGACTCTGTGCATCTGTTGAGAATCCAGTCCATGGCAATACAAAATAATACTGGCGCTGATACGCAGCCTTGGCGTACGCCAGAAGTGGTGTCAAATGGTTCAGACAACCCTGGCAACAAGTTATAATACACACTCATAGTTTAGTAAATTAAAGCAGTAAGCCTGGCTATGGAAAACAAGTGCCTTAATCACTTCACTTCACTTCAGGTGTCAGGTGTTATACATAACACGTCATTTGCAGTTAAATATGCAGTTCCAAGCGTAAATGGTTTATCTTTTTTCCTGTCTATTTCTAGTTATTTTTTCATTGTCTCTAGACTTCGACCAAAGTTAAGTTGAACTCTGCTTTAAGTTCAGACTTTATTGTTCATCTATAGCTTTTGCTCAGCGGATTGGCTCAGTGAACGTTAGAAGTCGAAATGTGAAGCCACACAATGGCTGCTCAGATTAACTGTGTCAAGATTTGGTTACACTGAGTGCTGCTGTGTTCAAACATGGTTATGCTGACGGATGTTTTGTTTTCAAGACGTGTTCACACCGACTGATGTTGTGTGGTCTATATTAGACAGTCATGATGTGTCTTCGTCGTCAGATCTAGCCCTGCTGTCTGATGTGAGTCTTCCCCAGCAGTCTGGTGCCAGCAACTCATTCAGTTTCATCGACGATCAGCTCATTGGTCAGTCGTCATTGTCTTCTCCTCTGGTTTATATTCACTAAGCTGTACATACTTGTAGCTCGGTCTTGTCTTGTGTTTTTAGATTGACTCCTCAATTGAGTCGACAATCAAAGTCAGTCTGCTTCATTGTATAATTCTGTCTATCAGCAAAAAGTGTTTTATGGGTTGTCCAATGTGTATGAAAGTTGTAGCGTTTTCACCCATAAGGTTCGGGAATGTCACTGCTCGAAATGTCACGACCTTGACGGCAGTGACCTATATGAACTTAATAACACTGAATGCTGATGGGGAAATAATCCACAAATCTTTATATTTATAAAAACACACAACGAAATTACAATTATTATTATACTAGAAAAACAAGCAGAAAATAACAAGAGGGCAAAATTGAAAAAACAAGTATTAAGTTAGACTGTTTTTATAATAATAAGAAAAATGATTAAAATTTTATCAGAAAATAATACGGGGATCTGCAATACTAACATACAATAATACAAACACAACAGTTCTCACAGCCTACCTACATTATTCAAAATAAACAGTTTAGTACTATCGAGATATCAAACGAGTATAAATTCAGTAAAATGTCAGTTTGCACTGAATCCAAGGAACGCGGTTAAATCCAGCAATACAGCGGTTCAGTCAGAATAATCAAATGTCAGTTAAAGGCAATAATACAACTTAAATTTATGCAGTTTCAGTTCTGACAGTTTAACAGCAGTGTCACGAAATAATAAAAAAATAACAACAAAAGAAAACCAAATCTACAGTCTGGCAAATAATCACCAAGGAACCTAAGTTTCAACTCGGCCAGGATACAAACAACAAAACCGCGTGACTCACTACCCACGGATCCGTGAACTGCAGTCCTGGTGACGGTTGCTTGGCAACGGTTCAGCGAATGGACTTGACAGCAGCTGAGGGAATGGATTCCACGTTGACGTTCCTCCCTCTCAGTCCAATGCTTCAAGGATTCGCCCGGAGAACGTCACTGGCGGCTCAGGAGCGTTCGGTGACTCGGTCGTGATCTCTCCACTTCAGACTCCGCTCCAGACGAATCTTCCTCAACTCGGCAGACTGTCAGCTCCCACCATACAGCCTATACAATGGACACTCGTACTGTACTCAGACTGACTGTATAAGTGAAACTCAACAGAGCAAAACACACGTTTAAGGTCAGCAAATTTGTAGAACAATGCAAAAGCAACACAATCAACCAAAATTCCAGTATATACTAAATCAGTGGGTATATCTCCACGTCCATCTTCAGCAGATTGTTGGGCAGTTAACAATAATACTACACCTAATTCCCAAATGTACAATGACAGAAAAGAACAGCAACATGATAAATAGCTTACCACTCACGAGCGGCTACTGGACCCCCCCACCCCAAACGCCATTTCCTATATTTAACGTTCATCGCCCTTACAAAAAAAGCCAAAATCTTCACAATACAGTGAACTTATCCTTATTGACTCACAGATCAGAATGCCGCGTTAAACTCAAAACACAGCAGCAGCAGTGTTCAAACTTGCACCTAATTGCGCCCTGATTCTTTCTGAGACTTTGGTGCTTTATAAATCATTTACTTACTTACTTACTAATTGGCTGCACCTGCGACACACAGGTGAGGTGGCAACACATAACGGATGATAACACCAATCCAGGTAATACAGACACATAAGGCATTTGGTGGCGTGTCGTAGTTGGTAACGCGTTTCAGCTGAAACGAAGTTACTTTACGCCGGGCCTGGTTAGTACTGCGATGGGTGACTGCCTGCTGGCAGGTAAACCATCTTGGTGCGAAGCCTGCCAGCCAGGTCGACTCAGCCTTCTACCCTCCGTGGGACGGTAAAATGAGTAGTAACTCATTTATATGGGTTACGGAAGGTGGTGACCTTAGTACAGCTGACTGGG
>Ga0209367_1011545_pt1 | contig 11695 bp, 9 predicted proteins | sample WorMetLIZISLAND2_FD_187412 | JGI IMG/M metagenome (GOLD analysis project Ga0209367, IMG submission 187412) | Marine gutless worms symbiont microbial communities from Max Planck institute for Marine Microbiology, Germany - Olavius geniculatus... ... | reverse complement strand
CTTTCAGCTCTTTGACAAGGTCATTGGATACCTTCTGGTCAAGCTGTGCCATGTAGAGTTCGCTGCAGTACGTTGTCCATCGTTGTATTATGTCAGTTGTATTCACGAGCAGCTTTCCATTACTGTATCTGATTGCTCTCTGCTTTGGTTGCCATTTCCTGTTAATGTCACCGATCATCTTGTACACTTCCCTGGTCTTATATTCTCCATAGTATTTCTCCACATGTTCAATATACAGTTTCCTACAGAACGTATATTTCGGACTCTTGATATTTGAAAAACTAACAGAATGACGCTGTTTTGTAACTTATTTATCGAACGACCCTCGTATATATACTTTCACTTCTAATTAAAAATTGCCAGCTGGTCTAGACACTGTCAGCAAGTAAAGAGATGACTAATATGCAGCATTACAATATTTACAAGAGTAGTGTGCAGCAGTTGAGGGGCTGCCCGCTATGGGGCCGTCCTTGCAGTTGACTACGTGCGTGCTACCACACGGCGACATCAAATGCTGCCATCTCGTGAATCATTTGGATTTGACGACGCTACATGGTGAGCATGCTTTGGTGGTGGTGGATTTTTCGCCAACAACGCAATTAGCCGCCGTGACCTTGACCTCTGACCCCTTGACCTCGAAATTGGTCCACGGGGTGCTCGTGTCCCAGGGACCCTTCTTACCAAGTTTGGTATTCGTAGGCCTTTTCGTTTTCCCTCTAGGTGGCAGCACGGGACAGACGGACAGGATCGATACATGATGGGACCTCCTTCTAGGAAGGACGGTCCCATAAAAATGCACAGCATATATTGCAAGGCTTAAGCTGACTGACTATCCCCATCATGTCTGCATATTTCCACTGTATCTTTCAATCACTGTGATCTGCATGACTGACAAATGAACATCAATGTGACAACAAACTTGCACTCTGGTCCACAATGCTACAACCAAACACACTACCTTAGAACAGAGCACCAATCTTCGTCCGTTACTTCATTCCACATTATCTCTTATTATAACTTTTCTGAATTTAACACCCTCAACTTCTTCGTAACCTCTTTATCACCGTCGGCATCATCGTGTTTCTTTATTAGTTAGGTCTACGTATGGATACTTTCCCAGAATTAAGTCCAACAATAATAATAAATAAAGATAAGATTAAAAACGTCATAAAATAAGAATATACAACGCCGTACAACAAGAATCATCGCTCATTCATTCACTCATTATCAGTACTATCGGGTTGCAAATATGAGATGTGTAAGATGACACAAAGCCAAGGGTGCTAACAGTGAAACTTGTCAAGGATGGCCAGTGCTGCATCCGTAAAGTTGTTATCTTGTAGTTGACAGTAAATGACGGCATCCAGACACAGCGTCAGCGGACTATCGTCCATGTTGTCAACATTATCAGCCAGCAGACTCACTGCTACTCAGCAACATACAACAACCATCGCTATGTGCATCACTACCACAGCAACAACTAGAAAAGCACTCTGAGAGCGCAGACCTCCGCCAAGCATATTGATTCGACACAGCTTGTCCGACGAAAATAAACAAGCGGAGGTTTTGAGTGCGTTTCAAACTATAGTTGCATTTTCTACATTGACCTAGTTCTATGTGACCTAAAAAACGCCATGTTGTTCGCCAGCTGGCAGCACTATATTCGGTTTGGCAGTGGTTTCCCCTATGCCCCATTGAAAACAATGTAAATTTCAAAGTGATCCAGAATCCAGGATTCCTTCCGGATCACCCCCAAAATTGAACCACTGGTAGTTTTTGCCATTCCCGACATTCCCGGAAAATTTCAGAAAGATCCATCCATAACTTTTTGAGTTATCTCGCTGACACACAGACAAACAGATTCTGGCAAAAAAGCATTACCTCCTTGGCGGTGGTAATTAATCCATTATAACCGATTATTTAATTACAAAAACAACAGATTACTAAAACAATCAAAACGATAATCAAAACTGCATCTTAATGCATCTGTTGAGTAACTGAGCAAAATGACCGTTCACCAAGCAGCCGTCAATCACTTAGAGCCCCGCCCACTCGCCTCACGCTTGAGCACCATACGCAGATGGCGTCACTCATGCGCTGGCATCTGATGTGAATGGACGTGCTTGGTATAGCGTTGAGTCGTACAAATAATATTAAACTGTTATGTGGAATGCTGTCTGAATATAAGTCTATATGCTATGACTTGTACGTCTACGTTTCCCCAACCCATCAACACAGTGTTCACTTTATTAACAAATCAAGCAAGTGTAAAGTAGAAACAAGACATTTCCAATTTACTGATAATCCAGTGTCACAGATATTAAAATACAAATAGAACAAAATATATTATTAAATTGTGACCAATCTAATGTACTCATCGCACACATCATTTTCTTTTGTATTCTTCTAAGAGCTTTTTCATTCCTTTCGGTTTGTATTAGAGACCCAGCGTTTAATATTATACTAATAGTGACTGGCGTCGAGGTTGTTATTGGAAATTGTCTCCCCAAAGTTCATAAAATAATGCTCAATTTTAGGAAGTGAGAGGAAAAATTTTTCAGTAATGGTCGATGATGCTAGTTGCCATTTGTCTTGTTATACCTCAACGCATGCATCTATCTGGCACTGTTACACATATATGGCGCCTCGAAGATAATGGGGTCATGACCTTGACTTTTTGGGGTCACGTTACGTCATCGGTCACATCACCATTCAACTCCCGGCAGTCGACTTCCTATGGGTGGTCCATAGTGACCATGCGTCTATCTAGCACCGTTAAGGAGATATGACCGTTTGAATTTCTTCCAGGAAGGCTCTTCCAGGAACACAGGCTGGTCGTCGGTCGGTCCTCAATATTACACCGATCTCATATACTCCTCTTCACTACGTTAGGAACATAACGCACAAGGAGTAAAAACATATACTAGTACGAAATTATACAAATATCATTACACATATAACAAAACAAAATACTAGCCTGTAAAAAGAAATCCTGCTCTAACTTCTCAATTACTTAAATAAATTTTGGACACCTGGTCTAACTTAAGAGTAACGATGAATAGGGTCCGGTTTTTCCATGTACATTTGATGGCCGATCAAATTGATCTCTGATCAACTTCGGTACTTGATCTGAGATCATCTCAATAACCGTTTTTCCATCACCAATTAGCGACTGATCGTCCATCAAATCTCCCATCAAGTTGATGGCCGAATATTGGCGGATCAAGTCAGATAATTGACGATTAAACGTGGAGATCTGCAGTTCGTTGCTTATTCGCACCAGAAACATCGCTTCACTTTGCTGCTCAGAACAGCAATTCACGCATTAAAATAAAGTTTCAGGCATGTGCATAGTGTTTTGTGGAGAAATAAAATGGATAGACGCTCCCGTATAATTTGATTTGCGGTAGAACGTACTTTTGACAGCAGACGTATCGTTGATATCGTTGCTATGACGACGTTTACTGCCTATAGCGTCCACTCGCATGCCCATTAGCACAACACCGCAAATTGAGGTCACTGTCAGCCAATCAGATTGGCATAAAGTAGGCTCAGTTGACGGCTGATCAACTAATCGCCGATCACATAATTGGAGATCGAAAATGCACGGAAAAACGAAACACAGTTGATCGACGATCAACTCTGAACATCAAGTTGATCGAAGATCAGTAAATCGGAGATCAAATTTGATTTGATTGGCGATGGAAAAACCGGACCTAAGTTAGCCAGTTGAACAAACATTATTACCACTGTTACTATTAGATGTTAGCATAATGTGATCTGTTCTCTGAAACACTCACGCACAATGCTAAAGCTCCTGGATGAAATGAAATGCTGTTTGGCAAGCTCACGACGCTGTACTATACAGGGGTCCTAGTCCCCACAGAAAGAGTCAGAATCCCAGTCAAATAGATGTTGCAAGTTGCAGTGACGCCACCTAATGCCAAATAATTTTGGCTCTAGCTATTAACATTAGTATTACTATACCATCAACTAAGCATTCATCCAGTTTTTCCATTAAATTTGTTAACGAGTCTGACTTGTGCTTGTCTAGCACCTGCAAGCAGAACACAGCAACTACTGCATTATCAACACAACCTGCATAAATAATGTACATCACATATATTCACTAGATAATAAAATGTTATCTGCTAGTGGACAGACAATTGATGCATTAATTACTTTAACTTAACAACAGTGAAAAAGTAAGGCAATGTTGGTAATATATCAGTACTTCGTTGCACTGCTAAACTGCAGGATTATTAAAAATAGCTTTTGAAAATGTCTATTTCTCACCCAGCCATATTTAAAACACAGAAATAACAACAAAAAAGCTCTTGCTCCAAGCTAAGTACAGTCTGCAAATATCATGCACAAAAAACCATGTGACCCCAATCTTAATCTTAATCTTGACTTATGATGCCAATGTTCAACAGGCTTGGTTGTCAAGGAACACATTTATGCAAAATTTCATAAAGTTAAGTGCAGCAGTTCATAAGTTATCGTGTTAACAGAAAAAAAAACTTAGTAATGATACTGAAAGCAATCCCAACCATGGTCGGCCAGCTTGACACAGTGCTGGGGCTTAGTGGTCCGATGACCTAAAAGTCCATAGGGTAGGAGCTAACAAAGTGCCGACCAAAATATTATACCAGAGACGTACTGTACTTTCCCAGTGCTCATGCTCTGGTTGTCAATCTGCGGCTTTACAGCTGTTTATCGACAGCTTCACAGCCGTTCACGGCTTCATGGCAGTTTTCCACTCCGGAGGTAAGATAAGGTTAAAGGTTAATCGCTGCTGATAGTGAACAGGCCCTCTCACAGCTCTGTGACCAATGCGAGCAGTGCTCATCTCCATTTCCAAGGCCCCGAGCCAGCAGTGTGCCGCAGATGCCTCGCCTGCCGTATGGGATCACACAGTATTACCTGACACCCGATACAGGCAAACCCATCCCTGCTTTATATGTGGGAAGAGAGCCAGACCTCCGCAAATTACTGCCGTAACCTTCCCAGCAGTGAAGCTGGTGTCAAGGAAAATTTGTCGCACCTGGAAAATTCTTCCCACTTCCATATTGTCATAATGTAACTAACGCTAACCCTAACCCTAACCTCAACCCTAGCCCTAATCCTAACGCTAATCTTAACCTTACTCCTAACCCTAAATTCAACCCTATCCTTAATCTTAACCCTAACGCATACTGCTGCATGTGGGAATAATTTTCCGGTGCGACGAATTTTCCACTACACCGGTACCAAATTGTACTGCTTGGTGGCCAGAGGCACATATATGTGAACAACTTGCCTAAGGTCGTTACCTGGCAGTATCGTGGCACGGAGTCAAACCTGCGACCTGAGCGCCCTCAGGATTACAAGTTTGGCACGTTACCGTTAGACTACCAAGCCACACAAGATAAGGCAGAAAGGCTGTAAACAATACTGCTATTACTTCTGCGAATAGAAATTAACTATCTACAATACAAAGTAAAGAACTAGACAGTGTACCTCATCAAACAGACACAAAACTTTTCCGGTAAGTTCACCATCAGTCTCAGTCGTAGAACTGCTACCATTAGAAGACAACCTTCCAACGCCTGATCCAACCCAAGCTCCAGCGGATGACTTAGCAACTACCGACTTCACTTTACGATCATCAGACTTCATGCCCGACGACTGAGATCTTGTGCTATAATGACTAGACACTTTTTTCTCGTTTTTGCTCTCGGATGACTTCTTTTTGACTTTAGCTTCTGAGTTTTCTGGCAAAGGTTGATCACTTGCAAGCTGTAGCCGGTTGTCAGTGCTGGCTTCGGACCACTGTTCTCCGTCTCCGACTGCCAAGTCTGGTGACTTTACGTTGCAGTCATCATGGCTGAGAGATTGCGATCGCTGTTTAGCTGCCGAGGCCTTCTTCAACTTGGACACGTGGTCATCGTGGACATGTTTGTGTGTTGATACGGTGGTTGTTGATTCTGTCTTAGATGCAGGTTTTCGTTCCTGCTTTTCTTCTCCCGTAACAGGTCGGTTATGACGTCTCCTAACATCGGGCTGATCTACGACCTTATGTGTGTTGGACCTACTGTCGGAATGGGAAGAAGGCTGATGTGGTGAATCGTGATGCTGTCTTGGATCATGCTTGCTGACTTTTGCACGTTCGTTTTGCTGCCTGTCATCTCGCTGTGACTCTCGGCTTTCCACAGACGACGCATCAGCTGTTGCTTTCTTATCTACATTTCTGTCGCCTTCACCTGGCCTAATGAACAAATGCGAACGGGCTTCGTTTGCCATCCGGACTTGCTCGCTAATACTGCCAAATACATCGACGTCGAATCCACTTAGACGTCGTGACAAAATACTGATGTCGCTGTAAGCTTTGTCTGCAGCAGCAACAACAACACTCATTACTCAACATTACTCAACATATTTTCTCAACATATTACTCGACATTACAACATTACTCAACATATTTTCAAGTAATTTATATTAACTACAGAAAGCAATATCGCTAAATTCCGCACATCAACCAACAGAAAATATAGCTCATCATTAGAACACAGATAGTTGTCGGACTTGTAATAAAACTAAAACATACAAGGCGGTGCATAAAAAGCCAATATACATGCTTTACATAGATACAGCAATCGGACAGCTTCAGAAATAGTAAGTGTCAAACGTAACGCGTGGTCATGTTGAACTCTGTGCTCTGGTTTTCAATGTGACCAGCTTTCGCTGCAACAGTTAACGGTAATCATTTGAAGAACTGCCCAACTGCTCCTCAAAGTGAACACATATGTGCCATTTTTCATGTGCCAGTCTGTATCACAGCAAGATGCTCTGTTACTTAGATTTACAGTACTCTCATGCACTACATTACTTTCTGTTTGTCAGATTTGCATTTTATTAACATGCAAGTAGAATCCCGACAACAGAAATGACCTCGTAAAGAAGAGCGGTACATGTATCAAGATTTGACATTCTACACCAGGAAAGGACACTGGCTGACAGAATAGCACAGAGAAGACTGACGTGGTTCGGGCATTTTTCAAGGATGGGAATGAACTCTTCCATAACCGGGAGTAGGAATCGAAGAAGACAATCAAAGAAATGAATAGAAAACATCGTGAAGGAAGACACGGACATAAGACAAGTACGTTTTTGAGGATGCACTACATATGGCGCAGAACAGAGCCAAGTGGCGACGTCGAGTCTAGACGCCTCACCATCATTTTCTTAACAATGGAAAGAGCAAGAAAAGAAGAACATGCACTCCATGCTGCTTACCATGAAAGGAATTTAAACTGCTTTGGCCCTTCAAAAATTCCTCCTGCTCAAAGTCTCTCGCCTCTAAACAACAGTGAATATTTTGCTGAGCATATTGTCTAACATATTATGATATATATATACACATATGTTGAATATATAACAACAAATATATGTATACAGGGTAAGTCAGAAGATTTTACCCCCTCCCCTCTGAAGTTTGTTTAAGTTTAGTTTTCGAAGACTAAAAATTTTGAAACCATATTTTACAAACATATTTGACATTCAAATCTACGCCGAATTACAAAGTTTCACTCGATTATTTTGAAATTTAATGAAGTTATGCTATATTATGCATGTTCACCCAGACAATTTTTCATTTTCACAATGCATTTACCACAAAACACAAACTTTTGATATTTGACAACGAACAAATGGTTAAAATGCACAAGTTGCTGGGATAATACAGTTAGTAAAATAGCTAAGCATACAGTGTTGGGTAAGATTTAAAATCAAACAAGTTGAAATTGTGATTTGAAATCGATTTTTTGAATTGTGATTTTGATTTAAAATCATTTGAAATTACCTGATTTTGATTTTGACTTCAAATCAATTATCAGGCAATTTTGATGACATATTACATAACATAATTACCTCCGCCAAGGAGGTTATGTTTTTGCCGGTTTTTGTTTGTTTGTTTGTCTGTTTGTCTGCGTGTTAGCAAGATAACTCAAAAAATTATGGACGAATCTTTCTGAAATTTTGAGGGAATGTCGGGCATGGCATAAGCTACAAGTGATTCAATTTTGGGGTGATCCGGCAGGAATCCTTGATTCTGGATCACTTTGAAATTTTCATTACCATTGCGTTAAAGGGGGCATAAACGAAACCGCTGGCAAAGCGAAGATGGTGGCGCCACCTGGCGAATAGCATTGCCTTGCCGGAGGTACCTGCGAGCTATGACTGCATTCTAGTTTTTGAAAAAGTTTATATTTGGTGTTCAAAATCTTTAACACAGGCCGAAGCACATGCATTCAGACATTGCAAAAGTCTGCAGCAAGTCATCCCGTATCTGCTGCAGCGCACCTTTTAGCTCCAGTATGGTTTTTGGCTTTAAGTTAAGTTTGTAAAATGTGTGCAGCATTGCATCTCGCACATTAGTAGTCAATTAGTTAAAATATGGTGAATTTGGCGGCCATTCATACTTTACAATGAAATACATACAGTGGGCTTTTAAGGGAAAATAAAAAATCCTCTGGGGCAGCACACATAACATGGCATAACTTCATCAAATTTCAGAATAAATGAATGAAACTACGTAATTTGATGTAAATTTTAATGCCAAATATGCGTGTAAAATATGGCTTTAAAATTTGTAGACTTTGAAAAATGAACTTAAAAAAACTATAGGGAGTAAAATTTTCTGACTCAAACTGTATATCTCAAATCCACATTCTATAATATATACACAGTGTTTCATAAAAAGACCCCTTTTCTTTCTTTCATAATTCACTCAAATAATGATCAATTTACATGAAACTTTTATCACTTGCAGCTGAAGAAATAGTAGTTCAAAATATTTTAACAAAATATGCAGTTGATTATATATTTTTTGTTAGTCATGATGTAATGCTGACTTTATAATATGTCATGGGTACAAGCTTGCTAGTCTCAACTGATGCTGTCAGTTGCTACCCTGCTCCGATGGCGAAAAATCTGGTTCAGTGATGACAAATTTTTAACGTTTTACAGTTGCAGTTACAAAAAACCTGCTAAGCCATCTTATTTACGTGTCTGTAGGGATAGTTCGTCTTTCACATATTCGAGCAAGACAGTGCACTAGCACACCGAGCTTGCAAAATGTTTGCATTTTTGGATCACGAGATGCCTGATTTCATGCCCCATGTTGCTCAGTGCTGACACAGTAAACATTTTTCATTAGCGAACCAGATTAAGTTCACCATCGAAGCAGGGTAGCAACTGACAGCACCAGTTAACACTATGAATCTTGTACCCGTGACACATTATGACGTCAGCATTACGTCAGGACTAGCAAAGAACATTTAATCAACTGCCATATTTTGAATTAGTATTTCTTCAGCTACAACTGGTAGAAATTTTGTGTAAATTGATCATCAATTGAGTGAATTATAAAAAAAAACAAAAAGGGATCTTTTTTATGAAACAACGTGTACATATCACACTTACTGAATTCACAATGTGACAGTCATGCAAATTTTGACAAACTCATGAAAATTAAACTTGAAAGTTCCAGCAAAGCAAGTTCTCAGTGCTCACAAAATCACTAAATTGGGAAAAGAACCATTTCACATAGGAATTTGTTGGTAAATACCTCTGATCTCAGCAAGACCTAAATGAAACCAACTCAAACTATCAACTGCAAAAAGACGTACACAAAAAACAACTTGTGCAAACCAGTCTCGGGAGACGAAAGTGGTGATGTGTTGTAAGTCATAGACGCCAGATTAAACTGAGGAATACTGCCAACTAATCGCACAAGCACATGATCACAGCTCAACAATATGCAGTCATTTAAGAAGACGTACAGATGCAATTAATAAACTCCAGAGAAATTTTACTACAAGCAAACAGTCTCCCAGTGCACTTACTGCAGTTTCTATCTCACGTGGCTTGGCATCTTCACCTGTGTTGGGTAGCAGCTAACACTGTATGCTCCCACCCAAATGGCAGATGATGATACCCTGAAGCTTTGCGACTGATAAGCAATACACATTACACAACCTATAACCTGTAAGTCTAACCTGCAACTTCTCAAGGGCCAAATTTTCGAAACTTTCCTAAGACATTTTCCAAAGATCTTCTTATGTCAGATGATTTGGGAATGCCAAAGCAGTTTTCTTATCCAAATTTTCGACGGCTTTCTTTGCGTTTCCAAAAAACTTCCTCTTTTCTTATCTTCCTAAACTAGTTCAACCAATCAGATGCGCTTATACCGACCATGTGACTTCTTAGGAAAACTTCTTATCTTAGCACGTCCACGGAAGATGCATTTTACACACCGCTTCGTTTTTTAAGTTGACCAAACTTCAATTTCCTTTACTTACTCATTGTTGATTTTACCACAGCGCTACGCAAAAAACTTATGACGTCACATATGGCGTCCAAGCTAAGTGTCAACATTGTGTACTTTTTTGCAAATTTCGTTTTATTACACAGCTTTCTACGTGTAGGACAAGGTTAGTGCTTTCCTATATATTTGCCTAAATTCTTCCTAAGAAGTTTCCAAAGAAGTTTTGAAAATCCGCATACTTTCTTTGGAAAAGAAAGATCTTCCTAAAAAGTTTCGAAAATTTGGCCCCAAGTTCCTAACTAATTTTACTTCTGCACTAAGTTCTTCAACCAGCCTCTGCTTCCACCAGTAGTGTACTTCACATAAATTTTTAAGCAAAGTGAGATAACTGAAAAGAATACTGCATGTGAGTTGCTTCAAAGTAGTGACAGCAAACAGGGGTATTCATTAAAAAGGATCCTTCACATTCAGATAAAAATAACTGCCACATTCAACTGCCGACATATTACAGAACTCTGGATTAACTTATGACACAAAATTATGATATGATCGACAAAACTGATTACCTTTAAAACAACAAACTGAGTTGACACAACCCTATCCCTGACTCTACTTCTAACGCTATTCCTAAACCCTAACCATAATTCTAACTTGAAATTCTGTGATAGTACTACTGCAATATACCTGGCGATAACGGTGACGAATCCTGATTCATCATGACAAAACCAGAAGAGGTGAATCCTGGCGGAGGCTTCATCTCATTATGAAATACTGGAGCTATCGGCTGCAACACATTAACCAGCACACTACAGACCGACTGATCAATAAAAGGTGAAAAAAAAAGGTCGTCAATTTGTATAGCGCATCGTCGCAAACACACCTCTAATGCGCTTTCGTCACTAACCAGAGCCGCCTGCCGCATGGCCACCGTGTGCAGCTTGCAGACACAGGCTGGCGCAGTGGCCGGCTAGGCAACCCCAGTCAGCTGAACCAAGGTCCCAACCTTCCGTAACCCACGTAAATGAGTTACTACTCATTTTACCGTCCCACGGAGAGTAGAAGACTGAGTCGACCTAGCTGGCAGGCTTCGCACCGAGATGGTTTACCTGCCCACAGGCAGTCACCCATTGCAGTACTAACCGGGCCCGGCGTAGAGTAACTTCGTTTCAGCCAAAACGCGTTACCAACTACGACACGCCACCAATACTGAACGGTTGCACAGACTACAAGAAGCATTCAAAAGTTTTGCAAGTTGATATGTTAGACAGGGGAAAGCTTTTCAAAATCTATGCACCAATAAAATGCTTATTTCTTCCGAAGACGTGTGAACTTGAAGCGGATGTGACGTCAGTGGCGTAGCTCGGTTTTGGAGGGTCCTTGTGCACA
>Ga0209367_1011544_pt1 | contig 11695 bp, 3 predicted proteins | sample WorMetLIZISLAND2_FD_187412 | JGI IMG/M metagenome (GOLD analysis project Ga0209367, IMG submission 187412) | Marine gutless worms symbiont microbial communities from Max Planck institute for Marine Microbiology, Germany - Olavius geniculatus... ... | reverse complement strand
TAAGTCGCTGTATCTCAGTAACGGTGCGAGATAGGGCCTAGGTTACTATTAATCACTAATAGGAAGTCGTACGCTGGCTCTCGATTGGCGCCGAATTCAATGACCTTGGATGACCTTGAACGCCAAAATAGGGGGTTTTGTGGATTTTTTTTGGCGATTTTGGGCTGCGACACAAGTCTATATCATTCACAAGTTGGCGCCACGCTACTATCGTTAGGCCTATGCGATCCAGCTAGAGAAGTTGGTATTATTTTGTATATTAACTTAGCATGAACACCCCAATTTTTAGCTAAACTACTGAACCGGAACTGCTATAGGCTTTCGCGCGTCTCGTGAGCATTAGCTCAAATTTCTTGTTTCTACAGGCTGGATGTTGGATGCCGATAGCAGACCGTCGTTTGAAGAACTGAGAGAAGAGTTTGCTAAAATGGCTCGTGATCCTGGCAGATATCTCGTTATACCGGTACGCACTTTAACTCAACACTTTGGCCCTTGCTTACGTACACATTTTATATTGAGTTTGATTTTATAAATACGTTTGTGGTTTGTCTTTCCTCCTGGAACAAGTTATCTTCGCCTGTAAGCAACTCGTCTTCCAGGAAACGAAAAATGGTTTAAAGGCTTTTGCTCCCATTTGTGTTAAAACATTCAGAACGATAAAACATTAGTAAAACCTTTTTTTCAAAATTGTATAGTACTACTGCGTTGACTTGAGTAAATTTAGTGGCAGCATACTTTCTAACTTTTAAGCTTATTACTTGACACAGCTTACGGTGATAATATAGAAAAAAAAATATTTGTTTACAACAACACATGCGGAAAACGTGGCACACAGGGGGCCTTCAATACGCCATGTCTCAAAAATATGTGCAAAAATTATTTTTGGTCGGCACTTTAAATTTCCAACAATGTTGATATTTTTTGCAACAAAAATGGCATAAGATGCTAAAATTGTGTGGGGTGCAGCACCATCTCATGCACCTGATTCGCGTCAACGCGCTACAGATGTAGTAAGCCTATGGGGGCGTTGTCGCGGCCAAAGTTTTTTGTCACAGAAAGTGTGTCTCACGTGCTGAACGACCAAAGAAACGGAGATGAGTATTCCGCTCCACATATGCTCCCTATTCGGCACAGACCGATTTACCTTTGACACCGCGGATATATGCCAAACACTTAGCTTGCCTCTTGTATGTAGGTATACACTGTGTCTCAAAAAACATCCCCGACATTTTTGACTGTAACTTGAAAACTAATTATCAGATTTTGATAATTTTTTTGTAAGAATATTCCTGACACAACTTGCCATTAAATGTCGGTTTAGTTTTTTACTTCACCCAATGTATGCTTTTGCATTACCTAGGGAAAACAGATCAAGCGAAATATGTATTGAAATAAACAGAAAACGTGAAAAAACATCCCCGACATTATCGATCGTAACTTGAAGAAAAACCAGCAGATTTTAATAATTTTTAGCAGACATATTTTTGACACAACTAGCTATTAAATAAGTGTTCTAGTTTCCACCTCACTTAACGTCTGCTTTTGCACTACCTGGGGAAAGCAGACTAAGCATAATACGTGTTAAAATGAATTGAAAAAACGTCAATAAATTCCATCTTAATTTGTGGGCTCCAACAGCCAGTCTATTACACAGTTTGACTGTCATGCAGCAGTGGGTCTATCAGGTGAAGTTTAGGAATGTTTAAAAAGTCTAGAAGCGACTGGTACAGTCTGCATTGGTCTGGAGCAGAACTCTATCGATACTGCTGTCAATGAATGGAGAAAGCGTCTCTTTGCCCGTGTTCGCATAGTAGGCAAACACTTCAAGCAATTTTACTGGAGGCAGTAGAAAAATGGACAACTGGATGAAATGTCAGCCATAGTGTCAGAAATGTGAACAAAATGTGTTTTTACGCGTTATGTTAATTAAGCAATCATATCGTATTGGATAAAAAAGTGATATTTCGCTGGTTGTGTTTTCCCCAGGTAGTGCAGAAACAAATGCTGGGTGAGGTGGAAAACTGAGTGGTCATTTGATGGCAATTTAAGTTGTGTCAGGAATATTCGTACCAAAAACTGATCATAATCTGATAATTGGTTTTCAAGTTACAGTCAAAAATGTCAGGGGATGTTTTTTCAGACACAGTGTACATTCGCACGCTACGTAGTCATTAGTTGCATGCTTCTGTTACGGTTACGCCTATTTAGGCCGACGGCTTGACTGCCTGTCCCATTGATGTTTTGAATAGCCAGTAAGCCTATGTCAGTATAGCCTAACTCATATATTAGGCTACCTATAAGAGTTATGTGTGTTATGTGCATGTCCGTTATAGGCCTATACAGTATAGGCCTACATGTGTCTACCGTGCTTGTCGGGCATTGCTACTGACATGGCGGCAGACGTGTTTGTCGATTAATAGAAATTTATTTCCGGATATGTCGTGAAGCGCTGTGTTTCGGTTTTTCTCAGACATGCGCTCGTCTTGGCTCGTATTGTCGTGTTTGTGACTTTGTCGTATGGGCGTTGCGTGAATAAAGACGCGTTTACAATGGCGACTTCGTCTCCCGATCGCCATACAACAGGTTTGTGTAGTATCGTGCTCTGTGAAGTTAATTTCTAGCTTAAAAGCTGAGCTGAAATTAATGGCGCGGCCAGGATATGGATGTAAACGGGGTATTTGAGGGTTGGGGCGCGGGGAGGATGTTCCCTACGGGGGAAAGATTGTGTCCCTCCCTAGAACATTTTTGGATTTTTAGTGTGTGAAAATGAAGTGTTTTAGTACATTTTGGCACACTATTTTGGGTAACTGAGTAGGCTGCTGGGGAACCATGTTCACCCCAGTGCCCTGTGTGGCTTCGCTAGTGGATGAAATTGAAATGTCTTGTCCAATATGAAATAAGTTTGTCTTTGCATTATGTCGGCAGACAGCAACTAGACTGTGTAAGATTTACAACTGTAAAACACCCTCTCCTCACAAGATTGTTTTTCTCCATCCTGTATCTATCTACGGTAATGCAAGGCAGGATGTGGGGCAAGAGGATTTGAAAACCCAAACAAATGCTAATTGACATCACGAACAAGGATTATGAGAACATGAAGAAAAAAGCTGAAGACACGAGAACAGCTGACAGAATTGCTATAAGCCTCCGCCATTTCGCAGCAGGCCGAAAGAAGTAACGTGTTGTAGCCTAATACCCCGTTTACACGTTAAAGCAGACATCAAGCAAACATCAAGCAAACATCAAGCAACCTTCAAGCAAATACACGTGCATGACGTGTGCTCTAATTGCTTGATGTTTGCTTGATGATTGCTTTGTCGTGTAAACGGGGTGTAATATTCCGTTTGTTGTATGCACCTCGGATTTTACAGTCAGCACTCTGAGCAAAGCGTTGCATAAATCTCTGAATCACGACTATCATGAGGTCATATTTACGTAGTTTTTTTATCTTCGTGCCGAGAAGTCAAAGTTACCAATGCAATTTGCTGTATTGTTAGGCAGAATCGCTGTTGCAGCGCAAGCCATTCCGTTTATTTTTACACATTTCTCCATAGCGTGGTCCGTCGTCTGTCACATTTGTGCCATACTCTTACATCGACAGATTTGGAAGCCATTTGGCAGATACATCTGTGAGGTTTAATGACACATTGTTTCGGATGGATGTTCCCCAGGGGAAGGGAGGAAGGGAGATTTGCAGGTCGAACCACAGCCAAAATATGCAGTTGCTTACAAAAAGACGATTTTTGATTCACCAGGTGGCAGCATTGGTCAGCGATTCTGCCTTTTACCAAATTATTGTGTTGCTTGTTTGTTGTTGATCTGTGTTGTGTTTATTTTACATGCAGAGTCAAACGACGTGTTGAAACTGAAGTTCAAGCGACTGCACAGGACCGTTGTCAATAGTGTCAACCCTGCTGGCGTCATTGACTTCTTGTTCCAGGAAGGCATTGTGGGCGCCGACGACATGAGAGCACTGCGCAGGTTCAAGGACGATCCAAAAGAACAGTGCACCGAGCTGTTAACGCTGCTTCACACGTCGGAAAACCCGCAGTCTTTCATCAAACTGTACGCTGCCATTAGACAAGAGTCATACCTGCGATGGTTGATTGTCCGCATAGACAGTTTCAGCGACCAATCAGTAGTCGATCTGCTGCAGCAACAGCACTACACCAGCGAACCTACAGGTTGTATGGGTGTGCTCTCTAAAACAAGCACTAGGCTACAAGAAATATTTTACATTGTGACCTGGACAACAGGGACACATCAATGAGACAATTAATGCCTAAGTGTGTACTTAGCCCATGTGATGATCTGGGAATGGACGACCCGAACACAAATACAGACTTTCTCAACCTGGATTTGATGGCTACCGTGGTGCTGGGCTATCACAGCAACAACCTTTGGGAATAGGATATATTTTCAATAGTTTAATCAGGACTGGATTTAAACCCAGTTAGGCTCTGTTCAGTAAAATGTGTGGGTACTCTCATCAATTTTTGTTGACATTAACGTACAAAAATAACCTTGAATTCAGTATACATCATTTGAGATACGGCTTTCTGAATGTAGTGCTGCACCACGTGAACTTTAAAATGTTGCAACACGCCATAAAGAGGACCTCTCATGCCAGGAAAATGTCGTCTGCTGTTCCACTTTGTGGGGCCTATGTTGGGCCAAACATGCTGAACATGCCTGAATCCGCCTACGAGTTTAATTTGTTGTCGTCAATCATAAACTTGATGATTGATAGTCAGCGTTGAGGTGGACGTTTGTTGTCTGTGTATGCAGTGGGACAATTGGTTCACACGCTGCCTGAAGGTGAACCAGTCTGGGGTGTGACGACACTTGCTGGCCAGGTTTATGTGTTGAGGTGGAAAGAACGCGATGAAGTCGAGGTCTATGATACCATCAGTTACTGTTTACAGCGCCGCCTAACTGTGCCCAACTCTCGCCGGTATACCGACATGACATCCTGCGAACGCAATCGTTGTCTCTACATTGCCGATCACATTGTCGAATGCGTACATAAACTGACTGCACAGGGTGCCGCCACACGGTGGGCTGTAAACGCCGAACCCCGGGGTCTTGCAACGAACTCGGCACATAACCTGCTCGTCACGTGTCCATTCGTGCGCAAAATCAAAGAGTTTAGTACGTACGGTAATCTGCTACGTGAACTAACACTGCCCGTTGACGTCATTAACCCGTGGCACGCGGTGGAACTGACCAGTGGTCAGTTTATTGTGTGCCACGGCGGTCCCTCTGACACAATCCACCGTGTGTGTAAGGTAAGCGAGGACGGACGTCAGGTAGTGCAGTCCCATGGTGAATGGCGGGGTTCAGGAACTAATCAGTATGATGTTCCCGCTCGCTTGGCAGTAGATCGTAGTGAATTTGTGTTCGTTGCAGACGTCAGAAACCGTCGAGTGACGCTGTTGTCACCGACGTTAGGTTACATTCGGCACTTGGATCTGGCTAGTCATAATGTACAGGGGGACCCTCATAGGCTCTATTTAGATATGCTAAGACGACGTCTGTATGTTGCTTACACTGAATGGAATGACGAGAGAAATTTGTGTACGGCGGGCTGTGTTGTGGTGCTTAGTGTATAGAAGCCGCTGTCATTATTTTTGCCAATTATGTTATGTGATACCCTGCTTTTATCTGTATCTGGGTTGGTTGGTATTTTAGCAAACTTCACCTGCGTCATTTCAGTGAATCATTAGGGGGTCTCAGTCTACGTAACGTATCGTTTTTATAGCAGTAACACTGGTTTAAAGGTAGGATTTATAGAAAAAAAATTAAAATCATAAATCTCTGGGTAGTCTGTAGACCACTCCACCCCGCAAATGACGTCCCTGGCAAACTTACAAAAAGTTGCAGGCTGATTTGGCGGTAATTTCCATTTTACTTTTTGCTCAACCTAGAGGTGATTAGATTTTGGTGGTGATCCAGGACAGGATTTTTGGCTTTTTTAGTATTGCTAGTTTGGAGAAAATGTTTGTTAACAGGATTACACAAAAAGTTACAGGTAGATTTAGTTGAAGCGTTGGCAGATGTTTACAATCTCTGGCTGTGTTTCTAATTTATTATTTTTACCCCTGATGGTTTGCACACTGATATTGTCCGGCCGTTCTAATTGGTGGCATTAAGGGGCCTTTTCCCTCCGTCCGTCTGCGACTCTATATATCTCAATAAGGGCTTTTCACTGGAAGACCAAAAGGAATAGTAAAATTACAAGAAATTTGAGCTAATGCTCACGAGACGCGCGAAAGCCTATAGCAGTTCCTGTTCGCAAATTGCTGTACTCCATCTCCAGCCATTTCGTCGCAATTCACTCTTGAAGTGCGCGGTGCAGCCAAAAATTGCAAAAAAACCAATGAAACCCCTTATTTTGGAGTTCAAGGTGTTTCAAAGTCATCGATGTTGATACGAATAAAAAGCTCGTTACTGGGGCTTGTTCTGATAGGCAGCATATTTATGCATATCTGCAACCATGTTTACGGTAGACTTGCCAACAATTGTAAAATAACGACTTTTATGCGATACCGCTTTTTGATGCCCTCGTGCGCAGGTTTCCTTGAACCTAGAAGGTCGAGACTTGGACCATTGAAATCTACGTTCAGTGCTGAAAATTTCATAGGCTACGCAGCTTGTCTTGGTCTGTCTGTAGTGAATTCGGCGCAATTCGCTCTTGAAATGTGTTTCGTAGCCCGAAATTGCCAAAAAATCCATAAAAATCCCTTTTTTGGCGTTCAAGGTCATCCAAGGTCATTGAATTCGGTGGCAATCGAGAGCCAGTGTACGACTTTTTATTAGTGATTAATAGTAATCTAGGCACTATCTCGCACCGTTATTGAGATACAGCGACTTACTGGCTAAAAATCGCTAATTTTTCCTACCCCCTTTCATTTATTGTCCTCGTTCGGGGTGACACCTCCGAATTTGTGGAAACGCTTTACGGTTCCTGAAACTAGAGTTTTCCAGGCAACGACAGTGAAAATTTGGTGATTCTAGCTTGCACCGTTTTTACTGATCCACCCGTGTGACAGACGGACAGACGGATGGACGGACGGAATTGCGGTGGCTAAGACGCGCTAAAGCAGTAGCTGCTTTCGCGCTTAAAAATTGGCGTGAACGTTTTCCATTGCAGGAGTTACCGACGTGCGTGCCAGCTTTAAGTGCAAAAACTTATAAAGTTGGGGTTTAGGTTTATTGCAGTTATTAAGCCTATATCTAATGCACCCTTATTTCGCAGTAAAAAGAACACGAATTGTTTCGCAGTGTGGCCCAAAAACATCTCATTGTCAGTCAGTCACACAAGAAAAGACGAAAATCATTTTAGTATCAGGTATTATCGGCAAATCTGCCTTTGTATTCATTATTTATATTTCTGTATTAATTTTATATCTTGTTTTGGATTTTGAAGTTGATATTGTATGTGTGGAATATCAAAGATAGTGTGTTATGTAACCTGTTTATGATCACCAACAAAATAGTTTGAGCATTCAGAGTAATCACGTGACGGCAGTGCACCAAATAGCTTTTTAAAGATAGTCTCGTACATATTTATATAAATTCAGTGTTTGTGTTTTGTATACGCAATGTATAAAATGTATTAAATTGTTATCTATCCTACAGTGTTGTCAAATGGACAGTAGGCTTATCATCAGATTGTGATATGTTCAAAAAAACGTTTACCAATTAACTCATATCACATTTTGTCGTCAACAAATTTAAACAGTTTTGGCAGTTAAATAATTTGAGTAATTTTGTTAAAATAATGCACGCAAATTTTTAATGTGTTCGGTGGAACTAGGGCCTTTTGCCGTGTTCACTGCTGTGCTTAAACATCCACAAAGTAATATCCGTGCGCATTTTTTTATTAGTTGCAGTGTTAGACCTACTTACTTATATGCCGGATGCCACGTGGCCAACTTCATCGAAGATGGCATTAGCACAACGGTAAAAACTTTTTTTTCTCGCTTGAATGAGTGAACAGGCGTGAAGCGATGATATAAACTCCCGAACAACGCATTTAACTACGGACCACGTAATTACCAAACCGTCAACTATGTTGCCGCCAGGGTTATCTTGGTGGAATCAATACGGAGACATGAGGATATTTTTTTATCAAATTCAAAATGGTCTAACGGAACTAACTCGTTCACAATGCAGTTTTGTGATAAACGGTGAAAACAGCACAATATCGTCGGCGTTCGATACAACAAAGCATTGAATTTAAATGCAAAAAAGAATCAGTGAGAGATACTTGTCTGACTCCAACGATAATGCTGAACCTGTTGGATAATTATGTCATTTACTCGGTGCCATTTTTTGACGCTTGACAGCTGAAGAGGGGCGCGCTTTTTCGTCAGTTTGCTAATTACGTTACGTTACAAAGCATAATGATTTTCCCGCTGATAACCGTAGAAGCTATGCTGGCGCCCTGTACAAAATAACAAAATCGAATACGAACTGCTTCTGAAGTTCTGATTTTGTTTAACTTTGTTTTAGTTTTTAACTTTTATGACGTAAACCATAAAAACGTGCCACCAAACTTCTTTGTTCTTATTTTTGTCCGACGTTTTAATAATTTTAATAATTTTTTTTCTGGCACACTTTGAGGACAATTTGCATTCTGCAGTAATGCAATTATTAAATGGGTTATCCCTACCATACCTTACATTTCACAAGGTAGTGTAGCGACGCAGTTAAAGTGACTTGATTGCAAATTTGTCACAGAATCTGCCCGTGAAAGACTAGTGAAGATATGGACTAAGGTTCGGTGGCACGTTTTTATAGTTCACGGTGTAGTTTTTACTCCTCGCGCGCTACGTTACGTACGCGCTACGTTTCGAACGTAGCGAAGAGGAGTATATGAAATCAGTGTAATATTGAGGACCGACTGACGACCGACCGACCGACCGATCAACGACCGACCTCTGTTCCTGGAAGAGCCTTCCTGGAAGAACTTCAAACGGCTGACGGTGCCAGATAGACGCATGGTCACTGTAGACCACCCATAAGAAGTCGACCCCCGGAAGTCGAATGGTCACGTGACCAATGACGTCAGGTGACCCCAAAAGGTCAAGGTCGTGACCCCATTATCTTTGAGGCACCATATCTCTGTAAAGGTGCCAGATAGACGCATGCGTTGACTTGAGGTATAACAAGACAAATGGCAACTAGCGTCATCGAACATTATTGGAATTTTTTTTCTCTCAGTTCCTAAAATCGGGCAATATTATATGAACTTCAGGAGGCAATTTCCAATAACGACCTCGACGCCAGTCACTATTAGTATAATATTTAATGGGTTGCAATTAGACGCCGGGTCGTTAATATCAGCCGAAACGAACAAAAAAGCTTTTAAAAGAATACAGAAGAAAATGATGCGCGCGAGGAGTACATTAGATTGGTCACAATCTAATAATATTTCTTGTTGTCGCTTACAAGGCGACATGCCGACACCTGATTAAAACGTCGATGCTGCAATATTCGTTGCTGTTAGAACGACGCATTGCTGCGGTTACCCAGTCAGACGTCAGCTGAAGCATCATGTCTGCCGTGCTCTGGTGACTCGTCGCTGGGCCGCGGCTCGGACGATGGTCCTGAACAGTTCATCACGGCTGATGACTATGTGCGACAGAGGCAAGCAGCAGCAGCAGCCGCAGAAACCCAGTCACCGTCTGCAGCCGCCGCACCAGCGCCGCAGCAGACCAACAGAAACTCACCGCCAATCGCCAGGTTGCGAAACCGTCGCCGAGATGCTTCCGTACGTTGACCACCGAGCTATGTCTGTTTGTCGCTCAGTAATTAACCCTAGTGAAGACAGTGGCAGGGGAAGGGCCATCTGTCCAGTCTTTACCTTCGAAATTTTAGCCTGTCGGAAATTTTTTGTCGGAAATTTTTTCCATAAATGCAAAATTTTTAACTTTGCCGACTTTGGGGAAATTTTGGGGCAACAATTGAAATTTTGAGCATCGGTGTCTCCTCTGTTGGAAATTTTTATCTGCCTGTCCGAAAATTGCAACTTCTTGTCAGTTTTCAACCTACGACGCCGCTGCTGCTTACAAGTAATTAATTCTAGTGAAAGCTCCACATTTAGAAGCGAATCTCCCAGCCTCAAGTTATTTTTTCAAAAACTGCCAAGAATGTCTATATCTTTAAGCCCATAGAGGAGGGGACCCACGTTAAGCCGTGGCCACATGGAAAATAGGCTAAAACATTTTTCTACGGTTTTACTTACCTGTTTTTAAGGGGCTAATTCTTAAAAGCTGGATTATTGACAAATTTTAGTGTGCATTTTAGCCTTGAAGTCGCAACGCTATGCAGTAAGTAACAAAAACACAGAAGTTTGTGAGAAACATAGCGCATAGCGACGTAAAAACTAAACTGAAGTGAACTGAACTGACATGGTTTAGTTTTTGACAAACTGACCAATGGGCAAGCATTAATGCATTACAGTAGGCATCGTCAAACGGCGTCGGTGGCATACGTAACTCCGCCCACGTACGCGTCAACCAATGACAAAAAGGCTCGCACTACTTCCTCATTGGTCATCTCGTTAAAAACTAAACAGTGTCAGTTCATTTCAGTTAAGTTACATCTCTCTGTATTGAATTCACGTCAGTCACGCAGCATGAATGAAAATGTGGCTTGTCGTGTGTAGTCTGAGAAGGGGCGTCGTCAGGACTCAGCCAAGGACCCGGCTCAGAGTATTCGGCTGTTGAGCCATCATCAACATCAACATCAATTTGAGCAGGCGGACGACTACGACGACGACGCGTCAGTGTCAGACTCCGCAGCCGTCGCCGAGACCGTTCTGGACTCACCGCCGGTCGGTTACGTTCAGATCGCGTCACATTTTATAAACGACGACGATCACGATGATGCGGTAATATAGGCAGCAGAGCCGGGTAAATTAAACCCTATTAGGCAAATAGTTTGGTAAAAATGCGGGATCCTCGCATAAATATTCTGGCATCAGTGTCCAAAAACTTACCATGAATTTGGGGTTACAACTGTAGGCACAATGCAGTTTTGCTGCCATTACCTGATTTCAGATATGGCTTTCCGAATTCTGAAGCGTTAGATATTACTTTGCGTCTAGTCTAGCAAAAATTAGATAAGTGAGTAACGATGCATATTGCAAATTGCAGATTTCGCAATATGGCGCACACAACCCTTTTATTTTGAACCAGAGTATTTATGCTGCAACATGAGAACTTTTCGCCACACGCCATGAAGAGACACAAATCAGAAAATGTTCGACATTTTCTGTCTGACCTGGGGACGCCTGGTTGGCCGAACACGATGAACTTGCCTAAATCTGCCTCTGTTGTCAGCTTTTAACAACCAAATACGATGCCGACGATGCGATACTGTATACAGGGTGGGCCATAAAAATTACGATTTCAACTTTAGTCCATATCTTCACCAAATATTGACCGATCCTCAACTTTTTTCACTGTCACATTTCGTGGACTATTTGCAATAACATGGTCATTAAATATCCCACCGCACCTTGACTGCGTTGCTACACTACCGTGTACAGACGGTAGGGACGGTAGGCGTGGTGTAGTGGTAACGCGTCTGATCCGATCAGCGAAGTTACTGTACGCCGGGCCCGGTTAATACTGCGATGGGTGACTGCCTGTGGGCAGGTAAACCATCTCGGGATGTAACCAAC
>Ga0209367_1011543_pt1 | contig 11695 bp, 6 predicted proteins | sample WorMetLIZISLAND2_FD_187412 | JGI IMG/M metagenome (GOLD analysis project Ga0209367, IMG submission 187412) | Marine gutless worms symbiont microbial communities from Max Planck institute for Marine Microbiology, Germany - Olavius geniculatus... ... | reverse complement strand
AACCGGGCTGACGCACTGGCATGGTGAGAGCATGCCCGCACCGATGGTCGGTCCATGCAGCAACCGGAGAACCGGTGCAGTTTGACAGCAGTTTGGCAGTGCACGTCAATTGTTAACGTTTACTAACGATTACTGTTCGGCAACAATGACAACCGACAACGCCTGCCAGTCTGTCAGCTGTGGGCAACTACAGCCACCTTCGTGTGGTGCCCCTGTTCAGTGAAATGGCTGTTAGCTTGCAAGGAGAGGTGGAAACCTCCGGACGCATCTATCAAGAAATGACGTCCTGGTGGAATTCTTTATCACTTCAGGGCATCTGTCTCACCATATGGGCAGCACCTGAAAGGCTCGCTATGCAACAACAACAACAACAGATGATCGCCCGTCATTGGTCCTTATGTATATGGAAAGGACTTCATATGTGTTTTACATTTGTTTACATCATGTAGACGTGGGAGCAGACGTGCTGGATCAGACTGGACAGAGCACAGAGAGCTTTGGACGTCTGGAGACGGAGGAAGTGTCATTTGAGTTGTCACCGAGGCAGAGTGCCCACTTCAACACAATGCGCCAAATCAACTCCTACCTCCGCGAGGAGTACCACACGCTGCATGAGTTTCTGTGGAGGACTGGATTCAGCGCTTCGTCCTCCGCATGGCCCAAGTGGTCAGTGATTGACAATGTGTTTGTACAAACTAATGAATAATCAGATGATTAGTTATTAATAGTTTTTACTAATTATGCAGTTTTAGTCAATTTTCGAAATTATTAAATTAGTTTACAGGCACATTTGTTGGGATTATTTGCAATAGGGTGGTTGTTGAATATCTTACCTGTTCTGTTTAGTATTCCATATTTTTGTAACATAACTTGACAGCAGCACCTTTGTATTTTAGCATGTTATGGTGCTGTACAAATTGTATTGTTATTATTAGTAGTAGTACTGTTATTAACCACACTTTAGCTGCATCACTGCACTGCAGTTTTTTGGTGAAAAATGGAAATGATGAAGTGACATTTTTTGGGACACACTGTGGTGTACTCTACAGTTGGGCTGATCTATAGTGTTCTGTAGTGTGTAGACTCTGCTGTCTTGTAGCGTACTCTAGTCTTACTGTATAGCATTCGGTGCTGTGTCTAGGGAAGGTGCTGCACCAACTGTAAAAGATGGTTGTCGTTTCCATGGTAGTCTGACAGTCAACAAAGTTGCTGGCAACTTTCACATAACGGCCGGCAAGTACGTTTGGTCCACGATTGTTGCTGACTTACTTAACTCATGTAGAGAACTTTCTCATATTGTTGTATGGTGGCATTGCAGGTCTTGCTCGTCTTTTTGTTTTGTATGGATTCCAAACTCGAAAACTACAAGACATCGAAAACCCATTGGTGCAAATGATCCCCAGAGCAAGACTAATCGCTGCACCATTTTTCTGTTCTAAAGGTCAGGGGTGGAGAGGTGCAGCTCTAGGTTGTTGGCATGTAATATGATTAAAAAATTTCCCGTCATTCAAATTACATAATCATCGTTCGCAACTTTGATCATTCATTAATTTCTGCCGCTGTGATTGTGAGACAGAAAAGCTATAAGACATGATAATTGCATTGCATGGTTAGTTGAGTTTAATTGTTGTTCACTGTTGGTGTTCCGTGTATTTCGTTGAGCCTTTCCGTCTCCTGCCTTCTGCTTTCTTTTCTTTTTTTTCTCTCTTTTTGAATTTTTCCTGTTTCTCCTTTCCTTCCTTTGGAAGTAAGACCCCTGAAATTCAGCTAGTGGGTTTTTTATGGAGCATTATAAGCAACCGGCCAAAATCAAATTTGGTGTATTATAATCTTAAATTATGATACCTGGTAGCAACAATTATAACTAGAAAGCAGTCAGAGCCTGCACATCTCTGCCAAGGCCATGTTGTTCGCTAGGTGGCAGCACCATCTTAGGTTTGGCAGCGGTTTCTCTTATGCCCCATTGAAAGCAATGGTAACAAAAATTTCAGAGTGATCCAGAATCCAGGATTCCTTCCGGATCATCCCCAAAATTGAATCACTGGTAGTTTTTGTTATTCCCAACATTCCCAGAAAATTTCAGAAAGATCCGTCCATAACTTTTTGAGTTATCTTGCTGACACACAGACAAACAAACAAAGTCTGGCAAAAACATAACCTTCTTGGCGGAGGTAATTATTATCCTGATAGTGCAGTTACTGTATCAATGTAGGTCGGTGCCGGTGTTTCCGCGAGGTCACGCCCATCTGTCAATGCACATGAAAGAATCAGGTCTCGAGAACTTTTCATAATTCATACTTTGTTATATTAGCTAGCTATATAGTTTATACATGCAGTTGCTACTGCTTGTATGCTCTCATAATCTGGGAGTTTGACTTGCATTGGCTGTATGGCTTAGAGAGAATTTTCAGAATTAGTATTATTACAGCGAATGACTTAGGGGTGTATAAAACATATGATAAATTCATAACAAGTTTATTTTTAAAAAGTCTAACTTTGTCAAGAGGTAATTTTGTCATTATATGTGGTTGTGGTTCTCTGCTTTAACAGATCTGAAGCATTGTCAGTAACTCTTTGCTATACATGACCTTATTATGTATTGTGTTAGTTTTCCTGATAGAAGGCAGTAAGTGATGGTAGTATTCAGCATTTAGCCTTACAAAGCATTCAGTCCACATGTCTGGTTGTATGTCTGCTATGGAGCTTGCTTCTTTCTGTTTGTTATCATATTAGCACAACATGGAGAAAAATAAACCAAATTATTTTTTCACCAAGTGAATTCTGTGATTTTTGCTTTAGCACTTGGAACATTTTATTTCGATTCGCTCTATATGTGTCTGCCATGCAAGTGTATGATTGTTGAGGCCGAACCTGATTCATGATTACATGAACATGTCTCGATTTGCGTAATTGGCAGGTTTCCGTGTAGGTGGAAGTGTCTGTGGAATTGCATGCGATCCCAAGAATTTTTATTTTTCCCGTATTTTATGTCACTTTGTCAGCATTTAGTTTACATTTTTCAGTGCATTATCTGAGACTAACTTGATGATTGATGATTTGAATGAAAGTCATAGGCTCTATACAATAAGTGCAATACTGATGACACCAAGTGATTTGGCTAAACTGCCTTTAAATTGATGTGCATGATATATTCATATCCTGCCATCTGCCATCATTATTTCACTTTTGGCGTGTGTGAAGCAGGAGGGAAAATTACAACAATTCTGGGCCATTTTATTGTCGATATAATTTTGGTGTAATCTGTGTTTTCCTCAATGTCCATTTAATTGACGTTTTTTTCTCTGCGAATTAGGTTGGGCTTTAATGATTGTATCATATGGTCATGCCTTGGTTGTGGTGTAGAGTACAACTTCTCTCATAGAATCATAAACTTTTCCTTCGGTGAGCCGGTCGCTGGGATGGTGAATCCGTTGGAAGGAGATGAAAAACTGACGTCCGATCGTAAGTCAGATTATCTGTCTTTGTTGCAATTCTTTTCAGCTTTTCTCATGTGTCTCTGCACATTATATCATCCAGGTTAACTTCGTTTCCTATCCTTCCACACTAGTGGGACAAGCAATGGTGGGGTCAACGTGGGGTTTCTTTACGTGTGTTGGCCTGTTGGGTGATTTCATGTGGCAGGTGATGCGCTCTGTATCTCTGAGATTGGTTGCCATAAAGAGCTCTGTGAATACTGCGTACTTGCTTTTGCACCTACGTTTCAAACTTCTGTTTTGACATTTGACCTGCTGCAAATGCTGAGTATTACGGTACTTACTTACTTACTTTGTTGTACATGTCTTCTTTGTCATCTTGTAGCAGGATCGTCTAGTATTCCATTCTGTGGCTGAAAAGGTTAGGGTCACTGGACGTCAAAAACCTCTCGAAAATATTGCATATTTTACATCACTGCTTGCTTGCTTAAGGCTTGCCAGGGCCATCAGTTGCAGTTTAGCTAGGCAGTCGGAAATTGGACTTTAGTTGACATTCAGAATAAGCAAGACTGTGTAGTAGCTGCATAGATGGCTGCATATTCGGTCTGCAGTGGGCTGATGTAGTTTTACACTAAACTGATTTGCATGCGCAGACAATCGCATGTATCAGTACTTCGTGCAAGTTGTGCCGACAAAAGTTGATACGACGTTTTCAACTGTTGACACATACCAGTATGCCGCTACGGAGAACGTGAGCATTTCTTTATCATTGTTTGCTTTCAGATGCACATAATGTAATGTAGATGTATTAATTTTTCAGCATCATGGTCAGCATTGGTGTTCTATACAGTTACAACGTGTGAATGATAGGCATTCATGCAGTATATTTATGCTTACTGAACGTGTTCCTGTTACCTGTTTTGTTAAACAACTGATTTTCACCATCTTTTCTACTGACGCTTGGTCACATTTTTGAAATTACATGCAGTGGTGCACTGCATTTTGGTAATGTTATTTCGGCATACGTTTTTGTTGATACTGCTATCCAGCGTTGCTGTGGATGCTGTAGAAAGTTTTATGTAATTGTAGCTAATTATAATTGCTCAATATTCTACTGTATTGCTTGTTATTGTACTTAAAACTGTGCTGTATTTGCTGCGACAATGTTTGTTTATGGGAAGAATCGTACAATTAGTCATTCAAAGGGCAGTCACGGAGTGCCGGGAATCTTTGTCAAGTATGACCTCTCGTCACTACGAGTACACATCCGTGAAACTCATCAGCCATTCTGGCAATTCCTGGTCCGCTTGTGTGGCATCGTCGGAGGCATATTTGCCACTTCCGGTGAGTGACCACAGTGTCGGCTTTTTGGCTTAGTTGACGTGAAAATGCTGAATCGTACAGCAACAGAAAGTAACTAGACTCGTTTAGTTTTGTTTGTAAAATGAAAATAAGTAAACCAAACTGTTCTGATCGAATTTACTTCAGTTTAGACCTGTTGCTTTTTGCATACTTTTAAGTGAAATGTGTTTGGGTATGACTTTCTTGTTTGTAAATCAGTTTAGTTTGGTACCGGCTTCACTCCGGGAATGCCACGGCAGTGTATTGGAAATGTCTGGCCGTACTGCTTTATAATTGAGGTTTGCACTTACAGCCAGCTCAGGGTTTTGGAAAGAAAGATACCCTATACAAAGATGTGAGAGAGAGTGCTGGTGACTGGGATTTAGGTTGCATCCACGTAGACAATGAGTCTGCATTTTGGTTTGTGAGCGAATAAAACAACAATATTTCGCTGCATCATTAATAATATTACTAACTGCGCATGCCTGGCAGCAAACAGTTCTACGGTGGCATAAGTTTGGACGTCGGTGTCATCATATTTTGTATAAATTAAGTTTATGCTATTCGTATGTAGTTTTTTTTCACACATGACCTGTACTCATCAGTTTGAATGGCTGCCATTGAAATATGTATGCAAACTCTTGTTTACTGGAACCTGTATACAAGTATGTGTGGCTCGGTAGCCTAACGGTAACGTGCGGACTTGTAATCCTGAGGTCACTCAGGGGCGCAGGTTCGACTCTGCACCAGGACACTGCCGGGTAACAACCTTAGGCAAGTTGTTCACACACATGTGCCTCTGTCACCAAACAGTATAATTTGGTACCGGTCAAAGGGTGGTGATGCCCTGAGGCTGGGAAGGTAACCATAGGTCTGGCATCACACTGGCCATGCGTCATGGACTCAAGTGGTTTATCCACCTACGGGCTCAACGGCCGCGAGTGGGAGATGAGCACCCCGCCTACGCCCCAGCTGGGGCATGGCTGCCTTTACCTTTACCTTTGTATACAAGTATCCGGACTTGTACTTGTGTTGCTGTGAATGCATGCTAACAGGGACTGCACTTTTCTGTGCTGATTTTGCTGTATTGTAGAAGAGCAGTGGGGTTTGTCTGTGTAGGGATGCTGAACCTGTTGGTTGGTGCGGTGGTCAACATGTTGTGTTGTCGCTATCATTGGACCCCGGGTGGCAGCGGTGGTTCCAGGGAAGCCCAGTACAATGGCATCCAGCCACCGGACACTTCTACTAGCCATCACGACCAGAATGCCTCTCTCGGCTCCATTTATGATAACTCGCCGTCACCCTCGCTGCAACCTGTTCACTTAGTGACTGAACCGCTTCTAACAACAGCAACAACAACTTTTGACACGTGACCAGAGCTTCTGGGTTTTTTCTATGAAAGCCGAAATTTTATCCATTGTCCCTGCCAGTGGTGTCATGGGCTAAAAGTGGGGGGCAGGGAGTTGCAATTTTCCGTCAGACCATTCCAAATTTTCAACAGAGGAGATTGTGGGGGTGGTGCTGTAAATTTCAGTGTACTCGTGAAATTCCCAAAATGGGGCATTTTTACCCTCTCAAATTTAAACTTAGAACGAAATATTTTGGCACGAAAATTTTCCGCCTGGTTACAATTTAGGGTAAGTGCTTCTTTCTGCAGTGCTGTGACACCATTGGTTCCTGTGTGATATAAACTGCTCTGGTGTTACTAGTGACGGTCCTCATGGCTTTGCTGGTATGTTTGGAGCAGTCACAGCTACTTGTACAAGCATTAAGCACATGATTCTGTAGCTACTGCTTGCGGAAATTGTGCAAATGCATTATTACGCGCGAAAGCAGCTACTGCTTTCAGTGCGTCTTAGCCATCGCAATTCTGTCTGTCCGTCTGTCTGTCACATGGGTGGATCAGTCAAAAGTGGTGCAAGCTAGGATCACCAAATCTTCACCGTCAGCTGCCTGGAAGACTCTAGTTTCAGGAACCGTAAAGATTTTCCATAAATTCGAAGGGGGTCACTCCGAACAAGGGTGCTAAATGAGAGGGGGGTGGGCCAAATTTGCAATTTTTGGCCAGTAAGTCGCTGTATCTCAGTAATGGTGCGATATAGAGCCTAGGTTACTATTAATCACTAATAGGAAGTCGTACACTGGCTCTCGATTGGCGCCGAATTCAATGACCTTGAACGCCAAAATAGGGGGTTTTATGGATTTTTTGGCGATTTCGGGCTGTGACACAAGTCTATATCATTCACAAGGTGGTGCCATGGAACTATCATTATGCGATTCAGATAGAGAATTTGGTATTTGTATATTAACTTAGCGTGAACACCCCAATGTTCAGCTAAACTACTGAACCGGAACTGCTATAGGCTTTCACGCGTCTCGTGAGCATTAGCTCAAATTTCTTGTTGTAAATTTCGTGTAATCCACACACTAGTACTCTGACTTTTGCTTCTGTTACTATAAACGTCGTTTACTGTGTGAATGCACATTTATTTGAAGCTGTTGCTTGGCTGAGAGGATGGGATTTTAGCTTGTAAAAGCTAGTTGCAGCAGTCCTCAAGTTTTCTCGCTGTAACCTGCAGAAACCCTGGAAAATGATGCTGATTAAAAGCCAAAAATATTGTAATTGTAATTTTATTTGTGTGCAGTTTTTCACTTCTGATAACACTTGATGGCTCAATCTGCTTGTGACGCATCATTGTGCAGTTACTTGTGTCAAGATGTATACAGAACGACGTAACTGAACTGAACTGACATAGTATAGTTTTCGACGAACTGACCAGTGGGCTTGCCCTGATCATCCATTGGTCATTTTGTCATAACCATGTCATTTTCGTTCAGTTCAGTTACCTCACTCCGTATGCGCCTTTACATTATGAATGCAATGCATTATGGTACTGTTAATCACTGGGTGAATGAATCTTGGCTGCATGCATTCTGTGTGGTTTTGTATAGTGTGGCTTTGTTGTTGTCAAGCGATTGCAGAATGCCGGTATTTTTAGACAGTTTTTAATTTGTACTACTGCTAATCATCATATTGTTGTCTTTGTTAGGATAATGTATTTTAATTGTATTAATTTCATTTCACGTGGGAAGTGTAGATTTACAACTGTTTTGGGTACTGCGAGCATATTTTAAAGAATGTTTTGTTGGAGATATGTGTCATTAAAATGCAAAAAACTCCAAGAATAACTTGCACCGGCCTAGCCAGGATCTGGATGTAGGAGGCACTTGAGGGTGGGGTGTAGGGACTGGTTCCTCCCCAGAAAAATTTTCGATTTTTTTTGTGTTAAAATGAAGCGTTTTGATGCATTTGTTTGCAATATATTTCGAGTCACTGATTGGGCTCCTACGGCGTGCACATGCCCCCCCCCGCTCCATGGCTGCGCTACTATTTCTATGTTACATCAGTAGGCTAGCAGGCTAAGTAAGTGCTACATCACAAATGCTAAAGCAGTAAAGCTGGAATTACAATGACTGTACTGACCATAGGCATCGAAAAATAATCGATCAGCCCATTTGGGTGAAATGCATGTAGTGTATGTGTAAACCTAATTTCCGTTTTGTACGCTGGCCGGAAAATGCCGGAACGTGCTGTCTTGCACACTTAACGGCATATTGTTACTGTGTCAGTTATTTACGGTGACATAGAAAAATACTGCAAGTCGGTCGCGGTTACACCAGCGGAGCGTGACTTAAGGCCCCATTATGTAGCCTTCATCGCAAAGACCCTGATTTATGGACTGAAGGCTAAGTAACGTATGCTGAATGGAGAGGATGGGTCTAGTATAATTGATTAAACCACGTAATGATCAGCTTGCGCTGGTACAGTGTTTTCTCAATTTTCGGCTGCACCCGTGCGTTTCTGCAAATGCTTTCTACCAAGATAGTAACGGAAAAAAGTGATCCGTATGACATCAGCTTGTGCTACTGTTGTATTAAACGATGAATTTGTGGCTTGCCCTACTGTCTTGGTAACAAACTAATCAACCACGATCACATTTCTTTATCCGCGATTAATTAACGATTTGCTGTTCTCCGGTTGGTGCTGTTTTTGACAATTTATATTTCACAAGGTAGTGTAGCGACATCGGTTAGGTGGTGGCCCGTCAGCAGGTACCACTGTCCTGCGGTTAATCCGGTAGTGATATAAGATAATCACTCCCCCCCTTCTGTCTACTGTATACGCCTGACTGCCCTCAAGCCTAAGCGTCAGCATGTAGGTAGTATGGTGATCAGTATTTTACGCGCGACAGCATGTAATGCTATAGCGCTTATATGCCATTGCAGTTCCGTTCGTCCGACTGTCCGTCTGTGGATTAGTCAAAAGCAGTGTAAGCTAGGATCACCAAATCTTCGCTGCCGGCTCCCTGGCAGACTCTAGTTATCACAAAATAGGGAATTTTAGTGACTTTTGCGATTTTCGGCTGCAAGAGTGAATTTCGACGAAATGGCTTGAGATAGACCAGGGCAGGCTGCACGTGATAGTTTTGGCATAAAACGACCTTTTTAGGTTCAAAGACTTCTACGAACGGAGGCCTCAAGTTTGGGTAGGCCTATACCTGTTCTAGACGCATTATTGTTCTATTACACGTATCGACTAATGATTCCCCAGGTGGGAGCACCGATATGCTGTTGCGCGTCACGTGCGCTTGGCTCAGATTACTTGTTTTGTGGTTACAAACATTGTTACACCTCGCTGTGTACTCTATAAAGGGACTGTAGGGGCCTGCACAACAACCAGGAAGTTGGCCGGACACGACACATGACGTCACTAGCCAAGCCTGCTCTCGGCATTACGTACGGGGATTGCCAGGCATTATAGGCCTCTCGGCCTACTATAGCCGACAGTATTAACCCGAAAATTACACGTCAGGCTTCAGCAAATAATTACAGGATATAAAACGACAAACACGCAAAGAAAGCGCTTTGACAGTGAGATGAGGAGACAGCTGCATGGCTGTTGCCGTCGCTCGATTGACGACTGAAACTAACTTTTCTCCACACAGTCGGTAACAATATTATTTTTCCGTAATTATTTAAATAGACAGTTATAGCCTTGATAGCAGACTCAGAACGATCGACATGGAAGAACGGCATGTTATAGGCCGAATAATTCTGTAATTTGGCTGCATGTAATGCCATGTATGGATGCCATAACCATAAGAACAGCAATAAAAAGTTGCAACAGTAATGAACTCTTTTTTATTCTTGCAGTTTTCATCTATTTTCTCCAAGTAGTCCTTGTACCTTGATTCACTACTAAGTTTATTAGCCTAGAATAATGTCTCATCTACTGAGTCGATTGCCGTTAGACTTATATACTGTCGAAATACCGGGTAATTTGCTTGTCTATCAGTTAATTTTCTTGTGTAAGCCTGTAAATTTTGCATAATTTATGGCCTACAGTACAGTTGCATGCGACACTTGCAGTCAGTTTAGTGACTTTAGGCAAAGCCACATTTCTAGGTGTGGAACAATCGTAGGCATATTTTCGAAAATTTGAAAGTCCAGAACCAGAAGAAGACATATTAGAAAGCCCAGCTGTCGCTAGGGAAAACGCGTTACAGCATATACAGTTTCTGTTGCAGTATACTGACTTTCAAGGTCGTCCAAGGTCGATGATTTTCATCTGATCTGAAAAGGCGTATGCGATTTCCTATGAGTGATCAATAGCAACCTTGGCCCCATCTCGCACCGTTTAACCACAATACATCTTTTACACACAGACGACAAGCCGTGCCATAGACGCGCTATACACTTTTGAAGTTTTTAGCCTAAGCCCCTACAGTTTTTTTAAACAAAAAACATGAATTTTTTTCGAAACAGTATTCCAGCCCTGATGGGGGCGTGTCACGGTGTCTGTATGTAAAGATGTAGGCCTAGTCGCGACGAATGGTGACTGATGATGGCTGCGACTGCGTCTCTGCAGTATGCTGCGGCTGCGTGGAACAACTCTCTGCCGCCGGCGTTCGACTTCAATATTTTTGATTGCGTCAATGACGACGCATGCATGATGACGTCACCGGTCACCGACATCAGTCTGCGTACCGGTATGTTAACGTTCATTCATTCATTCATATTCATCTTCGTCTATTAGTCTTAGAATGTGTAATAATAAAAACAATAAGCCTATATAAGCCGGTAGGTGAGGTGGCTCGCGACGGCTAGCGCAAGGTTGAAAAGGTTCGATTAAAAGCTGTGGCACTTGGCTGAGGCGATTGACGGAGAGAATGAGCGGTGACGACACGGTACCAGACCGGGACCAGCAAGTGGCAGTCCTCTGAGGTGATGTGGACTGTCCAGACCGTAAAAGGCACGAAGGAAGACGGAGAACTGTTGCGGACGAGTTGGGACACTTTGTTCTCAAGTGGTAGTCAGCGATGACCAAGCGTCTATCTTGCACGAAAATACGCGGCTTTTATTTCATCTCATCTCAGTTTAATTTATGCATTTCTTTTTGTCGCTCGATCTGTACGCACCTTTAGGCACAGACGGACGACCGCATAATATGTTGGCCCTGGGCGGACATATGTTTTTATTTAGCTTCATATAGAACAAACCGATACATTTTACTGATTTATTGAATAACGCAAGTTTTCATCGAAATTCATTCCCAATAGCAAGTACATGTCATGTGTTGTCGTGTGTGAAACGTGATTCAGAGTTGGAGACTGACTTTGACCGTTACATTCAGTTAGATCTACTCGATGACTTAACGTCATCGTCGCCGTTGCTATGGCAACCAGTCAGTAGCTGTTGCAGCAGCAGCAACGACAGCTTTGTCACTGATCTCGACACCAGCAACAACTGTACGTTATTAATCATAGACATATTATATTAATTATTCCTCTTTCAAATAGCGTCCTGTCAGGTAAAGGCAAGACGATTGCCCCTTCTCTTTTCTTTAAATTTTAGCCTGT
>Ga0209367_1011541_pt1 | contig 11696 bp, 5 predicted proteins | sample WorMetLIZISLAND2_FD_187412 | JGI IMG/M metagenome (GOLD analysis project Ga0209367, IMG submission 187412) | Marine gutless worms symbiont microbial communities from Max Planck institute for Marine Microbiology, Germany - Olavius geniculatus... ... | reverse complement strand
AAGCTTTACGGTTCCTGAAACTAGAGTCTTCCAGGCAGCCGATGGTGAAAATTTGGAGATCCTAGCTTGGACCGTTTTTGCCTGATCCACCCGTGTGACAGACAGACGGACGGACAGACGGACGGACGGACAGAATTGCGATAGCTAAGACGCGCTATAGCATAGCTGCTTTCGCGCGTAAAAATGAAACTGGTGTGAACGTTATCCGTGGCAGGAATAACTGATGTCCCAGTGTTAAGTTCAAACGGTCAAAAGTCACGGTTAGAAAGGTCAGGGTTAGGGTTGCATAGTTGTAAGGGGACGGCCGCATATATGTCTGCACTGGGCAGACATATTTCATGAAGTTTATTTTTGATCAATTTTGTTATTTTTTTCCATTCTCTGTTACGATAACATTATCTGTTAATTATTGAACACAAACTAAGTTACACACAGTAAAATAACCAAAAAAGAAAGACGAATTATAAAAGTAAATAGGCTACATCTTGTTCTTACATGCACGTGATAACTGGTCAGCGTTTAGCGTTAATTGTTGCTGTTGTTGATGGCGAAATAAAACACCATAGTGGTATCTTTCTAGTCTGGTGTCACGGAGCTGTAAATAAAATACTTCCATGGTCTGGTGTAAACATTTCAAATTAGATTCACATAGCATCCGATTCGATGCTGGTCGATGCTGTTTAGCCGACAGTTCGGGGTAGGCCTATTAAACTGAACGCTGACGAATGTTGATTGAACCTGATTTCTGATATGGTATGACTGTACATTGTTTGATGACATATCGACGAATGGGAGTCGACGTGTTGTGCGTGTGTGAACCACGTATAGTGACGCGCTGTGCGGAGTTGGTCAATCCTGATCACGGACTGATCCAGTGTGACAGCGAGACGTTGTACGGATCGCGCTGTGAGCTGCATTGCCCGTCCGGCTTCGCGGTAGTCGGTCAGCCAATCATCGAGTGTCTGGAGCACGGACAGTGGTCACATGACTCACCGCTCTGCGCAGGTGCCCGCCGCTCACACTAACTACCACTCAGCCATAATTCCACTTAGGGAGCATTTCAGGTGTGGTAGTGGTAAGATCTTTAATGATATATTTTTCGCACATTTTCAGCAGAGTGTGCCAATGAAATAATTTTAAAAATCGATCGACATTTAGCAAACATATGGAGACAAGTAATCTGAGCAAAGCTCACGTGACGCGCGATAGCAGCAGTCCTGCCACCTCGGCAATCAGTGTAGGCCAGGCCTACAGCAATAAAATATTAACGCATTTTGAAAGAGTGCTTAAATTTAAGGCCACCGTATGGAAGACTCCTTGAATTTAAGAGATCGAAACTTAGATTTTTAAAAATGTACGTTCTGTGCTAAAATGTCATACGCAGGTTGTCAAGGTCCATCTCCTGCCATTTCGGCGCAATTCACTCTTAAAATGTGTGTCGCAGCCGGAAATCACAAAAAATCACTAAAACCCCCTATTTTGGGGGTTCAAGGTCATTTATGGTCATCAACGTTGGCACCAATAAAAAGCTTGTCACTATTGCTTGTTATGATAAGCCGCATAGGCCTACATGTGCCTGTCAACAACCGTTTTCACGATACACGAGATAATTGCGGTAAAATAACCACTTTTTAGGGGGTAGCCGTCTTTGATGCTCGTTTGCGTCGGCCTCCTTGAACCTTGGGGGTCGGGATTTGGACTGCTAAAATATATGTATAATGCTGAAAATTTCGTACGCAGATTGTCTTGGTCTATCGCCAGCCATTTTGTCGCAATTCAACGTTGAAATGTGCGCTGCATCCGAACATTGCAAAAAATTCACTAAAAACCCCTTTTCGAGGGTTCAAGGTCGTTCAAGGTCATCGATGTTGATAAATCTAAAAAAGCTGTCACCAGTGCTTGTTATGATAAGCAGCATGTCTGTATCTATCTGCAACCGCTTTCACACTATACGAGCCAATAACGGCAAAATAACGTCTTTTTAGGGGGTTCCTCTCTTTGACGCCCTCGTTCGAGGGGAACCTTCGCACCCAGGGGCACAAAATGTTGTCACGAAAAACCAGAGACCTTGTGGCAGTCCACAGTGAAGATTCGTGATTCTATGTGTCGCCGTTTTGATACAGTGCCAGGGTGTGACGGACGGACGGACGGACGGACGGACAGACTGACAGACGCCCAGGTTATGGCTAAGACGCGCGAAGCATTCTGCTATCGCGCGTAAAAAGTCTGCTGGCATGCGTTTGACTCACGTCGCAGTAAGACCACCGCGTCAGTCACAGCTTTTACCTCGTAGCGCGTAGAATACCGTTTATTTTCCCATCCAGCTAAGAGTAAAAGGCTGAGTTGGCCTCAATATATACACTGTTGCTCAACGTTGCAACCAGAAAGTTACGAGTCCGATACTGTACCATTAGTCCAGTAGACCATTTGCCATAGTTGTAGTAGTAATGTTGTTGTTGTTGACACAGCGATGAGATGTGCTGATCCGGGTACTCCGCTGCACGGGTCACGTGACTGCTCGTCTGCTATCCACGCCCACGGCAGCTCGTGTGCGTTCGGCTGTTACCATGGTTACCAGCTGATTGGCAGTTTCCGCATCATCTGCTACACTAATGTTACTGGTCTAACGCAGTGGTCCGACGACACACCCACCTGCCAAGGTCAGCCACCATTGGCGTATTCACGATTCGGCAGAGGGGGGGCATGACGATTCATAACGCAGATCTGGCCATCTGGGGGCCGAGATGCAACATACCCGCAGTGGTCAGGGAGTCATTCAAGAGAAGCATCCTGATGCTGAAACAGTTGTAGCTTTTTAACGTTAAATGGAAGTAGCAAATGTCCCAATTTTTCTAAAATTTAGAAACGCAGAAAACCACAGGTATTTGTGGTGTCTTTTTTCTAAATGCGTCACTGTCAGCAATTAGCTATAACCGCGCATTTATTGGTAGTGCAGAGTGCTAGCACGTTTCAACACTTCACCGACACTCTGTGTTTTGTAGGGCTTACTGTCGTTTCGGCATCTGGCCTCCTGCAGAAATTCGTGCTCCAGTAATTATGCCCTTGTAGTTCTTGCAATCTTGTTTATCATTCTTTTTTGTGCAGAGGTATGATTATAGCTTTTCCCCAGTTTTCTGGACATTTCTTTTCAGTGAATACTGTGTTACAGAAATCATGAATCATTTCCACTGATGTTTTGTTGGCTGCTTGAATCATTTATGCTGTAATGCCGTCAATGTCTGGTGATTTCTTTTGTTTCATGCTTCGTATTGCAGACTTTACTTCATTTGTGGGAGTTTTCAGTCAACAGTGCGTTATCCACTGGATTCTGGCTGTTCTATAGATCCTCAAAATGTTCTTTCTATCTGTTCATTATTGCTTTTTTTCTTCCAGTACATTGTCATTCTTGTCTTTCATTATAGCTTTGGTTCTACCATATTCCCTGTGTCTCTCCGTCTGGTGACTGCCATGTCCATTTACGGTTTTGCTTTTTCTGTTTGAAAACGGTATTCATTACCATCAAGTTATTCGTCGTACAGAACTGTAGCAATCTTTCTCCTCTTCCATTCTCTTCTCCGTAACCGAATTGTCCAAGTATTCCCTTCCATGTGTCACAATCTCTTCCAACTTTTGCATTAAAGTTTTCCATCACAACTGTCGCATCAGAGCTTGTGTACTTTGCAAATCTGCGTAGAACTCTTTGATTTTATCATCTGTTGCCGTTGACGTTGAAGCGTAACACTGTGTTATGGTTGCTTTTGCACATGATGTTTTGAACCTTGCTTTCAAGATCCGTGGTCCAACAGGATTATATCCAATCAATGCCCGTGCAGCATTATGCTTCGGAATTAGTGCGACTCCTCTTTGATTCACAATATTATCTCTTCCACTATATATCTATCTTTAAAAAATTATCCTGCCTAATTCCATCTAGTTTCGCATGATCCTAGAATGCTCAATTTATACTGCTTTATCTGTTGCAGCAGCACATCCAGCTGACCGGCCGCAAAATGTGTTCTCCCGTTCCACGTCCCAATGAAAACTTTGTCTTTACAGTTGAATATCATTTTCCTTTTTGACTTGTCGCAAGGATTTCGCTGGTTGATGACCTGGGTGACCTTGCTACCTTCACCCCTCCCAGACGCAGGACTCCTCGCACTCTGCCTGGAAGTCCTGTTTACGTCGTTAGCGTTACTTCGTTGCGATCCAGACATCATATAGCAGTTTCATAGGTCTGTTAACTGAGGGGGGTGACCAGTTCTCTTCCAGCCGGATAAGGAAACCGTTGAACTATCTTGTTTGTCTCTTCCGCTCTAAGACGTCATTCCAGCGCCCGGTTTAGTGTCATAGTATATACCTTATCCTAGAGAGACTGCCGGACAAGACTAACAAGCTCTGTCTGCCCGGGTTTGAAATCAGAGTTTTCCTTCTCCTAGGCACTGTTGGTCCGCGGCACCTTTTTTATCCGTTGCTACCCTCTTGTGCCACTTCTCGAGGGCGTTCCCCTATCCACAACCCGGGGACGTGGGTGGTTGCCGTAGTGCGCTAGCTTGTCAGCCGGTCTCTCACACCAGCTGACATCAGCTGTTCAAAAGCCGTTTCAAAACTGAAAACTACTTTGCGTTGTCACTGCCGGTGGAACGTAAGGCCACGCACCATTTCATTCCATCCTGTTTTGTCCTGTGCTGCCAACTCGATCTTCTTTCAGCTGTAGGCCTACTTGAAATCTGCTGTCTACATAATCTATCAACAGATCTCTTTTATGTGTTTCCTGGTCTTCCTTGTGGTGTCTACTGTAAAATTTGTTTGACAGTGTTGTCAGCGTATGTTCTCAGCGTATATGTCCAAGCCAGTTTCATTCACTGCTTTTAACCGATACTGATTATTGACCAGTTTTCGTTCACAGGTCTTTGTTTATTATTGTACGTGGCCAGTGTATATTGAATTTTTTTGATGCTGTATTGTAGTTGTACTTTGCAGAAATCTTGGCGCCGGTGGTGGAGTCGTGTCCTAGCGGTCCGCTAGTCTACACAAGTCGTGACGGCGCTCCAGTGCTCGTTGCTCGTCCGCAAGTTTCATTCCGCTCTGCAATGGCGTCCAGTGCTGCCAGTGGTGGTACGTCGCTGGTGACGCGATGTAGCCATTTCGTCGATGGCAGAACTTCGAGGTGGCTGAACGTGGGCCGGCATGTCGTGACGTGCACTGCTCGTGACCCGCTGTTTGGTGACCGCGCCGTCGCCAAGTGCGTCTTTACCGTACATGTGCAACGTACGTCCAACCTGCTTGCACTGACATCAACTTAGACGCCATTATTGCACTTAGAACAAAACAAACGAACAAAATATCTTTATTATTTACTACAGTCAATGGCTGTTTACAGACGTGACGTTTGCCATGCCAGCCTGTGTCGGGTAGCAGGTATGGTAACACTGTGACAGGTGACGCTTTCTAGCTATCAGATAAGTGAAAACTATGGTCACTTTCAGCGGTTTATGAAATAAGGAGAACTCATGAAAAAGAAATGAATATTGAAGACCCCAATTTTCAGATCGACCGGTATCTATGATTGTGAGAGAGCTATGTTCACCTTTTAATGTGGGCATGTCTGCACAAACTGAAATGAAATACTGGAATTAATAGGCTAGACACCGTTTCAGATACGGCATAAGACGTAGTTTTTTTTGAGATTTGGTACTCGTAGTAGGCGCCTTTTGAAAACTTTGTTATAGAGTTGCTGTATAAATTAACTGATTGATTGATTTACGTAGGTCTACATTCACGCAATTTTAGTATTGTATTCAGTATTCAGCATTATATTCTACATGTCTGACATTGCTTGCACATGATTGATTGCTGCATTTTTGGCACACGTTCGACGCCAAAGCTCCGTGTTTCGATTGAACTGGCCCATGGTTTTAAACTGTTGTGTGCGCACATCCGGTTCAGTAGACGTGATTGTACAGGGTAGGCCAAAAAATAAGCTATTGTACTTTTTCTATATTTTCGCCAAATATTGACCAATTTTCACAATTTTTTACGAGTAGACTTTGGACGAAATTTGCTACTCAATGGTATGCACAGCACAACTATTATTTCACTACACTACCTTGTAAAATATAAATATCCAAAAAACGTACAATATCTACAGATGGTAATAAGGTCAAGTGGTAAACTTTTAAAGTATTTAAGTAAAATGTTAAATATAAGTTATAATAAATGTCAAAAAGGTTTAGATGTAGCTACGGAGTAAGTTTTTTTTATGTTTTGAAAAATAGTGCAGAACTTGTAGGGCTCCACAATTGAAACGCATTGCTGTGTATGCTCATGCAGTTAACTGAGCAAGATTGCAGCCATCAACCAGCATTAGTGTACAGTGAAAATTAGTGCACAGTAAAATCGTTGAAATTATTTGAAAAAAATGTGTAATATATGTCCCGCAGTGTTTTAGACACTTACTGTAACTCATATTTTAACATATAAGTTATATACTTTAGAAATTTACTACAAGACCTTCTGTCCATCTGTAAATATTGCATGTTTTTGGATATTTATATTTTACAAGATAGTGTAGCGACATAATAAGTGTCGTGTGCATGCCGCTGAGTAGCAAATTTTTTTCAGAGTCCACTGGTGAAAAAATGTGAAAATTGATCAATATTTAGCAAAGATATGGACAAAGTGTCATAGCTTACTTTTTTTGGCCCATCTTATATAAAAGCGAACTGTCTGCGTGTCTGTGTCTGCTGCAGTGGACCGGTGTGCGAGTCTGAAGCCGCCTGCGCGCGGGTTGCTGATGTGTTCGGCGGCCAGTATAAATGACGTCGAGCAGGTGACGTCCTGTCAGCTGGTCTGTCCTCGAGGTCTGACGCTACCACGTCCTGCTGACGATCAGCTCACTGCCGCCGAGACGTTTTACTGCAGGAGAGACGTCGGAGTCTGGGCGCCGACTGAACGCGTTCCTAGCTGCGTCGGTCAGTTACTCCCAGATGCGTCGTGCCCATGGGGCTCGAGAGGGGCCGGGCTCCCCAAATATGTTCAAAGACCAAAACAATATTTTGTATAAAAACATTTTGAAAACGTTTTGGACTAAAGTATCTATCCCCACCCAGTGCATGAACCGGGTAGTCCACCGCCCTGTTTATTGCTTTGCTTTTTCTATTAGCTGTAGCTGGCTTTGAAAGCTCTTTTTACGCTCAAAATGTCCAAAAATTGTTGGCGGCCCTCCCACTGGAGAGCTTACAGCGCTCCCCCAGGTCCCCTAGCTGGAGTCGTGGGGAAGCAAAATGGAAAAAGAGATAGTGAGGAAACTGGAAAAGAAAAGAAAAAGAAGAAAGAGGGGAGAGAAAAGAGAGACAGAAAGTGAGGGAAAAGTAGTCGCACCATCCTTGCCAACATCTCAGCCTGCCCAGCGAGAAATATGAAGGGCACGCTAAGTAAATACGACAGAGATGTTGTACCACTCCGTGATAACGGTATCTCGGAAGTTGAACAATACGGTTGCGCTCCACGCACTCTTCACAGCGAAGCAGTTGTAGATGCACAGTCGAACTTTGTACCGAACAGAGTCCTTGTAACTACTCCGCCCGAATTATCATCATTCGAATGCTACCTTTCTAGATCCGTCCGCACCACTCTTGCTCAGTTACGTTCGGGTCACTGCCGGCTCCTCAACTATTACAAGGCCCGCATCACTGCAGGCGTGACAGATGTTTGCCCGAACCACACTTCGTGGAACATTTGTTCCAGTGCCCTGCCTGCCCGACGCAACTGACAACTCAAGACCTATGGGACGATCCAGACGCGGCGGCTGATTCTCTCAAGCTCGACGACAACTGACGAAAGAGGGGAGCTGTGGGCTACAACAACATCAACGACAATTAGATGACGTCAGTCGAAGTCTAACACAGCCAACCCTGGTTTCCAGGTATAACGTGTAGCAGTATAGTAGAAGCAGCAGCAGTAGTAGACACATCCAACGTACTGTGCCCGACCACTCACTGACTGCTGCGCGTAACCAGCTGTGGGTCGTAGCGCCCTCCACGTTGACCGGTCGTCGGCAAGAGCCCATGCGTCGGCAGCAGTGAGTCCGGTGTCCCGCACAATCTGACTCATCCATGTAGTCCGTGGTCTGCCAGCGGGGCGATTCCAGTCGTGCTGTGGTATGTCTCCGGACTTGGAGTCCACTGCAAGCTTCGGGGCCTTATGTGCTGGTGTATTGGCGGGCAAACGGCGAATATGGCCGAAAAAGGAGTGACGGCGAGCGGCTATACTGCTCTGCCTTAAAAAGGTAAAAGGTAAAAATACGGGTCTTGCTATAGCGCCCAACACAACTGACAAGTCGAAACCTATGGGACGACCTAGACGCGGTGGCTGATTTTCTCAAGCTTGATGACAACTGACGAAAAAAGAGCCATGGGCCACAACAACAACAACAACAACAACAACAACAACAGAAGAGGGAAAGAGAAGATCGGGATCATCATTTCATCAGATGCAATGTAAGTCGATCAGATCATTGAGGTCAGGCGAGCCGTTCGTGGTGTCCAGGTCTCCGGGTGACCTAATCTGGCTTGAGGATTTGTTGACCTCGAAATGACCTAACTCCTTTACTGCGCCGGTGCCGCCACTGTGCAAAAATGCACGAAAATATGCAATTTTAGCGCTGATTTAAAAAAATTTTCTCTGGGGTCATAGCCATTAGACCCCCATACTGGGGGAGGCAGAACTTCCCTAGACCTTACCCCCTCGGCGTTTCGGCGCTTTGCGCCTCCGCGCTTCGCTCGGGACTTTTGGTCCCTCCATCGTCCTGCCCCCTCCCCCAAAAATATTTTTACAGCAAGACGCCCCTGTTTACTCCAATTACTTATAAATTGGTTGTGAAACCAACACGTGAAACTAGTAAGAACATCTGTCTAGTACAGCGTGCTGACTGATGCAGACATAAGACAAATGAGATAAGACGTTTTTGACAGCTGTCGTAGCTGTCGCGTATGTACCATTTCTAGCTGTGGATGGTAGGTCTATGTCGTCATCGTTTTTATGTTACTTAATGATCTTACTCGCCGATACTCGATGATGTCGAGTGGCTATTTTTTATGCTGCATCTGTCTGCATGCATTCTTGAGTCTGGGTGCATCGCTACAGTTTTTGCTTTTTTTTCCATTCCTCGTTCTGTAATTAAATGCAATGCAGTTTTACTTGTTTTGATTTATTACGAATCTGTTGTACGTCATGTTGTATACGACAGCAAATTTCCAACAAATCGAAAATCTGCAGCAAATGCAGAACAACGAGTCCATCGAAAATCAAAGACTACAACAAATTCCACAACACAACGACATGTTGTTCTAACAGCTTGTTGTACGACTTGTTGTCCAAATTAGTGCAGGTCGGGCTTTAGGCAACCCCATGGGCGTAAATTTGAGCAAAATAATTGAAGAGATCAAGGCCAGCACAATCACCGATAACGAAATGAGACAGGAATCGAACGGATCGAGTAGTGGGAAAGGGTATCTCACTTTTTAGCTGACTGGAGGTTTTAAGGAGTGTCGAAAACGGTTTGGGTCCGCTATACCGAAGGGCCACCATAGCGAAAGCTGCCGTGTCCGAGCGACTGACGACCTCGGCCTCGACCTCGGATCTTCACGAATCGCCAGTTGACCAACTATAGCTCCTCAGGTCGTAGACCGTCACGGGCAGCTGTTGGCACTTTTTGTAAGCACATGCACCGCCGTCGAACTTATTATCTATATTGTACACTAATTTATGGTGTGCATTATTGTCACATAAATCTTTGACAAATGCTACCCCTTACCCGATCCCTAACCTTAATCTCTTAACCGTAACTGTAAGCGAAAACTGTAGGCCATAATTTTAATATTGAGCACAAAATCGTACTACATTACACGCGAAATTGTCGCCCCCTAGTGAATGTGAATGTAAAGCGTAACGATGCGTCTGTCGTCGTGAATTTCGCTATGGGGCCCTTCGCTATAGCGGCCCAATAGCGACGTCGCAAACTCTCCAGCGGTTCCAGAGCAGTGCTCTAGTTGAGTGTAGGCCCTAATAGTTGTTGGAGGGGTTTAACCCGCAGTTTTTTGGCCAATTTCTGAGTTAAGCGCCTATCAAGTGCAAATTATCTCTTTGATGTCTACTACATGACATCGAGGCGAGGGCATTTTTATTGAACAGTGCTGTTTCTGTTGGTTTTTCAGTGCCGCGGCGACCGTACGAAGTCATCCTTCCTTCCGAGTTACTTTACGAGATAGTGTTCAACTGTTCGGACGCTGCGTTGGTCAGTGAGGTGCGAGCGGCAGTACACGACTACCTCAAGGCACGCATCAACCTGGAAGGCACATGCTCGGCCACACCGACCGGCTGTATCGTCGACAACGTCATCGCCAGCTGTGTCGGGCGACGTCGACGTCGTCAGCCTGGGACCGCCACTGGAGGCGGCTCCGACAGACCGAGGCAGCGCCGGGCACGACGGAGAAAGCGCCGGCGGCGACGATCTCGCACGCCAAGCGATGCGGCGCGATCACGTCGACGACGACGTCGCAGACGACATCACGAGCGCAAGTCTACGCGTCGTCACCACGGCGGTCCGGCTGAGTCCGTCGAGACACCACGTCGACACGGTACCTCCCCGGCCTCTGCCTCACCCTCGCCCAAGTCATCACGACGTCACAGTCCATCACCCTCACTCGCCACGTCACCGTCGCTGGACCGCAAGTCCGCACGCCGTCATCAAAGTAGGCCTACAGCAACGTCCACAGCCACTGTGTCCAACAAGTCCTCGCGCCGTCACCGTGCCGCTCCGTGCCCCGCTACGCCGGTCAAGTCACCGCGTCGTCACAGTCCCTCCGTGTCCCCGTCTACGTCGCTGGACCGCAAGTCGTCACTCCGACAAAGTCTCGCTGCGTCTTCCACGACATCATCCCTGCTTGCCGTGCAGTTCCGCCTGGCAACGCGCCTGCTTGGCAGTGACTCCGCCCCCTGGCCGGACGACTACCATCGCGCCGTCTATTGGCTGCGCACTGTTTACGACGACGTCGAGCACCAGCTGAGCTCCGGCAATTTCCGGTTGGCTGAGCGGGAGATCTCACTGACGGGCCTGGTGACCGAGGTCGACGACAGTTTGACCGAGGCTCCGCTGGAGACCGTCTGTGAGATTGGCTACCAGTTCAACTCTAACATTCTGCTTTGTGGTATGGCATCTTTCAGTCGCACAGTGTTTGAATTACCGGTGCTTGGAGGATTGACCGTTTAACCCCCCCAGCTTTTTAAATATTTAATATGGTTATGGTGATGGGGATTAGCTGGATATTCAGTGATTGCCAGAATGCTCAGGTCGGGGTTCTACGCCTATATCTTATTGGGAATTAGCTGCTTGGTAACGGGATCTTGTCACGAGGCAACGCGCCAGTGGCGTATTTAGGGGGGCCACGGTGCGATGCGCCCCCCCCCTTTGGCCCGACCATGAAAATTTTTTACAGGCAACTTTATATGAAAAGGTGCGGTTTTTTGCCATTTTCCAGCAAGAATTGCAAAATTCAACAATGTTTGATGGTCTTTTGCGTTTCCAAATTTCAGAAAAATGGGCGAATTTGCGGTTTCCATTGAACATTCAGAAGCAAAAAATGTTTCAACTTCAGGGGGGCTTCGACCCCCCCCCCTGACTCCCCGACCAGGGGCTC
>Ga0209367_1011540_pt1 | contig 11698 bp, 8 predicted proteins | sample WorMetLIZISLAND2_FD_187412 | JGI IMG/M metagenome (GOLD analysis project Ga0209367, IMG submission 187412) | Marine gutless worms symbiont microbial communities from Max Planck institute for Marine Microbiology, Germany - Olavius geniculatus... ... | reverse complement strand
AGGCTTTAACGACTTCTTCTTGAGTATGACCAAGTTTTCAAATAGTTCGTTTAGTTTGTTTCCTGCTGCTTTAGTCTGGCGTCTACCAGTCGTCTATTCACACTTCAAACGCGCGGTAGGTCTACGAATTACTCTATAATCGTCTGGCTGGCAGGGCTATAGTGCAACTAATACTCGTTACGCGGTCTCCTGCTGGGTGTTTTCTGGGTTCCCTGAAATTGGTGTCGTGCTGTCGGCTAGCCTGTTGTTAACGTTGCAAACTGCGGCTGCGACTGATCTCATGCAGTGAGTGTCTCGGGCGACTCGGCGAAACTAATTGTCGTCGCTCAGTTTTCTGCTGCCCACTGTCACGTCGTAAAACTACTCATAAAATTACTTGTAACCATCGCTGGTTATCTGGTCTTGAATTACACACTGGTCGGTGCTTTTCTGGCCAATTAAGTGACAACAGTAAGAATACAAATGATGGAAAATAATGCGCAAAAATGTGCGGTAAAACGTAAGTCTGACCCGCGACCCGACCCGACCCGACCCGATCCGCAGATGGACCCGATCAGTGTCCATCTCTGGTCTGCAGCTCTCAGCTGAATTATTCAAATATAGCAAAAACGAAATACGCCGCGTATACAGAACAGATATATAAAAGGCCTACCTGGGTTTTCTGTAAAGTTTTTGTTGTCAGAAACTTCAACTTCTTATTAGTATGGATTGTTTGTTCACACATATACAGTTTTTGTCTGCTGATGCGTTTTCACCTACAGCACAGACATGCTGCTTAACATAACGAGAACTGGCAACGAGCTTCTTAGAATTGTCAACATTGATGACCTTGACTGACCTTTAACTCTAAAAATATTGGGTTTTAGTGATTTTTTGGCGATTTTTGGCTGCAAAAGAGTGAACTGCGGCAAAATGGATGGATATAGACCAAGATCACCTGCGAACAGGAACTGCTATAGGCTCTCGCGCGTCTCATGAGCATTAGCTCAGATTTCTTGTTCTATTTGTTCTGCAATTGATAATGTTAGTAAAATTTTATTTCACATAAGAGCGACCATTACGGAGATATAACTTATGTACATTTTTCCAACCAGTGAAAGGATTAGCAAACGGAAATGAATGAATAAACGAAAAAGACGATTGTTTTTACGTTGTACAGGAGCAGCCGGCGGTCGATGACGATGAAGACGAAAATATCAGAGAAATGTTCAGAAAGATTTCAGGCGACGATTTTGAGGTTGACTCGTACGAACTGCAAAACATTCTCAACGCTGTCTTTATGAAAGGTGGGCTAACTATCGATTCATTTGTCTTATCCAGCCATATGGCTATAGAGCGGCGCTGATCATTTTTTAGCTTTCAGTCAGACACGGGGCAGACCACAGTGTGTCTCTTTGCGGCTCGTGTTTCGCTGATACTCATTGTTTTTACCCAAGAAGGGATGGCCAGGCTGCTGAGTTGATCTGGGTCGTCGGTTATAAATGGTTTACCCTTTTGCCAAAGATCCATCCGTGTAGATAGAACTAAACTCAGCTATCACGGAAAAACAACTCGTCAGAATCACGTTCTGCAACGAAACGACATAATCGTTTCGTTGCAAAACGTGATTCTAAGCCATACATCATCGACTGGCGTGCAATAAAGCCGGTATATGTCAGAAAATAGAACCTGGTTTATACGTTGAGCATGCACTATATTACACTATAGGAGTTAACTTTAATATAGCGCAGTGAAAACACTCTATATATATATACTGTACGTATACGAGTTGCCGTAAACGAGCAAATTTTGACAGCCGTTCTGCCGTTGCATGCTATGTTAATGCAGTGTATTTATTTTTGGCTTATAGGGTGCACAATCTTATAGCATTTTGTCGTTTGTTGCAGAGTTCACATTCGACGGGTTCTCCATAGAAACCTGCAAAAGTTTGGTAGCCATCACAGATGTATCCTTGAAAAATTATTCTGAGGAGAACTAAAAACAAGAAAAGATGTAGGTGCCCAGTGCCGACATTGCGGCCGTCCGTTTAATGGCAGGGTGGGCAGGGTTCTCAGTAGCGGTCGTTTGGGCGTAAATACACCTAAAAATTTCAGCCCATACGTCTCATTGTAAGACGTGGACGTCACGACGTCCAAATCAAACGTTTTTATTATATCTATTTGTCTGTAATAAACGGCGAATTGACGTCAGAATTTGTTTTCGAATGTTTTTAGTAACTTTCGTTGATTGTCGTGTTTCTGCATATTTCATCTCATGAAGACGTGGCACGGCAGTTCGACACGTTATAGGCCTACTGTACGTAAAACGTGTTTAATACCAGTAAATAATTCTGATACATAAACTGCGTTCTTCGTTTTGCATAGAGATAGAATTGAATGTTGCTTGTTTTCAAAACCAAGGCCTATGTTGGTGGGCCTACTGCATGACTTCTAAATATTATACACTGACGTCCAAATTTTTCAGCTTGGAAGTCGAGACGTCCTGAAAAGTCAGGTCTATTGAAAACCCTGAGGGTGGGTAGTCCATGCTTAGGCCTATAGGTCTACGTGACTCGTCATTGTGTGTTACTTGTTAAATATCAAACGCGTTCAAGTGTCAACGCCTTTCTCAACTGTAGCTCAAAGATTTCAAATTTAGTGTTAATATTTATGTCCTGTAACACGAAGTTCCGAACCATTTATTAAAATGCCAAAATTCTTACCCCCGAACTGAAAATAGAACGGTTGACTACAGGGTGATGTTGCATCTATGCATTTAGATGTTGTAATTCTTTCTGCGCCGGGTTATATTCCGACTTAGCGTTACGACAGGTCGATCGTTCAGGACAACTTAACTACGCAGAATGCAAGAAACTCTGGAGTGACATACGCAAATGGGAGGTATCTGTAGTTTAATTGCACTTCGCTCAAAGAGAATGACAGATTGATTCCACTTCGGTTCGTTTTAGCACGATCTATTTGGTTCTATTTTATAAACTGATATTAGTTTGTAGATATTGAATTTTTGCTACAGCGCATGGCTAGCCGCCCTCTTATCATTATTTTGTGATTTAGTTTAAGAATTTATCATTATTCACATCACAAGGGCGCACGATTGTCAACATAAACACATCGCGTGGTGTGTTTGCTACGGCAGTATAGGTCGCTTATGTTTTATTACGCGCGATAGCGGAATGCTTCGCGCGTCTTAGCCATCGTCTACTCGTCTGTTCGTCTGTCTGTCACACTCGTGGACTGTATCAAAACGGTGCAAGCTAGGATCACGAAATTTTCACTGTGGGCTGCCCCAAGCTAGTTTATCGTGACAAAATTTCGTGCCACTGGGTGCAGGGAGTCCCCTCGAACGAGGGCGTCAAAGAGGGGTACTCCCCTTAAAAAGACGTTATTTTGTCGTCATTGGCTTGTACAGTGTGAAAACAGTTGCAGGTAGGTACAGGCATGCTGCTTGTCATAACAAGCACTGGTTACAGGCTTTTTAGATTTATCAACATCAATGACCTTGAATGACCTTGAACCTCCCAAAAAAGGTTTTAGTGAATTTTTTGCAATTTTTGGATGCAACGCACATTTCTACACTAAATTGCGACGAAATGGCTGGAGATAGGCAAGACAACCTGCATATGAAATTTTCAGCATTAAACGTAAATTTTAGCAGTCCAAGTCCCGACCCCCTAGGTTCAAGGAGGCCGGCGCAGGCGGGCGTCAAAGTAGTTACCCACATCTTATAAGTGGTTATTTTACCGCAATTATCTCGTGTAGCGTGAAAACGGTTGCAGATAGGCACAGACATGTTGCTTATCATAACAAGCAATAGTGACAAGCTTTTTATTGGTGTCAACGTCGATGACCTTGAATGACCTTAAACCCCCAAAATAGGGGTTTTTAGGGAATTTTTGCGATTTCCAGCTGCGACACACATTTTAAGAATGAACTACGCTGAAATGACTGGAGATGGTTTCGGACAACCTGTGTATGACATTTTTAGCATAGAACGTACATTTTTAACAATCTAAGTTTCGATCTCTTAAATTCAAAGAGTTTTTCGTACGGAGACCTCAAATGTAAGTACTCTTTCAAGATGCATAAATATCTTATTGCTGTAGACCTAGACTGATTGCCGAAGTGGCAGGACCGCTGCTGTCGCGCGTCACGTTGCTTATACGTGCATTTCGTGCAGCCTACAGTCTTGTCGCGCTGCAATGTTTTACCTTTGTGCTCAAGTTTATATGTACAAATGGAAATGTGACGCTGCTGCTGATGCTGCTGATCATAGGCGGTGTTTAAAATGAACGATGAAGACAAGGACGGATGCTTTGACAGCTACGAGTTGCGAGCAGCTCTGCGCGAACTCGGTAATGTACAAAATAATACAACTATTATCATAGTAATATTCTAATAATATGTGTCACGTGTGCCGGCTTATGTCGCTGTACCTTTTGGACGGATTTCATGTCTGCGATCGTTAATATCGCTGACAAAAATCCGTGACAATTTCTTAATCTGCAGTGTACTGAAAACATGTATATTAAAGCTTCGTCTTTTTTCCTGCTGTTAAGCGTGAAACCGGTGAAACAAACGTGTGTGTATGATATACATTTCGCAGGTGTTACTGTTAGCAATTCGACGTTCAACTCGCTAGTGCAACGCTACAGTTACCGCGATGGAAAGATATATTTCGACGGATACATTCACTGTATTGCTCGTCTCTGCACAATGTTCGGTACGCAGCTACCGTGTCCCAAAATTAGCGCCTTCTGCTTTAAACACACGCTCAATTTAGTTTTTAGTTCATGGATTTTAACGAAATATCGTACACCGCACTACCTTAACATTACTTATATATACGGTGACGCCCATTATGACGTACGCATTTAACCGTGGGTGCTCAGTGTAACGTCATTATGACTTCAGAGTAAGGTTTTACGTTCAATATGTTGTTATTGACAAAGGGATCAAGCAGCAGCGTACTCGCCTTAAACTAAAAGCTTGCGTGGAGGCCAAAAGTGACACTTTGAGCTCAAACTTTAAAGACAAGTTCAGAATGATTATCTGAATGACTGCTTTAAATTTTGTAAAAAAAATCTGTCAGGTATTAAAGATTTTACACTAACTTATCTGTAGGGAGGGCCGCTAATTTTGGGACACGGTGTATAATTATCACTATTACTTTCGTCAAAGAAAGAAAGTTATGTTTTCATCTGTTTCTGACTGTTTGCCGGTAATATTAGTAAAAGTGAAGTTTATAGACAAATTTTTGATGAAATTATTTTACAGGAGTGAAACATGGCTTAAGTAGTAGAGTATACATCTATAGCTTAATTAAACCTGTCGTGGGTCTTATTGTAAAGAATATTGAAAACAAATATACTGTAAACAAGTAAATTGTTTGTTGTATTGTTATTTTTTGGTTTGTATTTAATTTTGTGACAGACATCTTTAAAGAGATGAGTCATGGAAGTTCCAGAGCGCATTTTTCTCTGGATGATGTAAGTGCTTATTTTTACCAAAGTTTCATTTTTGTCATTTCGGTCATTTCAGCTCCATTTGAAACATTTATATGTCATATTATCATATTATATGAACAATCATAGCATATAAATTACTGTGATTTACAGTTGTAATAACGGTTTGTAAAAGTAGTTTAATTATTATGTAAAAATAAGTTTTTGTGCTTTCAGAATTTGTTAATTTAAAAAAATACAGTTTCACGGTACCGGTATTTTTAAAATTACTTTTTAACGTTTATTCCAACTGTGCTGTAACTCAACGTTGTTACTTGCGTAATTTGTGGTTTTGCTTTTTATTGTTTCGTCACTTCACGTGGCCAATTTGTACAAGTAATTTGAGCAAAGCTCACGTGACGCGCGACAGCAGCGGTTTTGGCACCTAGACTCGCTTATAATTTTGTTCATTCTGTTCTATACGCGAACTTAATGTTATTAATGTTATTAGGCGGAATCACTGTTGCACCGTAAGCGAGTTTTATGCTGTCACCTGGCAAATACAAACGGAGACTTGGGTGGGTTTGTCACATCGATTCCGCCTTGTGCCAAATTACTTTGATTTTTGTTTGATTTTTCATTTTACAGCGTGCAATAAAATAACAATGCGTTTTGAAAGAATACTCAAATTTGAGGCCTCAGCACGGAGGCCTCTTTGAATCTAGAAGGTCAAAACTTAGATAGTTAAAAATGTACGTTCTGTGCTAAAAATTTCATATGCAGGTTGTCCAAGTCTATCTCTAGCCATAGGCTATCGGCGCAATTCACTTATGAAATGTGCGCCGCAGCAAAAAGTCAAAAAACACACTAAAACTCCCTATTTTAGGGGTTCAAGGTCATTTAAGATTTTCGATGTTGTTATGATAAGCAATGTCTGTGCCTATCTGCAACCGTTTTTACGATAGACAAGCCAATAGCAATAAAATAACCATTTTTACGGGGTACCCTCTTTGACGCCCGCTTGCGCAAGCCTCCTTGAACCTAAAAGGTCGGCACTTAGACTGCGAAAATTTGCGTTTAAAGCAGAAAATTTCATATGCAGTTAGTCTTAGTCTTGGTCTATCTCTAGCCATTTTGTCGCAATTCACTCTTAACGTGCGCTGCAGCCAAAAATTGCCAAAAAATTACCAAAAACCCCTATTTTGAAGGTTCAAGGTCGTTTAAGGTCATCGATGTTGATAAGTCTGAAAAGCCCGTCACCAGTGCTTGAATGTCTGGACCTATCTGCAACCGTTTTCACGCTAGACGAGCCAATAGCGGTAAAATAATCCCTTTTTTACAAAGGTATTTCTCTTTGACGCCCTCCTGTGCAGGCCTCCCTGAACCTACGGGGTCGGGACTTGGACTGCTAAAATTTTCGTTTAATGCTGAAAATTCCGTATGCAGGTTGCCTTGGTCTACAGTGTATTTCAACCCATTTCGGTGCAATTTACTTTTGAAATGTGCATTGCATCCCAAAATCGCGAAAAAATTTACTAAAACCCCTATTTTGGGGGTTCAAGGTCGTTGATTTTGATGTCAATCAAAAGGGCGCATGGGACTTTTTATTAGTGATTAATAACAATCTTAGCCCTATCTTGCACCGTTTTTGAGATACAGCGACTTATTGGCTCAAAATCGCCAATTTTTGTACCCCCTCTCATTTAGCGACCTCGATCGGGGTGACCCCTTTCGAATTTCGGGAAAATCTTGACGGATCCTAAAACTAAAGTCTTCGTGGCAGTCCACGCTAAATATTTTGTGATTATAGCTTGCAACGGTTTTGATACAATCGCAGAGTGTGAAAGACAGAGAGATACCCGGACGCCGCGACCATGGCTAAGACGCGCGAAGCATTAGGCCTACATGCTGTCGCGCGTAATAAAATACATTCAACCAACGTAGTCCTACTGCATTCAGCACTATTAATTAATACTCGTTAGATCCATGGACAGAAAGTGTCGTATGTGTGCTGTGTTAACAGTTCGTCGCGTCGACAATGTATTCCTAAACTTCTGAGACGTGAGGTCACTGGCTGCTGAGGTTGCAACAGATGATACTGACATTCCTGTGCATCTACACACATTCTGCCAGTGCCGGCAAATTTGATCTCTGAACAACGATGAATGAAATATTACGCGTTTTTGCGGTTTTTGCTGCATAGAAATTAGTTCAGACGTTCGTATAAGTCAGCGAACGACTGTATTCTCTTCACGAAGTAATCGTTGTGAATGCGCATAGAAATACACGCAGCCTAAGTCTTCTCTGTGTCGTTGTTTTTGTTCTTGATGCAAAAAAATCAGCTCGCAATTGTGTCGCATTGGTTTGTGCGATTTGAACACTGCTTTACTTTGAAAATTGCTGCCAAACCACTGCAGATGGGAGACATGGTTACTACTGACAGCCTAAAAAACATCTGTGGAAATCAGCTTTGTTTTGTTGTTTCGTTACGGAAACGTTTGCGATGTCGTAAACATGTATACGTTTGTTTACCACTGCAGTAAAATACACCGTGTTTGGGAAAAAGAGTCTACAATCTTGTTTGAATAATTTAAACAAATTTAAACCCATTTTTACAATTTTAGCACACATTATCCCGATGATAAGTTTTACAAAAACATGTATAATTTACCTTCGAAATTTACTTATCACTAGTGTAATCATAACGTTGGATGATAAGATTGATATAAATATTGTGAGCATATTATGCTACTGGTATAACCATATATTAACGAGGAATTGTGTATTAGGTGGTTAGCCTCAATGTCTAATTTTTTACCGTAGGCAATTGGACGCGCCAAGGTGGTATTTTGTCTCCTTATTTGTTGCTAAAAATTTCTTACCTTAGTTCTGCTTGTGGCCTGTTAGCAGTGGTCGTCACGTGCGTTACGTGAACGTCATTGTGCAGCAGCCGTTATCATTGGCAGCGACGTATCTGCAATAGGCCACAGCAAGCGCAGCTAGATTTCGTCAAGATCTAGCCAACAGCGTAATAAAACGTCGTCATCGTGAGCTTACGACATTGCCGTCTAGTAGGCTAAATTAAGTCGTATGTATCAATGCAAAGATAGCACAGCCTAAGTCTGCCGTAAATCATTACTGTTAACACACGGACAAAAAAACTAACAGTGGTACTGATAATGCGGGTCAAAGTCGTTTCAATCAATCGATCAATCACTCAATCAGTAATGCCTAATTTCAATTTAGATAGTCCACACAGTAAAGAATAAAAGAAGATGCACTTGGAAGGAATAAGTGAGCAGAGGTACAGCCATACTACTGCACATAGCAAGATGAATCACACCGTGTAAAACCACTTGCAGTGTACCACTTGACGTGTCGCTTAATTGCTAATAATAATTGGTGATCGAGTTGTTTTATGAGATAGAAGTTGCTACATAATGCAGATGCAATAACAGATTCATTTTTACTACAGCTGTCGGACTTAACACGTTAATGCGTTAAAGAATTAATGCGCATTAAAAAGTGACTCGTGTTAAAAATTGACACACGTAAATTTATTAAATTCTGTAAAGCCGGAGTTCTAATATTCCATTAAACTGCAGCTATTTGACGACCAAATAATATTTAAATAATTAAAAATTGTTTTGCTGCCGTTCTATCATTACCGTTACGGACCTATGACACAGCCACGAGTTCGTCAGTCGTCATTCCAGTTACCCTCTTGATGTAGTCCACCTATAGTACAACATGAGCAATATAACCATGTGCTAATTAACGCGTCAACGCATCCGTTAAAATAATTTTTAAAAAATAAAGTTTCGACAGCACTTGTTCTTTGAGATGAAATTTTATGCCATTGGGTGAAGAGATTCCCGTGTAACGGGGATGGCAAAGAGGAATACTCCCATAAAAGTCGTTATTTTACCGCTATTGACTCGTCTAGCGCAAAAAAGGTTGCAGATAGGCACAGACTTGCTGCTCATCATAACAAGCACTGCTGACAATTTTTTCGCATATACCGACATCAATGACCTTAAACGACCTTGAACCTCTGAAACAGAGAATTTAGTGAATTTTTGCGACTTTTTGCTGCGATGCACATTTAAAAAGCGCATTTTGCTCGAAATTAGTGGAAATAAACCACGACAACCTGCTAATGCTCATGAGATGCTTTCTATTTTGGCGCCTTTTAAATTAGTTTACTTCTTGCCCTTCTTCACGCTTACTTAGTCGATATTGTTGTTGACTGATGCGCGCTGGTGGTTTTATAACTTACGACTTGTTGCGTACCGGCAGTCGAGACGTGCGGCGAGCAACGCGTGACAATGCACGAGCTGGCTATAACCTGGCCCAGTCGATCAGTCACAAGGGCTACGGGGTCTACATTCAGACTGTTGTGATAAGTCATAAATGCCGCACGCGTATACAGACAGCGGCTTAATCGCTGACGAACGACAGTGCGGGAACTAAGTGCCTTACCGACACAGATACACACACGGAGTTGACGTAGCGAAGCGATGAAGACGACACGAACAGTGGTGACCCATAGACCGTCAAGCAACTCGCGACGTCAGAACGGCGCCGACTTCCAGACATCGGCAGGACAGACACAGTCCGGCTCCCGCGGCCACAACGACACAGGCAAGGAGTCGAAGCGACCACCCATGAAGCTGGAGGGCAAATCTTACGACGAGATCAAGGCGCAGTGTTTGAGGGAGAACCGACTGTTTGAAGATCCTGACTTTCCAGCTGCACCGTCATCCATCTCCCCACACACGCGGTCAACGCGTCCTTTCGAATGGAAAAGACCGCGCGTGAGTAAATTTTTGGCGTACATAAGATACGGCCCATGCAAACTGTGATAATTTCTCTTCTTTTTACTGAGATCACTGTCGTCGTCAAAGAATGTTTGTCCAGTAAGAATGCAAATGACATACGAAATGCAAAGTGAAAAAAGCTTCAGCGTTTGGCTGCAACACGTAATAAAAATGTTTTGTTCTATTAAATGCAGTGACTATGTATCCGGCGGCCGAACAAATAGCCCACAGGCTATTTTTTCATCAAACGAATACGAGGCCGATTTAATCTAATTGGCTAGGTGGTGGAACCAGTAGTCCCACGCAATCTTACCGTTACGCGCAGCGCCCTACAATTATGGCACATTCTTAGGACTAGGGTTAAGTGTTTAGAGTTTAGGGTTAGGATTAGGTTGGCGTTTAAGATTATGGTTCGGGTTAGGGTTAGATTTAGGGTTAGCGTATTTTAGAGATTTATGTGACGATAATGTACACCGAAACTAAGCGTCTAACATTAGTGATTAATTCGAGGCTGCTGCAGGCAAAAAGTAAACTTGTCGGCTGGTGAATCCGTGATTTTCCTAGTTCTTGGGGTTGAGGTTGCCAGTTGACCGGCTGCCGTTGTGTCTGCTACGGCGGCACGACGAGCATCTGGTTTCGGATGCTCGTTTTGCCGCCGCCGCAAAGACGCGGCCTTAGCCGGTACCTAAGAGCACCCTTTGGGGCTCGTAGGCTACGTACCGCGGTTAAGGCCCTCCAAGACGGCGGCCGGATAAATAGCCGGCCCGGATATAACCGGATATTTATCCGATTGCCCAATGGGCTATTGATACGGATAAATATCTTGTGCCTTCATTCATACTACATTATATTACAATATGTGGTGCGAAACCTGTAGTACTAAAGATGTTTTTGACTACAAGACCCGTATTAATATCGGTAGATTTTCCAGTATTTAATTTTAAACGTGTATTCGTACTTAAGTAAGCTACCAATTTAGATTAACAGTTTTTTTTTGTTTCTTGTAAATACTACACTTCAAGTTAATTATTCAAATACACAGTAACAAGTAGCCTTAATAGACATTTTCGTCGCGGTTTAATGCTGTTCTGTATGTGTCTTTGATTAATCTGTTGTCTTTTGTTACCTGCTTGGGGTATTCATACCTATTCGCCTTCTATTCAGCGCATTATGCGACCACATCGCAACCTGGACGTCAAGTGAACAGCATTTCTTCAAGAGGCATGCATACACTACAGGGTGGTCCAAAAAAACGGACCCCCAGTTTTATTTTTGGGATAACTTCGGTAATTCAGCACCGATTTTAACCATTCTTTCACTGTTACAAGCAGAAATTTATGGCGCGTAAACGTGGAGTTTTTCCACCCACCGCACCTTTATTGTGTGACCACATTACCTAGCAAAACAAACACTGTCAAAGCTACACTGGTCTCGGAGA
>Ga0209367_1011539_pt1 | contig 11698 bp, 5 predicted proteins | sample WorMetLIZISLAND2_FD_187412 | JGI IMG/M metagenome (GOLD analysis project Ga0209367, IMG submission 187412) | Marine gutless worms symbiont microbial communities from Max Planck institute for Marine Microbiology, Germany - Olavius geniculatus... ... | reverse complement strand
GGGGAGGGGAAGGGAGAGAGACAAGGCCCCAATTGAAATTTTTGGCTACGCTACTGTGCCTCCTTCGCTTCATTATAGAGTTAATTTTATGGACACTACTGAAGACTTGCCAGACATCTCCTGCATTACTTTTCGTAGTGCAGTTACGCAATAAAGTGTCATCGTTAAGATGCAGAGATTAAAGAAGTAAAATCAAACTACTATTATTCCACAGCCGCACTCGTGCTGCCTATCTTTAGCATTACGCCCAGGCATAAAGGATTGTTAACTCAACGGATGCTGTCAAGCCAGCGTGACCAAGCAGCGACAGTCGGTGTAGGCCTATGATTTGGCTACGTTAATGATCGGCGTCGAGGCCATGGAATAAGGGTGTTAAACCGCGTTCTGGATTGTACATTAATCCATACCTGCGTCTATCTCTGCTTACGGTTGAGGGACGTACAGTGACGAATTCTCTTTCCATTTCCTTCCTTTTCCCTCCGTCTTCTTAAGAAGTAGGCCCCCAGAAATCTAGCTAGGAAGTCTGCGGGAACCAGGCTTGCCGTGGATATGTATATCCATCGATATTTCCATGGATATTATGCTGGCGCACCTGCTAATTAAACTGAATACTTAAATGCTTTGTGTTTCTATAATATTTTCTTGTCTGTCGTTTTTAATCTGCATTTACTTTACTGAGTCAAATGAATAATCAGTGACATCAGCACGCTATTGTTTAATCAGCCTAAATTAATTTTTCAGTACTACGACAGCATCAGATCTTAATTTTCGGTGCTTAAATACTGTTCGTTGAGCAACAAAAGGTTTTGTATTTGGGAGCTTATTTATAATTTTTATCAAATGTTTTTCTGCTTACTAACATATTTAATGCTAGTAGGAAGTACAAACCAAGAGCGCCCCAAAAGCGTCCACTCCACTCTGTATTTGTAGTCGTACATAAATGCAACCTGCGTCTTGGAAAACAAGAATCTCATCTGTTGCTGGGGTGTGCCGACCGTAGACTCTCCCTTATGTAAGGAGGGCCAGCGTCCGATTCAGGTCGCGGAAAGAAAGCAATTTCCCAGAGCGACTTAAGTCTTATTCATGCCATGGTGACACTGTTTTATCGAACGCTAAAATCAACATAGGGATACGATACGGTGTGCAACGGCTGCAGGCAGCAATGTTGCATTCAAAATTGCAGCCAAATCGCTGCAGATAGAAACGTGGTTACTTTTGACAGCCTATGTAAAGTCGCCGTCGCCCTATCCATTAATACCATCGCCGACTCCCTACGACGTACCGTTTTGCCACAGTACATACGTTACGGACAGACAGACAACAAACACATGACATATCGTACCCCAGAAACAGGGGTAATAAAATTATGTAGATTTTCACGAAACTCGGGAAATATTAAACTAAGATAATGCTAATGTGTGTGTGTTTTTTTTAATTTTTATTTATTTTTTTAACAATTCAAAGTGAGGAATATCTGTGTCATATTTTACGGGGGGATAAACGCTCTTGCACTGCTGTATTTTGCAAAAATTGGGGGCTGCATGCACGCAGGTTAGGTGTCTGTGGATATGGATATATCCATGGATATATCCATGAATATCCACGGAAAATCTGTGGATATGGATATAAATGGGAAATTTTATATCCACGGCAAGCCTAGCGGGAACGGCTAAAAATCTGTCAAAAACGGTTGCACAGATGAAAAGTATCTGTAAGTTACTGCTATTACTTTTCGGATATTTTTTTTTGGGGGGGGGTGTTTCTAAGTTCAAATATTGGGTACGTGTGTTAGCCCTTATCTGTAAAAAGCTCCCTTTAAGCTAAGTTGCTTTTCTCATACGGTTGCTGTCTGGCATTGGCATAGGCCCCATGTACTCGTCTTTGCCACTCTCTGGTAGTTTATATTTCAATAAGAATAACGTGCGGTCAGCGCACGCAGCGTAGGCTTACTTGGCGCGCTACTTTTTAGACAAATATTTCAAAAAGTAGTGTAACGACGCAGTTCATGTTTGGCGTGATCTTAGGTTGTACTTTAATTGCTTTTATTTTCGCCTGAGCTTAGGCCTACTGAGAATTTTGATAAAACGGTCAACATTTGGCCAAGAGAATCTTAATTATTGTTTTAGGACGCGCAGTATACTGCACATATAAATTAAACGTGGCGACTATTTGACCGACAGCCGGTCAAATAGCCTGTAGGAAAATGAAAAATCGCTGTTGCCACCTAGCGAAATAAAATATACGCGCTATTGAGTAGAATTTGCCTGATTATTGTGGTGTAAAGTTTAGGGTTCGGGTCAGCGTTTTCTAAAGATTTATGTGACAATAATGAACACCAGAAATTAGCGTAGAATATCAGTGGTAAATTCGAGGTTTCTGCAGGCAAGCACTGCTGAAAACTTGGTCGACCGGCTATCCCGTGATAGTCTACTTGCTAGGCTTGAGGTGCTGGTTGACCGACTGGCGGATCCGTGATGTACGGCTGAGGTCGTCAGTTGCTCGGCTGCCGCCGTTTTACGGCGACGGCGGCACGTTCTCGCCGTACCGCCGCAGGGACACGGTCTTAGCCGGTACGGTACCTATGAGCACCATTACGGTGCGGTGCTCATACGTACCGGCTAAGGCTGTTCAGGCGTTAAGAAACTACTCACTCACTGTTCAGGCGATGACCGGTCAAACGTCCGTCTTGATAGGTATCCGACTCTTATAGGGCCGGATATTTGACCGGTTACCGGACACGTTTGATCGATGACAAAATTTGACCGGTCATATAGCCTACATAGACAATTTGACCGACTGCCGGTCAAATATCTTGTGCCTAAATTGAATAGGTCATTTATCATTTACTATGATTAAAATTCAAGTTAGCTACGTGCGTCGCTGGCAGAGGCTTAGCTGTTTCATTTACTTTTCACGTCGCGTAAGCTACTTAGCAACCCCTGCAACGCTGGACGCAATTCATCGACATCATACGGCGTTTCATGATTAACTGCGCATGTCTAGCGTTTTTTTATCACGTACGATGTTTTTCACGTGGCTGGCTGTTACTAAGCACTATGAATCTTTCTTGTGACGTTGAAACATGTGTTAACGGTAGAGTGAAGTAGCACTGACTCGACTTTAAGACCTGCACGGGACCAAGGTAAGGGAAATGTGAAATAAATATTCGTGAAATATTAGCATGAGATGACGAGATAACGAAAAGGATCCGCACAACTCGGAAAAATAAGCCAATTGACCGGCAGAACAGTTTTTCCTTCAGTCCTTGTGTTCTAATGTGAAAACGGAGAATAAAATAGTTTAACTATTTTGTAGGCCTAGTATTGGCTAGTTTCAGTCCCTGACATGTCCCATTTGTCTTTGACTTTAAATCTCTAAATAGTAAAATACTGACAGAGTGTTTGTACGCTGTTTGTTTTCAACAGATAAGAAGATGCCGGCAACGCTAACCTGTGCACGCGTTCGTATGCTTTAACTGCAACTTTGTCTGTCTGGCTGGCTGTTTTATGCCGTTATTGTCACTGTAGGCTACTGACGTATGCTGTTCGTCCCGCAGTCCCAGTTCCACACCATCTCTCATAAATTATGTTCGCTGCAGTGGTTCAAGTAACAATGTGCTGCAGGAAGAGGCCCTGAAGCGTCCAGGACAAAACGTCATAGGCGTCGAGGGTAGAAAATTGGGGAGCGTGCCTGGACTAGCTTTGTGACTGAAAATGAATTTGGCTCATTTTATTTGTCATAGAAACCTTTTGGTAGGTTTAATGGAAGGAATTAAAGTCCAATATGTCGATGCCTAGGAAGGTAGGAAGATTATATAAACGCGTTGAATAAAGGACGACGTACTAATAGGCCTAGCATGAAAATATTGCGTAAAATCAAATGGAGTAAGCAGTTCAAAATAGCTTGTTCGAGTATTTTTTTGTTTTTTTCTTGCTCATTTTACTTTTTATTGATTCTGGGTTTCATTGGTGGCATAGTTAACTGTTCGTATTTAGGTTCTTGGTAGAGTGACGTCACGCTTCGGTTACGTCACGAAAACGTCATCGTGTGACGTCATCAGTAGATCTGAGTCTACGTCTGTGACGTCAGCCCACCAGCATCTGAAGCCGTTCTCCCAGCTACCAGGACCACGTGGTCTACCTCTCGTCGGTACACTCTGGGACTTCGCCAAACCGAATGGACTGCGTCTCAATAAATTATTTGAGGTAGGGGCGCATGCGATTTTGAAAACTAAATTGCAGCCTATGCGATTTTGTTATAGTACTTTTTAAAGTATTGTTTTAGTTTTTTTTACTTTCGGCGTCATGTGCAGAAACGACAAATTGTGAGACGGGCAGTCTGTTATCCAAATCAGCGCCAGACCCTACACTAAGCTCGACGTTCACCAGCTATCAAATCCTAGAAAACATTCTTTTTGTGCGCTGGCCGCAATATGGGTCTACTCGTCTGTCCGTCTTTTCGTTTGTTGGTCTTTCAGTCAATATCGTGCGGGCTCCTGACCTGAAAAAAACAAGTGTAGAAAAAACAGAGTTGCAGCGTCAAGAGTGTCTGCGTGTCTCATTTTTCAGTTGAAAGAAATCAAAGGTTTTGAGTTATGATTAAGGTTAATGTTAAGATTAGGATGGCTTAGTTCTAAGCGGATGGCCGTGCAATACGTCGGCACGGGGCAAACAAATGTGTCCGGTTTACGTTACAGTTGTCTTACCGTTTATATTACTTCCACTGTGTTATTGCGTGTAACTGCAGGTAATGAAGCAGAGGTCGGAGCAGTACGGACCTGTGTACAAGGAACAGATTGGTCCGTTCTGTTCAGTCATCGTCTCTGACCTTGACGAGTACGCCAAGGTCATCGCTGTCGACGGCCGCTATCCGAACCGCACGGAGATGGAGCCGTATGCTCACTATCTGAGGAAGCGCGGAATGGTCATTGGTGTTGTCAACCGGTGCTAGTGTTCACAGTTACCTAAACTATAGCTAAAGAAGTGTACAGAATGGAAAGCGACAGAAATGAATTGAACTGAAATCCCGGTTTAGTTTCAATTCGGGGCTTTTTCGACGGCTGGTTTGACGGTCTGAAACTCGAACTCAGAGACCCGTCGAATGATTTTGACAGCTGTAAAGTTTCTTAATGTTGACAGAATTTTGTTCACCCTCCACTAGCGTAATCAGGGCCTTGCAGGTTTTTTTTAAAAATAGTATGCGCTTTGTAAATCTACGTTTTACTTTTTTTCTTTGTTATAGTTAACTTCGAAAAAATGCCATATAGTACAGACTACATATGGTCTTGATAATTTGGTTAAGTCTGGACAAAATATTTTGTTCTTCAATGTCTGAAGCCACTACGGCCGGCATGGAGACAGTGACGCATGAGAGTCGTGAGTGTATTACCCCGTTTACACGATTAAACAATCATCGAGCAAACATCCAGCAAATGCATTTAAAATACACGTGTACCACGTGTGCTCTAATTGCTCGATGTTTGCTCGATGTTTGCTCGACGTTTGCTCGACGTTTGCTTGACGTTTGCTTGACGTTTGCTCAATGTCTGCTCGATGTTTGCTCGATGTTTGCTCGATGTTTGTTTGATGTTTGCTTCGTGTAGGCTATGCTTTATGCATGCTTCATATTTGCTCGACGTTTGCTCGACGTTTGCTCGATGTCTGCTCGATGTTTGTTTGATGTTTGCTTGATGATTGCTTGATCGTGTAAACGGGAAAGCATAACCTACATGAAGCAAACATCAAGCAAACTTCGAGCAAGCACCGAGCAATTGGAGCACACGTCGTGCACGTGTATTTCGAATGCATTTCCCAGATGTTTGTTCGATGATTATTCGATGTTTGCTTGATCGTGTAAACGGGGTATATGTGACTGTGAGTACAGACAGGGTGCTGAGTGGTATCGACCACGGCGCGTGCTCAGTCGCAAGATGTTACCACTGAACGAGGTGCTGGCGTACGTTGACGTAATGGATCAAGTGGCTGATGACTTTGTCCATCGACTGCGTCAAGTGCGACATCAACTCATTGAAGACAGCTCCACTACACTCGAACACGAATTGTTACAGTTCGGCATCGAGTGTACGTTTAATTTAGTTTCACTGCCTCAAAAGTGCGAACCGAGACTATTTTTTCTTATTTGATTCTAGCAGTGAGAACAAGACCGCAATTTTTCGTCCTGATGCCGTTTTTAAGGCCGCAGTTTTTGGTCTCGACTTTATTTTCCGGACCACGATCATATCAATTGATCGATTAATCGATCTCTGGATTTCGGAATTTTGGAAGTGAAGATGTAGCTTGCAAGATAAGTTATAGTTTTGCTATGTCTGCTGTTGGTGCACCGTTTTTACTGCAGCAGAATTTGACGCATGGTGTACGCTAAAAGTCTCAAGTCCCCATATTTCCCGGTAGGTCATTGGTGTGTCTGTGTTATGTGACTTAGCGATCGGGTGTGTTCTATTTGACGAGCGTATCGGCTGTTTCACCGACCCGCCGCCTACACAAGCTTACGAGTTCATCGACAGCTTGTCGGGCTTCTTCAGGTCTCAACAGCCTCTTATGTTTGGTTTGCCCACTTACAAGATCTTTCCCACCAGAACTTGGCGCAAGTTTGAAGCTTACACAGACCGTCTGCTCGAACACGGACAAACGTTCGTCGTCAAGGTAAGCCTACTAATAGCCAAATGAAGATTTTTGTGTGAGACATGTTTCCAGCATGCGGAGCGGCGCACCAAAAAATGTTTTGTGTTTCTTTTGTGTTATGTGCATTTGCATTTGTGTGAACAAAATTTGTTTATCTTCTAAAGATGGATAACTATGTTGGGCGAGCCTGCTGTGGTTAACTTTTATGGTGTCATTGTTAATGCTGTATTTATTTCGCCAAATTAATCTCCTTCTTCTTAGTTAAGGAGTCGCAATATGCGACATGGTTTGTCCGTTTCCCGTTTTTTTTCTGTCTTGCACAAACTTGTGACTCAAAAGGCGAATTGGCAACAGTAAATAGGTCTAATGACTGTTCGGAACTCCGTATCATAATCTGCAGTGTTTTAACAGCAATACAAACAATCGAAGTCTAATTTACGTACTCAGTTGTTGTTTATGTACGCTGAAATATTATAATAAGTTAAAATTGCACGCTCTTTCTATATATAGGCCTATTATAAAATGTTGTTAGCTAACTGTGTCAGAAACTGGAGCAACTCAGAAGACAGGCGAAGTTCGGGTTGGACGTCGGAGAGAAAGAACAGAAATCGGCGTTTCTCACATACCTTCTGTTTGTTTCAGACTCTGGTAGTGGTAGTGATAGTGGCAATAGTTCCTCACATACCTTCTGTCTCAGAGTGAGCTGACGCACGAAGAAGTCAACTCTAACTGCGTTGATCTTTGCATTGCCGCTACTGAAACGGTAGGCTTGTTGTTTCTAAGGCCTAGTAATTAAGACGTAGTAATTTTTTGCGCTTTTTTGCATTCATAATGCGTTAATTTCGGTCAAGAAAAACGCGCTGTGCCGCAAAGCCCTCAATCATTTTGATGTCACAGTCTGAGAATGCGCATCGACGTGCTATTAAGTGTATTTCTTGCACTGATAGTGTGGGTCTATTTTCGTTCAAATTTTCCATTTGGACTGCGAAAGATGCACGTCTCGCGCGGTAGAGTGCGCAACAACCGTTCAAAGTAATTATCGTTTATTCCAGTACGAGTTGCAAACGCGTGAAACTTTCTCCTATAGTGAACAGCAGCGACGTTGATTTTGCTCTAGCACCGTTTCAGAGTTATTGCAGGTTTCGTGCTAATAACAGTTAACGCTGCTTCGGGCAAACTTTGAAAATGTTCCCCTGCGATTAGCTTGCTGTCGTTATGGTTTCAGGGTCTAAGAGCACAAGCTAATAATTATTTACTGGACAAACTTACTCCCGTAACCCAATCTATGCGACCACAGTACGTCAACGTTTCAAATGAACGGACAGACAGAAAAGCGGACAGACAAATTGCAGTGGCAATAACGCACTTTTTTGGTAACTCGTACTTTCGCCTCCGGTTGCCAATGATAGCTGTACCCCTAATAAAACATCGTCCAAATGTTCCGTGACTTCTCCCTCCCAATGGCAAAAGTTCCGTGTCACTTTCGCTCCCGGTTGCGAAAGTACTCGAGAGCGAAACTTCCGTAACCGCGTGGCGACGTAAAACAAACGGATCAGTTTTTCACCTCGAAGCACAGATCTTTCTTGCATTGGACCGAACGCGTTGGATGTTTGACAGACTACCAGCGCCCTCCTGTGGATGCTCTACTGTCTCTCGAGAAGCGCGGACGTCCAAGACGCAGTCTACCGTGAGACGGCTACTGTACTAGCGGACAGCAAGGGTCACGTGACACCGGACTCGCTACAGAGACTGCACTACATCAGGGCGTGCGTCAAAGAGACGTTCAGGTGTACAGGCTCAATGCTAAGTGAAAAAATTCTCGTTTTTTTCATTAAATGCACTGACTTATTTTCAAAATATTCTTTCGCCGTCGCCGACGGTCTGCAGTAAATTTTCAACTAAATGATCACAGTAAAAAATCTCATCAGAACATTTGGGTTGGTGGCGTGGTGTAGTGGTAACGCGTCTGATCCGATCAGCGAAGTTACTGTACGCCGAGCCCGGTTAGTATTGCGATGAATGACTGCCTGCGGGCAGGTGAACCATCTCGGTATGTAACCAGCCGCCTAGGTCAACTCAGCCTTCCATCCCTTCGAGTACCGGCCTATTTGGCTGGGATTAAGGCGGGGCGCATTCACCTGTGTCGGGTGGCAGCTAACACTGTGTGATCCGATACGGCAGGTGGCTCCGTAGCTCTGAGATGGGTATCCGATTAAGGACTATATCACCACCTTTAACCTTTTTAACCTTTAACTCCTAAACGCGTTGCACTTTGTGAAACCTGGTCAACTTTCAGCATCTAAAGCTGCAATTTTACGACACGTTTAGGTTGTAATGGCAATTGTACATGTATTTCAGTTTTACCAGTCTAATAATTAAAAATATGTTAATATTTAATAAAGTTCTGACTGTACGAAAGTTGCGGCTTGGTTTTTTAATGACCACGTGATATCTGTAACTACAATGCCATCTTCGCAAAGATTTTTTTTCATAAACTGCGCAATGTTTACGTGAATGTAGAGTGTGTTTTGTTGCAGATTGTATCCGGTTGCGTTTGCGACGAGTCGCAAAATCGCAAAAGAAATCGAGTTGAGTGGTTATCGAATACCAGCCGGGGTGTGTCACCTTTCCGTTTCTATCGATGGATGCGGCGGACATTTAAACTTTGTAGTTTATGAGCACTTCTTCATGGCGACTAGCACAAATAGATTAGGAAACGTATGACACATTTCATTTTCCCATTCGTTGCTTTTGCTTCGTTAGTTCCGCCAAAGCGTACGCCTACTATAGCGACGAAGAAAGTTAAGTTTTTGGTTTTGCCAGTCTTTGCCAGCTCAAAAAGTTATGAACGAATTTTGATTAAATTTTGTGGAAGGGTTTGGCATGGTTAAAAAATGATTAGATTGTGGTGACGATCTTGTTTTTTGTTGATTCTGGGTCATTATTCAAAATTTTTGATCAGTAGCTAAAATATAGCAGCACCGTTCTCAGCGGATGTTTGAAATTTTTGATTGCTTCTAGTTTTCGTTTATTACAAGCAGAAAGGCATTATTCTTGACGTGATAATCATAAAACAACAAAGATGCACCGCAATAGGTGATTTTATATACACAACTTTTATTTACATAAACAACACATTTTAAAATATTTTTTCACTAAACCGCTGAAACTGACTGACTGTGAACAACCTTCAATAGTAGCGTCGTAGTCGGGAGAAGGCACGGGGGTTCTTTTCCCCTAAATTTTGGGCTGTCGAAAAATCGTGCGAAATTTACTTCTTGTCCGAAAATGCGAAACTCGAAGCTGAAAATCCTATTTTATACATCTTTATTCACCATCAAAGGTAGCAAACAAATACAAAATAAAAGAAAAAACTTAACTAATTACAGTTCATACAGTTCATATATAGCTGAATAGTTCATAGTAGAAATCTCTTAAAAACTAAAATTTTGAGCACTCATATTTTTTGTATCGGAAATTTGCACCTGTCTGTCAGAATTTTTTCGGAAATTTTTAGTGTTTGTCGAAAAAAACTGCAATTTTATGCCCAGCTTACTTGTTTAACCGACGACGACACCGCTGTATCTAACATCGTCGTTGCAGACGCACTGTCAGGCGAATCTGTACGGCATCGGTCGTAACGAGGCTTTGTTCCAGAACGCGTCGAGCTTTGAGCCGGAGCGATGGTTGCATGACGACGGACAACTCGGTCGACTGCGCAGTCTGTCCAGTCTCGTCTTCGGACACGGACCGCGCATGTGCCTCGGTAACTAATAACGCAGACTATTTCTTCTGTTTCAATAGAAAAATACGATGCCATAATACTCTGTATCGAGACCGCAGGCCGAGATTGAGGCCGCAAGCCGAAAATGGAGGCCGCAGGCCGATACTATGGCAAAGATGTTTTTATTGATAGCCGATGTCGTGTTTCGTAGATATTTTCTTAGGTTTATGGGCCAATACACGCAGTGCAGAAATCAGCGCAGAAAATCGGCTCCAGAAAACTGGCGCCGATTTTTGCAACGTATAGTTAGGCTACGTCATTCAAATCTGGTACTGAAATCTGGTACGAAAATGCGACGCCGGTTTCTGGATTGTGTAATCTGTATGTCGTTGGCATTAGTAAATTTCGCAGCAATAACTAACAACGTGCAAATGAATGTGCTGTGACTTAGGGCGTCGCTTCGCTGAGCAAGAGATTCTCATTCTTCTTTCTAAGGTATATCTCGAGAGTTACGATAAAACTACTGGATTTGGAATGTACTCAGACTTGCAAAATGTAGCCCAGCACTAAACATTACATGTATAAATGTACAAGACATTAGTTTATACACTTGTTAACGGCAACATTTAGGGACTTGCACATCGAAAACAGCAAAAATTACAAAAGGTGATATTGCCCGCATCACACTGACTGTGTGTCAATGTGCTGCTGAATAATATCACCTTTTGTAAGCCGATTACAACTGTTACCGAGCTATAGCCAATTTTTGTCCCAAATTTCGTTGCCATGGAAACGGGGGTCGGTGGGCAAAATGTGATTGGCAGCATTCAATGGCCCATCACCGAAAACCCCCCTATAGGCGCAAAAATCACGCAAAAATCTCTTACGCAAGCCAAGTTATAGCCAATTTTGTCCCAAATTTCGTTGCCATGGCAACGGGGGTCAGTCGGGGGAAAATGCAATTGTCGGCGTTCGATGGCACATCCCCGAAAACCCCCTATAGGCGCAAAAATCACGCAAAAATCTCTTACGCAAGCCGAGTTATAGCTAATTTTGTCCCAAATTTCGTTGCCATGGCAACGGGGGTCGGTCGAGGGAAAATGCAATTGGCAGCATTCGATGGCCCATCACCGAAAACCCCCCTATAGATGCAAAAATCTCGCAAAAATCTCCTACGCAAGCCGAGTTATATCCAATTTTGTCCCAAATTTCGTTGCCATGGCAACCAGGGAGGGTCCGGGGTAAAATTAAATGACACCGTTACATTCGCCATCCCCAAAAACCATACCTAGAACCAAAAATTGCAACTCTATCTTATACACAGCCAAAGTTA
>Ga0209367_1011538_pt1 | contig 11698 bp, 9 predicted proteins | sample WorMetLIZISLAND2_FD_187412 | JGI IMG/M metagenome (GOLD analysis project Ga0209367, IMG submission 187412) | Marine gutless worms symbiont microbial communities from Max Planck institute for Marine Microbiology, Germany - Olavius geniculatus... ... | reverse complement strand
ACGAAATTGATATCTTTATGTGTTGCCTGTTCTCCGAGACCACTGTAGCTTTGACAGTGTTTGTTTTGCTAGGTAATGTGGTCACACAATAAAGGTGCGGTGGGTGGAAAAACTTCAGGGTTTACGCGCCATAAATTTCTGCTTGTAACAGTGAAAGAATGGTTAAAATCGGTGCTGAATTACCGAAGTTATCCCAAAAATAAAACTGGGGGTCCGTTTTTTTGGACCACCCTGTATATATTCAGCCACTTGAAACATGTCTTGCATTTTCATGTCCGTTAACTTTATGTCCGTCAATTTCATGCCTGGACATTTTGATAATCCTCCATTTTCACGGCCCTCAGCCCTCATTATCAGCCCTCCCATCAGAAACATCGGCAGCATAAAAATATCAATCTTCTTTCAACTATAGCAGTACTGATAAAGTTCACAGGCTCCAGAGAACGAAACACACAGATCAGCTGATTCTGATAAGGAACGCATAACAAACGTTTTAAAAACACACGTATTGTCCGCGAATACAGTTTACGTGACTACGGCATAACGATATCAAGTTGTAGCCTACTAAATCCATTCGCGTAAGAAAACTACACCGCTATCCGTGTTAATAACTTAATCGATCCTCTACCTCGGTTAAATACTATGTACAGTTAACGAAAGCGCGGCCATATACGGTAGATGTCACAAGCCACGTCGAACGATCGCAAGGCAACGATTATAACATCATCATTATTAACACGTAGGCTATATATTCACGTAAATACGACCATTATCATTGTCGTTAACACGAAATGCCCGCGCACAAAGCCCAAACACCACTTACTGCGATTTGTTGTATCTACAACATGTTGTACACTGAGCGGTAACAAAACTAGAGCAAATTGAAAGTTTATACAGCAAATCAAAAACAAATTGTACAACAAATCTGTACCAAATCGAAAGCTTACAACAAATGCACAACAAATCGAAGAGTGGAGTTTGAGCTTAAAGAACAACAGTCGTGACCGAACCGGTCGCAAGAAAACTTTACAGCGTACAATACACAAACAAACACATATTACATCCAGTTGAGAACACGAGATGTTAAGAATAAAGCCACAAGACTTTACAAGTACTGTACAAGTGCGGGTACGACAACGAGCGCGAGCTCGTACGAGATTCGAACAAACTCGTAGTAGCATCCAGTGATTACAGTGAGCTTCCGGGCCCACAAAAATGTTGGCAGTGAATATAGGAACTATAAACGTTTGCCAAATACTGCGAAATAAAATTTAGACAGGGGTTATTGCTTCAAAGTTCGTTCTACTTTGCAGCACTGAAAACCGCACGCTGACCGACACATGCTATTTTAATGTCACGTTTGCTGTTCTTTTCTTTTGTCTACTCTAACGTATTCGAAGAACATGACAATCGACGAATCACGTTGCAAACCGTGTCTTTCGATCAAGTGTCGGCAGAATATACGAGGATTCCTGGACCTCAAATTTACACTTAGAGCACTTGTAACCGCTTCTTAAGGTCGCATGCGCGTTCACGCACGTCCAGTTGGTCATGATACAAATAAAGTCGTAATTACATGCAAGACAAAAATGTTTCACAAATGTTTTACTACTCATGTAAATGGTGTAATTATGATCTATTGAGCTGTCGCTGATACAGCTCCTTAAACTTGCACAGATCTTAGCAGAAAGCGTATTCTGTCAGTCTGTCGATCTGTCTGTCGGAAGGAGCTACCGACCGACGGACCCAGCGGTGTGGCTAATGCCCCACGCTTAAACGGTCGCTGTTTATTGGCAATCGCCAGCGCCGGATCCAGAAATTTGGAATAGGGGAACGAATGGGTAGGGGGTGAGGCCCCTCAAAATTTGGAAAATTTTAGGCAGAAAATAATGCATTTTCGTGCAAAATTTTCCCTCGTTTTAAGATGCATCCGGTCAATAGAAAGGGCACCCCCCTCGTCCCTCCTTGAATCCGCCACTGACAATCGCACGACGCACCCTAGTCGCTGCACTGGTGCTGCAGCTATCATGACATTGTTGACCGACATTTATAATCTCTGTTATCATTTTATCCAGTCTGCCATTAGCTGCCGCGGGTGGCTGGATCTAAGAAAGTCCCGTCCTCTATCGAGCCACAATTCATGTTAATGGTTTGCGAACAAGGACAACAGGTCGGTGATCTGCTGTTCTCGTCCGCTTGGCTGCAGCTGCAGACCAGTGCTGTCATCAACTCGCTTCGACCGTGAGACACAATTAGGTCTAACACACAGCAGTGAGAAACCGAAATTATTCTACACTGGCTTTCGTACTGCCTATTGCTACAACACTGTCTGTAGTGGTATAACGTGTCGATAATCCATGGGTGCAATCAAACGTGACCAAACGAAAGATAGTGTTAATGTAGGCCTAGATCACATAACTGACTGTCGGCCAGTGTAGAATAAGTGTGCTGATTTTGCTATGTATGTGTTTTGTGTGTTTTATAGACCTAGTCTATCTCTCTATAGCCTGCAATCTTGTTTATTTATTTATTTATTCATTCATTCATTCATTTCTGTTGTCGTCAGCGACAGCTTTTTCTAAGCTATTAGCTTGTTTACATAACGTTTGCGTTATGCTAGTTTTATTCATATTTATTTACATTTTCATTACGCGCGAGAGCATGTAATGCTTCGCTCGTCTTAGCTATCGTCGAGGTGTCCGTCCGTCCGTCTGTACGTCTGTCCGTCACACCCTTGAGCTCTATCAAAACGGTATGCAATCTAAGATCACGAAATCTTCGCTGCGGGCTGTCATAAGGACAAAAGTTCGTGCCCCTCGGTGAGGGGGTTCCCTTTGAACGAGGACGTGAAACAGGGATATCCCCTTAAAAGGTGGTTATTTTGCCGCTATTGGCTCGTATCGTATAGAGTGAAAACGGTTGCATATAGGTATAAACATGTTGCTTATCATAACAAGCACTGGTGACGAAAGTTTTAGGGCTATCAACATCGATGACCTTGAACGACCTTGAATTCCCAAAATAAGGGGGTTTAGTAATTTCTTCGCGATTTCGGGCAGCGACACGCATTTTAAAAGTGAATTGCACCGAAGTGGCTGGAGGTAGACCTCGACAACCTGCATGGGACATTTTCAACATTAAACATTTTAGCATTCTAAGGTTCGACCTTCCAGGTTTAAGGAGGCCTGCGCACGCGAGCGTGAAAGAGGGGTACCCCCTAAAAGTGATTCTTTTATGCCATTTGCTCATATAGCGTGAAAATAGTTGCAGATAGGCACAGACATGCTGCTTATCATAACAAGCACTAGTGACAAGCTTTTTTATCAGTGCCAACATCAATGATCTTGAATGACCTTGAACCCCCAAAACTGAAGGTTTTAGTGTTTTTTCTGCATTTTTCGTCTGCGGCGCACATTTCAAGAATGAATTGCGCCGAAATTACTAGAGATATATGCGGACAACCTGCGTATGAAATTTTTAGCATAGAACGTAAGGTTACATTTTAACCATTTGAGTTTCGGCCTCCTAGGTTCAAGAAGTCTTCCTTACGGAGGCCTCAAATTTGGGTAATCCTCATATTCGCATTATTATGTTATTGCACGGTGTACACTGATTGCCAAGATGGCAAGACCGACGCTGTCGCGCGTCACGTGAGCTTATCTCAAATTACTTGTTTTATATAGGTCTAAGTAGTAGTGATGCGATATGCGTAATTATGACTTTGAATAACGGGAATCAAAACAATGGTGCGTTTTAGGGGGCATGGCCGGGCCCCAAAAATGTTTTGGGCAACAACGCAATGCGTTTTTAAACAGGGGTTATAAACTCGTGTTGCATCTTGACTTTACGTACGTTTTCAGCAATTTCAGTACGGCGCCCATGAAGCAAACAATAATTAACACGTCATATGTCGTACTGTCGTACTTTCGTACCCTACCCGCATATACCGTACTTGTAGCATAGTTCTGTGACCGAATCAGTTGATGGACTGCTTTTGCATAAGCAGCGACATTTGCACGGTGCATCGCCTCGTGCATTCGCCGCATTAGTAAACAAATGACAAAAATACAACGTGATCTGTCGCATACATGAAACAGAAATGCTTGAAAGCCTTCCAGTTGGCAAAAAAGACAAAGTGAAGGCCTACATATGACGAAATTGTTATCGACAGAGTGAAAATGTGATACAGAGGCCACCGTTGCCTAAACAATACACGTATAGATGTTAGTACAATAGATGCTCATATGTGTGTCCAAATATTACAAATGATTCAATGTAATAATTAACGCTATTAATTTCGCATTAATTTCGCATCGCCAAGATATACGCGACAATAGACCGTTGTTAAACGTTGTTGCAATACAAACGTTTACAGAAATACATGTATAATAATTATGATAATAACGAATACAGTAAAATTAGTATGATATTTTATATAAAACACTTATTCTAATGCAACTTGCTTAATGAACCTATTATATTTATCGCTCAAGATCCATTTACAAAACGTTGTATCAACCAAATGTACAGGAAACAGACGAAGTTGACGAAGTACACTTCTGATATAACAATAAAGTACCACCTAAACGTCACAGATGTATATAAGAAAAACAACACAACAGCATAGCTTACCCACCCATCATAATACACGTCCATCACATTACAGCAATAAGGGGACGCCGGATAAGTGATTAATTAACCGCATCCCACCGGTAAATTTTAGGCCATAACCAACTGGCCATAGATGCAAAAGGTTGCAAAATATTTCAGCAGATCTTGCGAAACATTCTAGCGTCTTGACGACGTGTTGAATACAAGTTGTGGTTAAATGTAAAACGAAAGATTTGCAAACAAATCGCGCGAGTTACAAATCACGTCAAGGCAGTGAAATAGGCCTACTCGACACGCGGAGAGCATCAGAAACGACGTTTACGCTGCCGTAGCGCGTTGACAACAAGGCCTAAGGCCTAAAGAAATCTCTGTGCTTCCGGTTGCAGCTGCTGGCAAGAACATAAGGTCGGAAAGCGGAAAAAATTATTCTTATTTTTGTTTCATGACATGTCGAGTAATATTACCCAACAACTGGTAAAAAGCGAATCAACACAATAAACAGTACCCATTAAAACTGAAACAAAGATACTGCAGCTCAACAGATTAGATGCAAAAGTTATGTTCAGTAAAACTTTGAAAGCAAACTAAAAACTGCAAAAATATTTTGACAATCCAATACAATTTTAAGGACACATGTTTTGCGGACAAACGAAAACCGTAAGCGCAGAGATTTTAAAGCCTAACTGCGATGCGGCAAGATCGTTGCATGCGGCCTATACGTAGCTTCGGCAGTAATACGCTCGAATAACGTCAAGGCAATCACGATAAATTTTTGAGCACAGATCGTTAATTACCCTTTTCGAATTGACTTGCAACAGAAAAAAAAACTTATAAATTGTCGCGGCGTGAAAAAGAAAAAGTTGAAATATGCGTTGGCGATGACTTATACAGGGCAATAACTCGCAGTACCCTTAACGAGATGAGCGTTAGAGCGTACATCGTTCTAAGCCAGTAAATGCTATAAAATGATAAGACGTCGCGCAAGAATGTACATTAATTACATCAACAAACCAAGTCACGCTTCCGTTCACCGGTCTGCCTAAACACCACATATCACTACTCTTAACGCTAGGCCTAAGTTTAACCCTAACGCTAACCAACTCTGCCCTAACCTTAACCCCACTCCTAACACCCTGATTTTAACGATCTCTGCCATTTCAGCTGATGTATGGTGATCTGTATGCCTACTCTGTTGTGATCTGTGGTGCATGGCAGACCGTCCGTTCACAGATTTTTCAGATTTAACAACAAGCAGACGGACTATACAAAATCTAACATCATAGAATATCAATCACAACACTGAACATAAGATAACCAGATAATCACATCATCGCAAAGTCTACGATTGCCGGTTCTAGAATAGGACGAAAACGAATATGCCGTTTTTAGTCGAAGTGCGACAATATGAACGAACAAAAATGAAGGAAGAGTAAAATTACACCGGCCTATAGATACTGTTGGTTAGCGTGACTAACGTTTCTTAAAGCTCCGGACTTGAAGACGAAGTCCAATTAATTATCACACGATTACGTTACAAGCATCTCTTTTGTTACAGTAAAATACCGATATAATTTAATTCAGCACGAAGTTGCGGCTCGATAACAATAACCCCGCGTAGCCGATGACAAGCACTCAAAAACTGCAAAATGAAAATTCTGCAAAAACTGATCACGGATGCTAACGATAACTGTGATCCCGTGTTAGGATTTCAAACAACGATTAGTTCCATTTCCCACAAGCAAGACACCTTCGCAATGTTAAATAAAATATTAAAAAAACAAACTGCATCTCGGTATTGGACCCAGATCGTCATAAAATCTGATCAACTGTTTTTATCTTTTGCAACAATTTTACGAACATCATCTTGTCTATTTTAATAATCCCGAGGACAAACAGTCAAACGGAAATAAACAAAACCCATCTAAGCGGGAGTGATTAATAATATCAAAGTTTCTTTTTAGAACCGTTAAACATGTTTCTAAAGTATCACTCAGATTGAAACAATTTAAACAAACATCAATAAAGTAAAACTATGATAGATAGATCTTGTATACAAGTACGGTGTTTACAAAGTTTATTTTAAAGAAACTAATGGTCACTGCCCTATTATCCGTGACAACATCTCGTGGTAAAGACTTCCACGCGTCTGTCAACTCGTGGGGTGAAATACTTCTGAGTTCTGGCGCACATTTGTACTGCAAACAGCTTAAACGATGTTTCATTGTGACGTCTGGCATTTGCCGAAACTGGAGACCACAAAACGACGACTGCTAACTTTCATACGTTTGCCAAAATTCACAACCGGGAGTGTACGACGTACTAGGGGCCTATATGCCGTGCCTAGATGTGTTTAAAAGTTTGGGTAACTTAGGCCTATATTCGATTCAACAAGTCGCCGCGGTCATGGAGTACTCCACAGGTTGATATTCTGCGTTGGCGCGTCATCATGCAACAAGCAGCCAGCCACGCGTGGAACACGCCAACCGTGACTTCGTGACGCTGCAGTATAAAAATAAGAAGAGAAAAAAAACAAAACACTGCCGAGTGCAGGCTTAGAAACCACGCAAATTCATAAAACGAAGGCGAAATCGGACACCGCAAGCATTCCGATGCATGCCCTACAGACATCAGCGTATAGCGTATCAGACTTACATGTACATTAGCCCTTACAGAAAAAATGTCTATCCAAACTATACAAATCCAGTTTTAGTACTGCTCAGTGCAAAACGCGTTCATGTTAAAATATTTAAGATTAATTGATAAATAGCATAACAGATTAAGACTTAACTGTACTTCGACTTGCGTTTCTATTCAGTATCGCATTTTAAACATTCAGAAAGTTATCATTCGACTTACTATTCGAAACAATTCATTATAAAACTGCGCCCACGCGAAATTATGTGTACGTGCCAGTACAGTACGACCGTTGCGAACAGCTGAAGATAATAATTAAGCGAAATTAAAACGTTACGGGTGGCTGCGGCAATAATGCCCGAGCACAACAAATCAGACTGGATGAACCAGAGACAGTGGGATGAACCGGTGGGAGGGTTGGCGCTAACAAATGCTAAATGACGGGTTACCGTAAAGGGCATGCGGTGTACATCGATCTACGACTGCACACGTTCATAATGTGATTCGAATCTCGGCGTGAAATACGCACGACTCACAACGCCGTTCGTACTGAGTTTCTCTACTACGCCCTGACATTTGAAGCCACCGCCGCTGCTACCTACTCTCCAAGCATCTAGGCACAACAACGGCGTATAATAATTAGGCGTTTTCGGTTTTTTCGTGCTTAACCGGCGCTGCCTGATGCCATATAGATGACGGATGGATGAATAATGACCACACCTTTAGACGTGAAAACACAGGCTACAAAACCAATGACACTGAGCTGCAGCTGCAAAAAAGCCACCGAGTAATACACAGAATACGATACGATACGAAAGTGATTTGCGCTGAAAAACTGACAGGCAAACTGCTAGATTAATCTAGCGTTTACAATGAAACAAAATAATTTTTAACGGAAATAAAGTGAGAGAAAGTAAAATGGAAGTACTGCTATGTGAAACATAACAAATACAGAAACAAATGCTGCTTACAAAAAAGTAGAAGCCTGAGATAAAAAAAGAAACTAGAAAGAAAAGAATAACTACAGCTAAAACTAGAAACAGACTTCAACAGGAAAATAAAACTGCAAACAAGTCCAGATATCCACGAATTCAGTCCAAATAAATACCAGATATCTATGAATGGTAGAGTTTGAGAACATATAAAGTTGAGAGGTTGGAAAGAAATGACGGGATGACGATAACAGAGGTGAGGTGAAACGATCGTGGTGGAGTCACGAATCAGGAAGAGGCAGATCAAGACGCGGCTGACGAAGAAAACACAGGTACAATACAATACAATACAATATTCCTTTAATTCAAGCGTAGACAGACCGCTACGCAGGTTACAATAAATTACGCTAGTGTTAACAGTGTGTAGGTTACAGGATAAAAGTAAAGCGCAGTAGAACATAATATGCAATTTAAAAATCTGAAAATAGTAAAATAAAATAAACAAAAAATAATAAAAATAAGTGTAGCAGGTGATAATTCTAATAAATGTCTTTAAAAAGCATCCTGGATAAAAAGTAACCCTCCGATGATGTGGGGTTAACTTTCGGCGTACCCCTGGTTTACCCCTCATTTCAAAAACCGGGCATAAATGTAGACGTACACTTTTTCGTAAAAGATATGCGTCAGCTGCAACAACTAATGTAGTCTAAATCTTCCTCTATCTTCATTACATCCGCCGAAGGAGAAGGTTATAATCGGGTGTCCGAAAAATTTCTCCAAAAATGAACGAAATTTGACGAAATTGTTGGAAAAGTTGGCTGTTGCCCACGGAGCAGAAGTCAGTGGTAAATTTTGATCACAGTCTAATTTTTAATAGATACACAGTTACGCATGCACAACAGCAGAAATTCGATTAGATTATAATGACAGATGTGGATCACGATTCTAATTCGGATCCGCCAACGAAGAGCATCGGCGCAGTTTTGTGCCCCCGAGTGGTTTTCGTTACTCGTATTAGTGCTACCGGTATCAATTAGTTTTTGGCAAATGATTGTCATGTCGTAATACAAAATCTTTTTGTCAGTAATAATTACAACTTGTACATCTGCAAACTTCAGCTGAGCGTGGCAAAAGACAATCGAAAAATCGATCGCCTGGTAGTGTTTAGGCAATCAATTTAAGCGATCGACCGACCGACGGCTTCAAATGGCAAACTCTGGTTTCAACCCCACGCGTTTCAAATGAAAAACGAGTTTCGTATCAAAGCACCAGTCAATCTATCTGCCCTGACTTTATTGGTGGTAGACCAATAATAATCAGTGATTGACATTCACGTCGCCAATCAAATCGAACCGCTCTCACAAGCTGAGTGAACTGTAAGTAAGTAAGTAAGTAAGTAAGTAATTTATACAGCACTTTTTCGTAACCTCGAACTGACTGTGCTCGTGTGCTAGTGAAACGAGAAGTAGAAGTGTTTTGACAGCGTCTAAAAGGTAGACAGCAAATGTGCCCTGCATTTAAGAATGTCGACCGGCAACGTAAACTCTCACTAGGAGCATTGTCTACAGGTACAATAAACGAACAGTATGCCTATTGATGGACGACGGCGCGAACGATGAAAAACGCGAGTATTACAATTACACATGCATGCGTCAAGCATGTGTCCGTCCTCCATTCACCACATAGATGTTGACAAGCAGGCACGAAAGTCGCACGAAACGTCGACAAAACAACAACACTAAAAATCGATAGAAACTTAACGCTGAGCATCTCAGCGACGGATGAGAAAGTTAGAATATTCTGCTGAAACTGGAGAATAATAGCCTAGCACGCTATAAACGCAACCAGGAATGTCTACAAGGACACAACGACGTCGCCATAATCTTGGTCTAACCTCACCGGCTGGAGTGGTAATTTTTTTATTTTTTTAACTTTTATTACGGTCCAAGCGATGTCTGTCTGACAAAGAATTTCGTTTTGCACAAAGTTCAGAGACAAGTTCATATAACCACTAAAAGTCACTTATCACGCAAATAGCTGGAAGCCAAGAGGATGGTTCAAAAATTCGGTTTTTAGTGCTATGGGGACGGCGTAACATTCCCGACTGTAACCTAGGCAAGCCGACGTATGTCCAATTAGATCCGAGAGAAACACAGCGACTAATGCAAAAGAAACAAACGGGTAAAAATTTATCTTGAAATTATCACGTTCAGCTGTACGCTTAGAGTGCGTAATTAACAAAGCTACTTAATGCCATAAACGGATAATTCTTAGACTGATCTGCTTTCTTCAATGCACATGTAGTTCAATATCCTACACAAAGTACGCGCACAAAACAGATCAGATGACAATGCAAGTTGAAACAAAAATCGTCCTAACGAAACCGCACAGTTTAAACTACGTAACAAGCTGTTGTTTTACCACTGAGGCACTATCTGCCGATAAAAAAACGATATGAACAAGACCGGTCGTGATAACAATAAAAATAACGAAAACCTATAAAATTCGCCAACATAACATTAACCCATTCCGTCAGAGCTATATAACAGTTTATGTACAGTTCTCATCTGCGTTATCTAGCTAAGGTCGTATGTGAGACAGGTTGAAGTAACGGAGCAACTGCTCTAAACATATTGCACAGAGATCTTGGGATTACAACAACGGCAGTTTGAGCGCGCATGACGACTTCGCAAGAACATAAACTCGCGCTCGTGGACCGATCATAACAAAAAAAGATGTCTGCGCTAAGTGCTGACAATAATATGCGGCCGTCCGTCCATTTGCCAAACGTCTCTGGCGTTGACGGAAAATAAACACGTACCCCACATATGCGACGTTTAAAACAATCTTTTTGACCTTCGGTGACCTTGATCTTGATCTTTGACCTTGGCATACTAGTCCCTCACGTACTGGGCAACGTTCACGCCAGTTCTGGATTTTGCCACACAATTTTCTTTTCCAGTTAGAAGCCCGCACGGACAGACGGACAAACAGACAGACAGACAGACAGACAGACGAACCTGGAACACCTAATGTGGTCTATCAGTGGATAGCCGCATAAAAGTACTCTCATACGTCAATGGCACACGTTAGAGGCAAGGAAATCAGTAAACCGGAGCCACATTGCTACTCCATGTGTATCACACGCGACGACATTAATTTCCACCGTATTAGTCTACGGTGCCGAAGACAGCAACCGATATAATAATCAGAAACAAGCGCCGCGGCTTCAGTTCATAACCATGTCGCAATCATACACGGATGTAACTCAAAACAATCCGGCTACCGAAAGACCGGCAGTGACCGGGCTAGATGACGGAGGGCCGACGCCATTCCGGGCGATGTGAAGGCGCCGCCACGCTGAAGGTAACTGTTCAGAGAGCCGAGAGCACCGTCGTAACGGGCCGAGTCGGTGCTGCTGTAGCCCCCGGGTGACATGACTCCGGGGCCGGGTGTTGCCGTCGCCCCGAAGTACCCGGGGGTTGGCGTGGGCGAGGTAAAGTAACGGCGAGCTGCTCGAC
>Ga0209367_1011535_pt1 | contig 11701 bp, 3 predicted proteins | sample WorMetLIZISLAND2_FD_187412 | JGI IMG/M metagenome (GOLD analysis project Ga0209367, IMG submission 187412) | Marine gutless worms symbiont microbial communities from Max Planck institute for Marine Microbiology, Germany - Olavius geniculatus... ... | reverse complement strand
CCATTCCCCACCCCCTCGACGCCTACGGCGTCTCGGTCTCGTAGCCCCTGCTAATTGGGGGGTGTCTCCATCCTTCAGGGGGGATGGAAGGCCCTGATCCAGTTTTCTGGCTTTCTGCAACTTTAAGAAAAACACTTATGCTAAAAACTCACTTTTTAATCATGCTTTTAACTAGTTGTGTTTTTCGTTGACTGCTTTGTCTTAGACTTTAATACTGCGCGATGGCCTGTTCTAACTGTACAGGGTGGACCAAACAATGGCACTATTTTTGTACGCTTTATAACTTCACCAAATATTAACCGATTTTCAATTTTTTCACTGTCGGAATTAGGAAACAATTTGTAATAAAAAATATCATTATACATTCCACCACATCTCAAGTGTGTCGCTGCACTACCTTGTGAAATGTCAGACGACGTACTCAAGCCGGCAACGCCACTGACCAGTTGCGTGATCAACGTCGATCGAGCCTGGCATGTGGCCCCCAAACAGCCCGGACTTAAATCCGGTCAATTATGCTGTTCGGGATGTTCTTCAACAGATGGCCTATCACTGTTGACGATTCACGACAATCGACCAGCTGAAGCAGGCGATTGTCACTGAGTGGAGCAAACTGCCGCAGCGTTTGGTTAATCGCGCCATTGGTCAGTGGCGTCGCAGTCTTGGATTCGTCGTCCAGCAGCAAGGCGGACACATTAAACATTTGATAGAAAAACTGTGAGATGTGACTTTTTAGACAATAACTGAGCCAACAAACCCGTTGTTTCTATTGATTTCTTAAAATGTGTTGTTGCAGAAGTTGTCTTGTTATTAATTGTTATTCCTAAGACACTTGACATTTTACAAGGTAGGGAGGGGCCTAGTGTAGTGACACACTTGTGGTGGGATCTATAGTGATAGTTTTACTACAAATTGTCTCCTGATTCTGACAGTGAAAAAAATTCGAAAATCGGTTGATATTTGATAAAATCATAAAGTGTACAAAACTGGTGCCATTTTTGGCCCACCCTGTATATCTGCACACTACAAGTAGGGGCCTAAGTGATGACGATGATGATGACGAATGAGACCGACGCCATGCTACCCGTAGATGGAACTTTGATCAACTGCTAATACTGTTTCATAGTACACGCTTAAGCCACCAATGCCTTAACCAACTATATTCCCCGCTCCAAGTTCTGGCTCTCAAACTTTAACGTGGGACGTCGGCGTTACGCGTATTCTCTACCGTCGGTCATGAACAACCTCCAATTTTATTAAGACTTTTATTACCAAGGCTTTTTATAACTAAGTCTTAAAATTACAAGCAGTTTTAGAAGTTTGCAATATACATCGTGTGGCGGAAAAAACTAATCCAGTGTTTCTTTTGTGATAACTACGTGAAACTTGGCCGATTTTAATAATTTTTGGCATGCACCATCACGAAGAAACTTGACGTAAACGATCATTTTTGCGCACCTCAGCTTAATACTGTTGCTACGCTGCCACAGGTGCGTTCTCACTACGCGCACGTGGACGATCTTGAATCATGTATCCGCTCTTCTAGGGTTGGGTAGCGTTTGGATTAGGGCTTGACTGAACAGTCAATTGAGATCGTCCACGCGCAACGCGCGCAGTGAGAACGCACCTTAATGCAGCAGAAGTCGCAATTTATTATTTAGTTGTGACATCAAAAACTGTTGGTAGGCATACAGCGTACCGTCTCCGAAATGAATACCGGACTTCGTACCGCGGACAGTAGGCCTACCGGTGTCACAAATTACGCCGTAGGCCTATATAGGTCTGTCCGTCTGTTTGTCCGTCCCAGGTTGTGGCGGCAGTTAGCGACGAGATTTGCGAGGAAATGACGTCATTAGAACGTAAGCTGCCGCTGTGACGTCACGGCAGCACTAAAGCTCGGCTTGGACCGAGTACGATGACGACGCTAAACAGCTATGCTCGTCTACGGTCAGTCGACGTGGCAGTGATGTTTTAGTCGACATCTGTACGGCCACGAGCCAGCCATCACTACCTGGCCAAACGGCCTCCGTGTGACGCTTCGGGAGACTGCGAGTTCGTTAAAAAAAACTGTGCAGGCCTACCCGGTAGCCCTTTGTAGAAAACCCATCTTAAAGCCATGGAGCGTCACCTGCCATATGAAATTACACAGCGTTATCTGCCAACTGACACAGGTATAAACGCGCCCCGCCTTAACTTTAGCCAGACAGGTCGGTACTCGAAATGGAAAGAGACGAAAAGCTGAGTTGACCTGCAGATGGTTGAGATGGTTTAGGCTACCTGTCTGCAGATATCGATTGTCACCCATCTAAGTAGTAACCACGTGATAGCGACCCGACCGGGAATCGAACCCACGACTACTTGATCATAAGTCCAACGGGCAACGACCTAACTGTTACACCTTCAAACCACCCGTATAGAGCTAGCTCTAGATTGTAGGCGCCGCTCGTGATTTTGCCCGCTATTCCCTTTAACTTCCCAAAACTGCGGCAACCCGTGGATCCGCGGTGAAAAACTCACAGCGTCGCAGCAGTGACTGTACACCGTGCGAGATCGATGATCGCTGCATTATACGACACACACGCACGCATGCCACGTGCAGACTGCCAACGTCCAGTGGAAATCTGTGGATTCTCTGGACCGGGCTCCGGCTTCATTATATCAGAAAGTGTGCTCACAGAGCTGGGCAAATCACCTCAGTCATAACGAATTCCGTTCAGTGGCAAGTCAATAATAAATATTTCTCTCACTGCTTCCTTTTTTTCTGAAAATTCATAAATTTACAAGATAGTGCAACGACGCAGTTATGGGTGTGGTAGGATGTTCATTCAATAATCACGTTATTGCACATTCTCCACAGAATGTGCCGTTAACACTGTAACAGATCTTTGCAAATCAGTAAATATTTGGCGAAGATAAGCCTACAGTCTTCCGATGAGTCTTTTTTCTCCCACTCTCTAGTTCATTCCGCACCCTAGAATGTGATTTTCCTTCGTGCTTGAATGCGCCAAAATGCGTTTGGACGTCAAGCGTGCAGTGACAATAGGCTGATTTTTTTTTAAAATGGGCTGTCTTCGGACCCTATCTTCGAGGTCTCATCAGGTTGCAGCATGCAACGGAGTCGGTCCGGTCGTCTCCGTCGTTGCAAGTTTTCCGCAGCAGACTGAAAACCGAACTTTTTGCCTGGTCTGACAGCCATGACTAACAACGTCTCATTGCACTGACTACTATTACGTGACTTCACTGTTTAGGCTTATTGTTACGTGTCCTTGTATTCTTAGGACTTAACGCCACGCTAAAGTTAATTCGTCCATCATCGTCGTTATCATCCAGACCCGGGGCGCAAGCTTAAAGCATTCCTCAAGCTTCCCGATTAAGCCCACATTAAAGGGAAACAGGACAGGGCAGAGAAAACGGAACGAGAAGAAAGAAATGGTAAGACTAAAAAGAAAAGAGTTTCCTCTTGTCTTCAAAACTTTGAACCTGAGTGCAAAATTTTACGAATCATATACACGGCATAAGCATAGTCCTGTTTGGGGACGAAAATACCTTACGTGGTACGAAAAGAATCTACACGAGTTCGATTAATATTTGACAAATTCCCGATTTGCCCAGCTGTAACAGTCGAGTCGATTGCGCCTAGACGTCGTCGCTATGAATAGGATCGAAGGCAATATGTCTTGTGATCATGAACGCTCGCCAACTCGACCCACGTTAAACCCGTCTGTTGGGAGGGGCGTGTTAACCACGGGGCAGACTGGGCAGCATTCCCAGTATCACAGATCAAATAGGCACACCACTATAATAATTGCAAAAGAGTATTGCTAAAATTCACTTAAAAATTTTCGTTCATTTTTACGTTCATGACAAAAGTATATCTTCTGTAACTAAACAGAATAATTAACACCGTATTAACATGTTACAGCGCAGAAAAAAATTAGCGCTCAGAAGAGCTCGAGGTATGGAATGCACTAATATACACAGTTTGCGACGAAAAATTAAAAGACAACAATTTTTAAGAAAAGGCGCTGTCCGATGTTTTCTTCCAGACTCATCCCCAACAGAAAAAGAGACACTTTTACCCCATACCAACATGATTTATTTCAATTAATTGGTGGTAGGTCCATTTGAAATGCTCAGCGCCAACCTTGCAGAAGTCTTAATACGCCCCTAGCCGGCTTGCATACAGAGCTATACAGGGTGCGGCAAAAAGTAGCTTTTCGCTGTTATCTCAGCAACCGCTTAAGATTTCAATTTGAAATTTTGCACATTATTTTGGTGAAACCTTTTACATCTAACTGTTAAAAACGTGATTCTGCTGAAAAACGACGAAGTTATAAACTTTTTTAACATAACCGCCTACCGAATTTTCAGCATTAAAAATGTTTGAGCTAAAATGCTATTTAATATTCAAAAACCGATTACCACGTTATTGCCGATGACGTCACACTGACGTTTTGATAAACAGCAATTTATTTTGTTTATAAATTATCACTCAATTATCGTTCTTTCAAAGCAACTGCCGACTGCCCACCGGGTTCATCTTCCAGCAGGACGGCGCGTCAGCACACACAGCGCGTAACGCCACGCAGCGCACAGAACTGGCTGCGGGCCAACTGTCCAGATTTCGTCAAAAAGACCAGGGGCCTCCAAATTTGCCTTATATAAACCAATGGACTATCGCGTGTAAGGTGCAATGTTGAAGGCTTACTGCAAGCCGAAAACATTTGCCGACGTCAAGGCAGAGCTTCAGGTTATCTGGGGCAACCTGTCACAATAAGAACCGATCGACAAGGCTGTGAAAGACTTCTCAAATTAAGCGACTGAAGGCTTGTGTTGGAGCTTGGAGCTGGCAGTGGACACTTCGAACATTCGCAGTGACAATGAAATTCTAGCAACTTATAATTAGTCAACAGTTGTTTCAACGATGTTATTGAATTGGCGTTGAAGCTAGAACATTTTTAATGCTAAAAATCGGTAGGCGGTCATGTTTAAAAAATCTATAAGTTCGTCGTTTTTTTAAACAAAATCACATTTTATTTGGCTGTTAAACGTAGAGGTTTTTAGTAAACAAAGCTGTAAATTTTCAAATTAAAATTCCAAACGGTTGCTGAAAACAACAGCAAAAACTTTAGAGGGCTACTTTTTTGCCGCACCCTGCAGGTTTAATAAGTGCGCTCACGAATGCTTTCCGTCGGCCTCTTACAGCTGCGCCATTTATCAGCGCAGATTGCGCGACTAACAATCCATTACGCCTAGTCCTGCTGAATAACAGTGCATGCACGGCAGTATAAATGCCAGACTGAAAATATCATGTTCATAAAAGCTCGTCGATCAAAAATCAATTAAACCGGTCTTCTCTGAGAATATGGTGACGCTATTATTCATTACTGTCAGTACGGTTTGCAGCATAGATGTAAAAGCGTTTTTTACGTTTTCAACGTTTTTTTTTTATTTTGCGTAACGTTTTTTTTTATTTTTTTTTTAAAAACTTGCATTGAAAGTCCCACCAAGAGCTTTGTGGAGCACTTTCGGGACCACAGAAACGAATTAATAAGTCATATTGATGTAGTTTACTTAGCTAGTCCAAAGACACTAAAAATGTTTTTAAGTACCTAGTATATAGTTAGTTTAATGCTATTGTCTTATGACCACAATTGAACACATTATGGCCAACGTTTTTTATTTAACGTTTTTAAACGTTTTTTATTTTTCCTGAAACGTTTTTTACATCTATGGTTTGCAGTGACCGGCGAGGTACGGCGCAACTGCCCACTCCCGTAAATTATAGCCTGTCGGAAAATTTCTTTGCAAAGAAACAAAATTTGGTACTGCAAATCCAAAATTAAAATTGTGAACACATGTAAAAAATTTGGGGATGTTTTGTCCATCGATGGGATAGATTTAAGCATTATAATTATTAAGTAGATATGGCACCACACATCTAAAAAATGATAATTGTTTTCTTTAGAAAATGTGAACATGTTAAGCAGCATTTTTACTACGGCTGCGCGTTGCGTCTAATAGTGTTTCTATTTCCATCGCAACGCGCAATCGTAGTAGAATACATCTTTAGTCTGGCTACAAGACTATAAAACAAACGCTTACTAGCTGTTTCTCATTAGCCAAAAGTAAAAAAACAAAAGTAAATTCATATAGGCATAGCGCATTATGATCACAAAATAAAATCTCTAGTGCGCTAAAACAAGCCAGTGCATTTGTGACAGCTGTTGGCTGAATAAATCTTACAAAGTTTTACTACACAAGAACATACATGTTCTAGAGCGATTGCCAGTCGGTGAGGTCAAGTTTGGCGTTGATTTCACAAAGTGTCATCTGTAATCGAAATTAACATTTTTATTGACTGATCGTTATTTTTAAACTATAAATTCTAATCGTCACTAGCTTGAATAAAAAGCTCACCGTTTCAAACTGTTCGTACCTTGACTCCAACTGAAACGAGTAGAGTAACGACAAGTAGCAGTCCCATCGCCAGGAAGTCCGGGTAATTGTCAAACCCGAACGGCACATGAGTCACGTTACCAATCTGTCTCTCTATCGACCTACATACCAACCAATCACGACGCTCGCACGAGTCACGTGATATGAGGAGTAAAAAAATGCGTAAAAAATTCCGGTTTCCGTCCGCCCGAAAAACATCCGTTCCTGTTTTTTTTCTATCGAACTCTCAAGAACATTGGTACAGTTTTTAGTTTGCGTAGGCCCTACTGTTTGCAAGTTAGTCTTACTGAGAAAATGACTGTTCGCATCTAGTCCTTTATGTTGTTTATATGAGTACTATTCAGTGTGCCAATATGTCTATTTATGAATGTGTAATACGAGTATTATACGGATCCATGTCATAAAATGAAAATTAAAATTTAAAAGAAAAACTCCGTTCCCTTCCATCTCAACTCTTTCGCCAGACAGCATCCGGAAGCACGGTAAATTGTAGATCGCGTCATCATTTAATTTTCCGAAGCAGGTAGACGTAGTACAAAAACAATCATAAAAGGGTCTGACCACTGAACTGAATAAAGAGCCGTGCATCATGCACGCAAAAACACGCGATTTTGGCCTTTGACCAATGACCTTGACATTTAGCTATATTAGGGTACTTGAGGTTGTCGAGATACAATGTTCGTGAAAAACTTCATCAAACTAGGATCAGCGGTTGGTAAGCTATCGTGTTAACAGAAAAAAAACTTAGCGACGATGCTTGAACAATACCGTCGTCGTTTCCGTTAACAGCATTGACTTCATAAAATGAACTGCAATAGGACGAAGTGCAAACATATTCAACATTGACAGTCAAGAATTAAAACAAAAATGTCTTTAAATTTCACAAAGTGTCGACCTAGTGCCGACATATTGTGCGACCATCCGCCTAACGAGCTGCACAACCGACACCCAGACCTTTGAGGCTTTGGCTTTTTGTTTAAAAAGTTAGCACACCAGTACGACTTCTGCTTTGGAGACTGTGTTTGATTTTACGTTGTTTTTGAGTTAGAAACCTGTGCGGAAGAGACAGACGGACGACCGGACGGACGGACGGGCGAAGAAGACCCGTAATGCGGCCTATTTGGACGGCCACACTACAAAGCTTTATGTAGAAGGGAGTGCATATGTGCGCCAAGTAGATTTTCACAATGTGGTAATTTAAACACACTGTTGTGAAAAATGTTAGTTGAAATAATTAACTAAAATTCTTTGTTTCCTGATGTTAATAATCTACAGTATAGAGATGGATGTTAAAAACATTAATTTGCAAATAAAAAAACATAAAAATACGTTTTTTTCACTTTTACAAAAACATGTAAAAACATACACAAAAACATTAAACTGAATTTAGCATAATAACATGTTAAAACAAAAACCTAATATTTGCGAAGACTAAAGACCGACATGTACTGAATGTTATTATGTAACACCGTTGTCATAGTACAGATCGAAAACAGGGCGAAACACAATTTGCCCTTGAGAAATGCATTATATTTGTAATTTTGTACGTTTATGTTTTCATAAGAACAAAAACACGACATTAAAAATAAGATAAAAAACATTAAAAAATAAAAACATAAAACAAATAAAAAAAACATAAAACATGTTTACAAAACTTTTATAAAAAACAGTAAAATGTTGCTGCCGATGACGTCACAGACAATACGCAATTCGCTGGTGACGTAATGACTTCATTATTTTTATGACGTCACGCCGCTCAGCACAGAGAGACAGACAGAACGACAGACACACACACAAGAGTGAATATATAATCTTCTCCGTTTACTTGGTGGAGATAATAAGTAGGCTAATAATACAAGTAATAAATGCACTGTCACGTGACACCGTATCCTATATTTAACCACTGTGGCGTGTTAACGGAAACAGACTGGAAATCGGAAATCGGTTTTATCCGGCAGAGCCCACATGTTTCTGACCAAATTACGAAGCTAAAAAACGAAGAGCAAAAAAACAAACTGCTAGAAGACCGCGGTTAGTGTATATTTATTGGTGGGCGACTCAGACAAAAACAAGCATGATTCTAATTGATTATTCCCTAGACTAGTGTATTTCGTGTTCAATAATATACGGGTAGCAACAGATCACAGACGTGTGCGCGTGACAGTACAGCAAATTAAAATTACCCATAATACTGTATATAGGCCTAGGTCGACAATCGCGTAAGAGACTTAGACCGCAAATTTTATGCGGACGCATTAAGCGTGTTACCTGTCCGTCAGTCAGTCCGTCTGTTGCTTACGCGTGCGGCCAAAGGCCATTAACTTAACAAGACATTTGGGATAATGCTCACGAGACGCGCGAAAGCCTATAGTAGTTCCGGTTCAGTAGTTTAGCTGAAAATTGGGGTGTTCACGGTGTTGGGGTGTATACAAATACCAAATTCTCAATCTGGATCGCATAACAATAGTAGCGTGGCGCCACCTTGTGAATGATATAGACTTGTGTCGCAGCCCGAAATCGCCAAAAATCTATAAAATCACCTATTGTAGTGTTCAAGGTCATTCAAGGTCATTGGATTCGGCGCCAATCGAGAGCCAGTGTACGACTTCCTATTAGTGATTAATAGTAACCTAGGCCCTATCTCGCACCGTTACTGAGATACAGCGACTGATCCACCCGTGTGACAGACGGACAGACAGACAGACAGAATTGCGATGGCTAAGACGCGCTGAAAGCAGTAGCTGCTTTCGCGCGTAAAAACGAAATAAGCACGTAAATTAAAATTGATCTAAACGTTCTCCAGATCCAAAAGAGTAACCGGTGCGCCAATTTTCAGATCAAAAAGTCAAAGGTCAAAATTCAGGCGGATGGCCGCATCACAAAAATGTTCGCAAATATAAAGCAAACTATTTTTTTTCCACTAACTATCTGTCGTTGTTACCTGCGAATGGTGTCGTTGAGCAGAGAGTCAAAGTATTGACTCCAGGCCTTGCCGGTGGAAGCTGCACCAATCATGTTCTCCAGTAACATGTTCCAACCAATCACGAACGCCCACAGCTCTCCCACGCTCACGTAACTACGCACACCATTAGTCACAATAGTCAGTAACAAATAGCCCTTTTACACGATAAAGCAGCTCGTCGAGCGCTCGTCTAAATACTCGTCAAGCACACATCAAGCACTCATCGAGCCGCTTCACGTGTTTAGACAGAAATGTCATAGCTCGTCGAGCATTCATCGAACATTCATCACGCACACATAGAGTTAGTTTGATGAGTGCTTGATGTGAGCTTGTCGAAGCAGCTCGATGAATGCTTGAGTTATCAAATATGTTTGATATTGCAAGCATTCACCCAGCTGCATTTTGATGTAAGCATGAACATTCACACAACATATCCTGCGAATATTATTGAAATAACAAGATAATTTTCACACGAACACGAAGTGTGTCCAATGCATTTCAATAGTTTACAGTAAATGTCCGTATAAATATAATCAGCGAGCTGTTTAGACTGGTAGAAAAAAATCAAACAATTTAATTTCAAATTGTACAGCAGCAACAAGCATTTCATCCTTCTCTATTATTTTAACTAAACAATAAACATTGTCAGTCACCAGACCATTTGATTCGTCACCAGGGCTTTACTATAAATGCTCCATCGTCACCATGCGTCTATCTTGCACCGTTGTGGATATATGGCACCTCAAAGATAATGCGGTCACGACCTTGACCTTTTGGGGTCACGTGACGTCATCGGTCACGTGACCATTCGACTCCCGGCTGTCGGCTTCCTACGGGTGGTACATATAGTGACCATGCGTCCATTTGGCAACGTTACGGAGATATGGTGCTTCAAATACTGGACGCACAGACGTGGACACGGAAAGAAAGATGGAAAAAGAAAAAGAGAAAAAGGAAGGGGAGAGGAAGGGAAGTAAAAGGAAGAGAAAGAAAAAGTGGAAAAGAAATAGGAAAAAGAAAGAGAAAGGAGAAAAGGAATGAAAGGTAAAGGGAAGGGAAAGGGAAATGAAAAGGGGGAAAAGGGTAAAGAAAAGAGGAAAGGGAAGGGAAAAAGGATAGGAAAAAAAGGGAAAAAAGAAGGAAAAGGGAAAGAAAAGGGAGAAGGAAAGGTAATGAAACGCGGAAGCGGAAGAGAAAAGGGAAGGGAAAAAGGAAGGAAAAGGAAAAAGGGGAAGAGGTAAGGGCAAAGGAAAGCGGAAGGGAAAGAAGGTGGAAAAGAGAAAAAGAAAGGGAAAGAGGAGAAAGATGGGGAAAAGGAAAAAGGAAGGGGAAGGAGACGAGGAGAGGGAAGGGAAAGGAAAAGGGAAAGGAGAAAAGAAAGTGGAAATGAAAGTGAAGGGTTAGGGATAGGAAAATTAGGAAAGAAGATAGCTTAAGAAAAGTTAGACGCACGGACGGACGGACGCACGGACACTCATGTGATTTTAAGCATTGCATTGGACAGACAATAAGGCTTAGGCTACACGGGGTGGGGGCAAAAAGTAATCTCTTAACGTTGTTTGTTATTTTCTGAGCAACCACTCGAAATTTAAATGCAAAATTTAACACGCATATTAACTTACCTGTTCTCGCCTACAAAAATGACCAAGCCACAATTTTTTAGTATTGCACAGTTACGAATTTTTTTGTGAGATAAGTAGATAACATCGTGATTTTGCACATTCAAGAACTCAGTAAGCTACTGTAATAAGTATCGCTTATTAAAACAACGGTCACACCAAGTGTAGTGATTGCTCAACGCAGCAGCCAGTCGCGTCGTGCGCTGAAAACGTTAAAGAGGAAAGTACAGGAAATTGCAACTTTTAGACAGACAGCTGCAAATATCGCACAAAGTGGGTGGTCTAATTTTTTCTTGTTTTTAAATCCCCCTCAAATAATCAAAGTGGCAGATTAAGCATTAAATTTTTACGCGCGAAAGCAGAATGCTTCCCGCATCTTTGCCATCGTCTGGGCGTCCGTCTGTCCGTCCGTCTGTCACACTCATGATCTGTATCAAAACGGTGCAAGCTAGGATCACGAAATCTTCACTGTGGGCTGCCCCCAGGTCTCTAGTTTATCGTGACGAAATTTCGTCAAAGAGGAGTACCCCCCTTAAAAAGACGTCATTTTGCCGTTATTGGCTCGAATAATGTGAAAACGGTTGCAGATAGGTACATACATGCTGCTTATCATAACAAGCACTGGTGACAGGCTTTTTAAATTTATCAACATCGATGACCT
>Ga0209367_1011533_pt1 | contig 11704 bp, 8 predicted proteins | sample WorMetLIZISLAND2_FD_187412 | JGI IMG/M metagenome (GOLD analysis project Ga0209367, IMG submission 187412) | Marine gutless worms symbiont microbial communities from Max Planck institute for Marine Microbiology, Germany - Olavius geniculatus... ... | reverse complement strand
TTTGACGAACACCCTAATCTGTCATATATATAGGTCTAATACGTGCTATGTGCGCTTTTCTCACGAACGCTCAAGGATACGTTTAACAAAGGCCTGAGGAGTTAGACGGAATGATTCAAGTCAACCAGTAATCACATAGACTGTTATAAACTAAGCAGGCCTAGACGATGACATTGTATTAACAGGATAAGCCTAGTTGTCAGAAGACACCACATCCATGCACGTTTTACACGGGAGTGATGCGATTATATTGGGTGACCCAGAACGTAGGCCAATATTGAGTTTCGTAGCTTCATTATAATAGGTTCATCAAAATATTAGTTGAATTAGTTCAGTTCAGTTCAGTTCAGTATTAGTTCAGTTGTAAGATTTGCGTGATATTTTACGCTAAGGCTAGAGAGTGCGGTGGTGATTACAGATCTCAGCACACCTCAAACTGATCGAATAAAATACACGATTCTGCAATTTATAATGGCCAACTTGCACAAATCACTATTTATTGTAGTGAAACGAGGTGTTTGAAGAGCTGCGGGTGGCATGCACAGTAAATGTAAATGTGTCGATTTTTACATTTTTGCTGAGGTTTCTGAGTGAAAGAGTTTTGAAATCTGCCCAGTGTTTAATTTAGACAGCCACGACAAAAATGTATTTAACAAGTGGCTTGCTTTTACAGCGCACCCTGTATACCGTTACAAGCGAGGAGTGATTTGCGACGCGAAAGATTTCAGCGTCTGCATGTTTCGAATTGGATTAGCTCGCGCCACACACTGCAGTCGTACGCTCAGTCAATAATAGACGTGCCGCCGCCGTTGTTGTGCTTTTCAAGTTCGATATATTCGATAATAAATCAAATCATGCAGCTAAGCCGGTGGGCGCGGAACGCAGCAACAGGTGTCACTGACGTCTGCCATGCACGGCGTCGATATAAGTCTAGTAGCCTAAGCAATGATGTCAACTCGCGACATTAGATGCGGCCATCCACCTGGCTGTCCTATGCACAGAGCCAGTGGCGTCGTTGCAAAGGACAGCAATTGGTACAAGTATAGCTTGTCAGAAAATGTTTCTTGTCGGAAAAAAATCGTCTAAATGTCTCAAATTTGCGGATTCTATTTTGAGGAAAATTAAAAAAATTGGATTTATGAGTACTCATGATCTCCTCTGTCGGAAAATTTTAGTGTCTGTTGTAAAATTGCAACTTTCTGCCCTATAACGCCGCTGCGATCTGACATGACATGAAGCCGTTCACCTAATTATCCCATACACACACAACATGTACCTATTTTGAGTTTCAGTTGAAAGTGCACTTTTGCGACACTTGTGAGATAAATTAAGTCGGTCGTATTTAAGCAAGCACACGAAAATCGCGGCCGCGCGAAATGAGTACGCTATTTTTCTCGAGCTGTTTTACATCCGTTATAAATCATGATATATGTAAAAAAAACTTACCAGTTTACAACTGTGCGTAAGGACGATGTGATGATATCAGAAAAAAACAGCAAAAACTAGAAAGCAGTCATAGCCCGCAGGTACCTCCGCCAAGGCAAAGCTATTCGCCAGGTGGCGTCACCATCTTCGGTTTTGCAGCGGTTCCCTTATGCCCCCTTTAACGCAATGGTAACGAAAAATTTAAAATGACTCAGAATCCAGGATTCTTGCCGGATCACGCCCAAAATTAAATCACTTATAGCGTATGCCATGCCCGACATACCCTCAAAATTTCAGAAAGATCCGTTTATAACTTTTTGAGTTATCTTGCTAACAGACAAACAAACAAACAAAAACCGGCAAAAACATTACCTCCTTGGCGGAGGTAATCATTTGGGTAACTTTAAATGGAGCTATGCATATGGCGTCTTTAAAAGCTGACTAGTTGGTAATCACTAACATAGTCTAAAGCTTTCTTCATTTGATGTTATTTGTTGTAGGCCTGTGTTGTTGTTGTCGGAGGAAAATGCGATTGGTAGCATTCCCATCCCCGAAAACTGCCCTATAGGCGCAAAAATCTCGCAAAAATCTCTTACGCAAGCCGAGTTATAGCCAATTTTGTCCCAAATTTCCTTGTCATGGCAACGGGGATCAACCGGGGATAAATAGGCCGATTCCGAAAACCATATCCTAGAACCAAAAATTACGACTCTATCTTGCACACAACCGAAGTTATGACAGTTTAAAGAATTTTTTAATTTTTCTCATAGGCGCGCCATTGTAATTTTTTTTCGAATATTTCGAATAAATAAGTCAAAAATTAACTTTTTATTTTGTAACATTAAAACAGCATTTCCTTGCGCAAAACCGCGTCATTTGACGTATTAAGCGTAAAAATCGGTCTAACGGACTCGCCTGTAGGCGAGTTCAAGAACCAAAAAAGTGTAGTAAATTTCGAACAGGAGGGGTGTATATTTCACCCATATGGGGAGCAAAAACCCCTAGGCCGATTAAGCCCAAATTTTTTTGGCGGTAGGGGTCCACGACGTAATCACGCCATTCAAATTTGGTGACGATCGGTTCAGTGTTTTTTGGTTGGCTGAGGGTCAAACTTTGCCTTTTCCTATAGACTTTGAAGGTCGTCCTTATAACACTCACACTATCGTGTGAGGTGTGATCTTTTACGTAACGTTGCAGGCAGTGTAACATTTTCACATCGGTTTAATTACCCTTGCCGAGTACACCAACTCAGGTTTTTTCCTGTCGTCTGTTAGTAGTAGGTGACTTGATGGCTCAGCGGTTAGGGCGTTGGGTACGAGACAGAAAGGTCCACGGTTCAATTCCCGGCCGATGCACTACTAAATAACAACCTTGAGCAAGTTGCTAACTTACTGTGTGCTTAGGCCAACTCAGCCTCTTACCCTCCGTGGAACGGGAAATGAGTAATGGCTTACGGGCTACGGTGTGAAGGCCTAGTGTGGTTGATTGGGGCGTTGGTATGTCTGCTAGCTGCAAACCGCGGGTCCATTAATTTTGTTCGCTGAGGCGGGCAATAGATGGCCGCATAGCGCACTGCGGTATTTTTAGCTTTTGCCAATCAGCTGCCACTTCCGAGATTGTCAAAGCGCTTCTGGCCACGAGTTCGTCTCATGTAAGTACTGGACTTTACCTTTACTATTACCTTTGACGCATGTATTGTGCCTAAACGGTACGTCTTTGGGGGTCGGAGACATGGGCGTTGTGCTGCTGAAATATTTTGGGGTCCGAAAAATGTCGGCGGGACGATAAAAAAACCGAAGGTTCGAAGCGAGGTGAGATGGCGCGAAGCGCCGAAGCGCCGAGGGGGTGGGGTGTGAGAAGAGACGCCGTAGTCCCTCCCCAGTATGGGAGTCTATGGGCTATGCCCCCACAAAATTTTTTAAAAAATCAACGCTAAAATTGCATATTTTCATGTATTTTTGCACGGTGGCGGCACCAGCACAGTGAAAGAGCCAGGTCATTTTCGAGATCAGAAAATCCTGAAGCCAGGTCAGATCACCTGAAGTCCCGGACGCCGGGAAGGGCTCGCCTGACCTCGGAGATCTGACCGACTTACGGTGCAATTGAGGAAATGATTTTTCCCTTTTCTTTTCCCTCCCTTCTTTTCCCTTCCTTTCTGTTTCTTTCTGTTTTTTCTCCTTTGGTTACTTCTCCTTTTCGGTCCCCTTCCTGTCCCTTTTCCCCTTTTCTCTTCCTTTTGAATCCAGCTAAGAGGCCTGGGGAGCGCTGAGCGCGCCAACGATTTTTGGACATTTTGAGCGTGAAAACGCATTTTAAAGCCAGCTACAGCTATTACCGATGCAAGACAATAGGCAGGGCAATGGACTACTCGGTTAATGCACTAAGAATGGGGTGGTGATAGATACTTTATTCCAAAACGTGTTTAAAATGTTTTATACAAACTAATTTTTTCGTCTTTGAACACATTTGGGGCCTGGGCATCCCGGGCCTCATGGGCACGACGTCACTAGTCGGAGATGGTATCTTTGGAATAGTTTGGATAGGTCGATGGCAAGTTTCTACAGGCTGTCAGTAGTAACTACGTTGCTGTTTTCAGCAGTTTGGTCGCAATTTTCAAAGCAAATTTTCTGCCTGCATTTATTATCCATGTGCGCCGTATTACTATATCCATATCCTAACATCAATTTTAGCGTTTGATAGCAGAGTATGGAACTGGCGTCATCTCTGGGAAATAGCTTTTTCGCTGTGACCGGAAGTCGGACGCTGGCCTTCGGATATATATCCGAATATATATATATATATATATGATATATATGGCGGCACGGTCGTCTCACCCTAGCGACAGCTGGGCTTCTTGTTCCACATTTTGCGTCAAAACTTAAGGCCTTTTAATATTTTGCACTACGGATCGTATTTTTTCGTATATTGTCTGTCCGCTACAAGCTTGTAACTCGAGAACAGAAAAAAGCATAAAACATTCACGTCGATTTCTTGTGTACTTATTCTACCACATGCGAAGAGTATACAAACACACGACATACAGTCAAGGCCGTAGCCAGAAGTTTCGTTCTGGGTGAGAGTTAACCTTTCCTTTTCCCTTTTCCATTTCCCCTCCCTTGTTTCCCTTTTCTCCTCTTTCCCTCCTTCTCTTTCTCCCTTTCCCTTCCCTTAGAAGTAGGACCCCTCAAATGCAGCTAAGGGGTCTGTGAGCTTCCACAGCGGGGTCTGGGGGCCGATCGAGCCCCAGCCAATATCAAATTTGGTGCTTTTTAGCTTTAAAATATGGTATTTGATGGCAACAGTTTTAATTATTTTTCTCAGAATTAACTGACCAAATTTAGTGCATGCAGTTTAAACAACAAAGGCAAACAAAGGTGCCGTAACAAATTTAAAATTAGAAGTAAAAATAATGTGCAAACAAAACGAAGAAAAAATTTTTGGACTGTGGTACGCAGAATTGTCACTTTGACTGTAAAAATTTTCAACATTTTGGGGAGGGGCGTTAAACCCGTTAACCCCCGCCCTTAAATACGGCCCCACATACAGTTGCACAACACTACTACGTTCTGCAGCAAATGTACAAAAACTCGAATGTTTACAATGAATCTTCATCATTGTGACACGTCAAAATTAATGTTCTACATGTTAAATTAAATTAGTGGAGTTTAGACTTAGGAAAACAACATTATTACACATGGACGTCTAATAATCTGTCTACAACAGTAAAAAACATTACATGTATCTCTATAATATAGTGCCAATAAGCTACTGCGATAATTCCACCTATGTACGTACATATCGCCTAAAGGCCTATAAAGTAGGCCTATAGGCCTAGATATCGTGCAACTACTGTATCAATGTTCTTATTTGCGTATTATTTCGTCTCAATTACTTGTGCCACGGTTACATGTAAAACGATGTGCGAACATTTTTTTTTGTTTTTACCGATACCGTAAAACTTTTACTTTAAGTTTCCGGCTGTTATCAGAAAACATGCTCTAAAACCCAGCTTGAAATTCATAGAAACCCGACAAATAATTTAAAACCTGAGGCTTGTAAATATAAATGTAAATGCAAATGTTTGCAGGCAACATGCAGACTAAAATGCAAAGAAATTGCTAAAACAGCTTTGCAAATGATTTACTTATTGTAAGCACGTACGGCACAGCCTTCAGTGGAGTTTACATCCAACGCAACTCACGCAAAGTACGCAACGTAACGGACGTAACGCAACTGACGTAGCTGACGCAACGACCTCGGGGCTTTTTAGCCGGCCGTATTTAAGTAACGGTCGAGTTTATGGTACGAGTTGCGGTCTGTCGCCTGCCCGTCCGTTTGTCTGTCTGTCTGTCACGGATGTATTGTGGCTAAGCTTTAGCCACGTGCTTTAAACTCGAGCATGCAAAATTTTATCGATCTAATGTGAGGGAAACATTTTGAAATTATCGGAAGTTGAATGGACGTGGGGGGTTAAAAAAATTACTGGAAAACTAGCCATATCTCGAAAACGGTGAGGGATACGGCCAAGGTTACTATTAATCACTAATAGGAAGTGGCATACGCTCTGTCACAGGAGATGGAAATCATTGACCTTGGATGACCTTATAAAGGCCGTTACGCGCTATTATGACTATACGGTGCAAGATAGGTTGCTATTAATCACTAATGGAATGTTTCACACACTTTTTCAAATGAAATGAAAGTTATCGACCTTGGATGACATTGAAGATCACCGACAAGCAGTGCGGTCGGCTATCATAGCGAAAGCTCGGCTTTTTGGTTCTTGCGTTTTGGCCGTTGGATCGTCGGCTGCGTTTGCTGCGTACTTGCTTGCGTGCGTTGCGTACGTTGCGTGGATGACACCCTCGCTGCTTTGTGCTAGCTCATCATTCGCGCGACGTGGCTGCGTACGTAGCACGGTACGTGCTGGTGACCGTTGACATGGCGACACTCTGTATCGGTTGCACGGAGCTCTTCATGCAGGGAATCAGACGAAGCAGGACGCGATTCACCGGCTCAAACTTTGTCGCGTATATGAACGGATTCATGCAGAAGTACAGATACGACAGAAAGATCGACGCGTAGTAGCCGTTGTCGAGCAGCGTCAGGTTGGTATAGATATTCAGTATTAGAAGAGATGATAACGACAATAGTCATAATAAAAAGAAGAACGCAAAAATTTCGCGTAAAAGTTAAGGATACGTGAGTCACACGGAATGTCTAAGGCTAAACGAGCGCCTATAAACAGTGTTGTAGTTTTAGCTGACATCGGTAGATATAATGACACAGATAACAATAATAAAAGTAACGCAATTATTTCGCTTTTTGTAAAGTAAATTTTAAAAAAAAAACTATACAAGGTCGGGTTACTGTTAAAGAAACGTGAGTCACACAGAATGTCTAGAGCCAGGCGAGCAAGCGCGTAAAAGGCTCTACCATAGCCTATGTGCGTCGGGATAGATAATATTCAATATCGCGTGCATCTTGTACAGATATTCAGTATCAGAAGATAAATGTTCATCGGGAGATCGCAGAGAATGTAGCAGACGCTGATGAAAATCATGGTCTTGACGATGTTCGACTGGATCTGATGACTCTTGGCCGCCTTAGCGGTGCTGGCTGCAGAGCTACCACCTCCTCCTCCACCGCCGCCGTGATGTAAAGCCATCACTTTGGCCTGACGACGAATGACCGGCGATCAGTCTATTCCATTCTGTCGCAGACAAACTTAACACAGTTGTTATTAATTATCATACGAGTACAAACTTTTACCGTAGTCAAGACTGCATTCATGCGCGTCATCACAGGGATTAATCGCTTACGTGATAGCGGTTTTAAAAACACTATACAAAAAAATAAACTGGTCTGACAGCATGTAGAAATCACCATTGCCTGGCGACGAATGGCTATCAGAATGTGCCCGTAGCAGTAGACGAAGATCACAATCTCGACAGCGTAATAGACAACGAAGAAGAAGAACCCGTAGGCAAGCTGAGCCGTATAGGTTTCGAAGTCAAGGTCAGGACCCTCACAGTTTTTCAGACAATTGTGCAAAATGGATGCAAAATTACAATATTGACCACCTAGGCGTACATAAAACACGTATTGGAAGTCCAATGGTCACATGACAAATGACGTCAGTTGATTCTAAAAGATCAGGGTCGGGTAACTCCAAAAATGTTGAGGCCTTATTTCGACAGGCGTCGGAGATAAACGGTTGGTTCGAACTGACTACCGTTACCGACAGAAAACCATGCATACTGTGAGTCCAATGGTCACGTGATCGACGCGACGTCACGTGACCGCGTAGGTTTCGAAGATGACGTACGAATAGCACAAGCCGTCGATCACTCCGCTCGAGAAGAACGTGAGGACGATGATGTGAACGAAGCCGCTGAACCAGGCAAACACCACGGCGGAATAAATGACCGACTTGCGCAGGTGCTTTTTGCTCCAGATGGGGAAAACCGCCTTAAGGTAGCGCTCGAACGTAACGAATATGAGGTTGGCTTTCGAGGCGCAGATCGCCGACCAGATTATACTTTCACTGAGAAGCAGCATGCAGAGCAGGTATCCGCTTAGACCGATGAGGTAAATGTCGCACAGCTTCACAATGTAAGTTATTACCAGGGAAATAAGCTTCTTTTTCTGTTGCATTCTGTCCAATGAACTTGCAGGTTTTCGTTTTCATCGACTCCAGTGCCAGTTTTTTTGAAATGCGGATAATCACTGTTCAGTAAGTTATTACCAGGAAAATGCTGCTGAAACAATCGATCGCGTTCTGGTTGAAAATCAGCACGTGCTTCCTGTGCTGCTTGGAGGCCACCAGCGCGTACAGGATGAGCGCGTTTGCAGCCGTGCCCACGACTCCGATGACTATGACCAAGCACTGGAGGTAGAAACTGAAACCACGTGACGACGATGACGTCACAACCGTGGTTCCGATGACGTTATCGGCTGTTTCCGTTGTCATGACAACCGACAGGGGTTCGTCGGTAGATAACATTTTTTTTGGTTTTGTGCTGCACCCTGTACACACGACAGTTTCGAATTTAGCACTTTTCAACCCCCCCCAATCGACATGATTACCGATCGTTACAAAGTTTTCGAAGTAGCCTACAAATGCAAAGTGTCCTGAAAAAAATCCACAAACTTAACCGGACCCTATTCTGCGCATCAAAAAAAACTGAAAATGATAGCACGGGATTAGTTTAGTAAACGGCGTGAAAATTGAAAGTCATTGCCAGTGCGGTATAGGAGGTCTATTTATTTATACTATGCTAACAACAATTACACAGAGCAATTTTACGGTGCCGTAAATGTTACGAATAACTGCTAGGACACCTGACAAACGCAAAACGAAAGTGTAAGGTAGTGCACACGCAGCATCAAAATAAATGTTTAGTTTACGGACAAAACAAGGCTGCAGAAAAAAGCAGGCATTAAGTTCAGTTTTGAAGCGTTGTTTGAAAGTAGCGAGAAACCCTGCAGATGACAGTTGCTTGCAGACTTTTCTACATCTGGGCTGCGGCGACGATGAAAGCAATGTTTAAAGACAACTTCAGTGCTAGGCCTATACTTAGGCCCTACAAAAGTCTCTGCCCTGACGTCGCCGACAGTGGACAGACGGGTCGGTGGAACAATAACAGTAACGGTGGCTGCAGAGCGTATAGACAATAGAAGTCACCGTGAGTCAAGAGTTGACACGCGTTGAAGCCAATTTGACTTTTAAAACGGCATTTACGCTTACGAGTAATCCGACAAAAGCACATTTATGTAAAAAAAATTTCTGTACTTTATCACACTGCTAACCACATAACAGTCAACACTGGACCTTGTGATGCCCAGACCAAGACAAAGACCACGTTGCGGTGCTAAACGTTAGAATTTAGCCATTTCACGCACAAAAACCGTTCACAGAACCAGATTCCACAGTTTGCTAAGAAAGGCATCATACCATCTATAATAAAAGTGTCTCCTTAAACACTTTGCAATAACAAGCGGAAACCTGCACCAATTTCAATAAAATGTTTCACATTCAATGTCACGCTTATTTGAGTCAGCAACGCAATTTTTAGGAATCTGTCGTTTTGTTTAAAAAAATTTTTATTTTAAAAAGTAATCTCACAGACTCACGCATCTGCGTTTCCATGACGTACGTTAGAGACACCGTCGTCTGAAACTTCATTTCTTGTTGATAAATGAACAAAATGGTGCGAAGGAAAAATTGATGTTTAATCAAAATACTCAGAATTGAAAAATGGCACAATGCTAAAAATTAATATTGGAATTTCCGAGAAAAAAAACTAATATCTTGCTACCTGCTACACACGATAGATATTAACTGTATCTGAAAACTTGCGTTAAAATTTGATGTTTGCAAAAACAAGATAGATTTCTGTGAAACTAAAGTTTAGTGTTCAGAATAAATGTTGTTTTGCGTGTGTAAAATTTTATTTAAATCGGTGCGGGTTTTCGCTCGTTATTGCAAAATGTCTAGAGGGGGCACTTTTTGTAGTCGACGTCTGCCGCGTTTCGATCTTGGCTCGCACAAACCCTAATAAAAAATGTACAAAATCAACTACGCATTCCAAGAAAACTGAAGATTAATAATATATTACATGTAAAACATGATATTGTGTAGCCATGAGTAAAACAGAATACAGCAAAACGTTTTTTGCCACGGCGGTTTAACTTACCTGTGTCTGCTGCGCCGCAAGATTGTAAATGACAGGCCTAGCTGATCAGTATAACTAGACCTAAAATACTGCTATAGTTACGGTGGATGCATCTTGATATTTACACTGCATCAGTGATGCACTTTACCGGCGACTGCAGCAGCCAGCCAACGTGCACTACTGATTGAACTATAGATGAGAAAGCCTGGCTGAAGTCTAAGTACTGTCCGCGAGCCATATGCCTGTGCAACATTTCAACAGTACGTGAACCCGGGGAGAGAGAAGGTTATTTTTGTGGAAATTTTGCTTGTTTTACCTCTATTTCAAGAATTTTGTCCGGGCGATTTTGCCAAACGTAACATTTCCTGAAAATGTTAGGCAAATCCGTGAGTAATTTTTATAATTGTAATCCTGCTAATAAACAAAAAGTCGAATCTCGTAATGGTCAAAAATTCAAAGATCTGACTTTGACCTTTGACATTGAAAACCAATAGGATTCCACAGATTGTCGAGACACAATGTGTTCGTGCAAAATTTCATCAGGCTATGCATTTGAGCGCAGCGGTTCACAAGTTATCATGGTAACCGAGAAATAGAGAAACACAGAAGAAACCGTTCCACGGATTTATAGGGTGTCGCGATAGGTCGCGAACGATTTTAAATGGCAAATTAACTATGTTAAAAATATCAAATATTTATTCAACTGCTATTAGCGTTTAGAGAAATTTAATACAATATTGTGTGCAAAATTTTACAATCGTCCGTTCAACATTTAACTTTGGTAAGAAATAATATTTTTCAATGAAATCTGGCAATCGTTTCAGAAATTTATTGGGAATTAAGTGTACAAAACTTTATTCAGATTTATTCAGATTTCACATTTTAACTGCACTATGTCTATGGGATTAGTTTTTTCATCAGACACAGTGTAAATTACTTTTAACTTTTCACTTTTTGCTTACTGTACCGTAACTGCTTTTTGACTTCTCCGATTAGGCCCCTATTGCTATCGATGTCGCGTGATGAACGGCAGTAAAATGAGTGGCAAGTCGATGAGTCTTCGTGCACGCCATATACTTCTTGTATTTCTTGACAGTAACAACACGCCATGCCATTTAGGCAATTAGGTCATTTAATGCAGTCTAATCTGTCCATTACACCGTCATTATACTGATAACGGTAGTTAGGCGCGGATTTAGACCTGCTTCAACCGCATTTATATCACTAGCCTGTTTTAAGACTTTTTGATATAGGCCTACATTTTATTCAGTAAAAGTGCAACGAACTGCGTTTTCCTGAAAGATATGTTCAGGGCTTTCTAGTGTGCTCTGACGGGGTGAGAACTTTATGGCCGTCTGTCCAATTTTCGTCTCTATTTTTTCGAAACAAAAAAAACAGACGATTAGAAAATAACAGTTGAGTTTTCAAAAAATTAACGGTTACCGGCAGTGGCGGATTCAACGGGGGGGGGCCGCCCCCTATTGACCGGATGCATCTTACAACAAGGAAAAATTTTGCACCAAAATGCATGATTTTTATGAAATTTTCAAACATTTTCTGCGGAAAGGGCTGTGCCCCCTCCCCAGGCTCCACCCCCTACC
>Ga0209367_1011532_pt1 | contig 11705 bp, 4 predicted proteins | sample WorMetLIZISLAND2_FD_187412 | JGI IMG/M metagenome (GOLD analysis project Ga0209367, IMG submission 187412) | Marine gutless worms symbiont microbial communities from Max Planck institute for Marine Microbiology, Germany - Olavius geniculatus... ... | reverse complement strand
AAGAAAGAGGCGAAGCTATCGGCAAGTGAACTGGGTGAAGAAGATTTACGATGTAAGAGATTATTGACAGTTTGCCAGAGACGCCGAGGATTAGCAGAAGATGAAGAAACAAGCTGGGAGTAGTATTGTTTTTTAGATGAGAGAATTAGACTGGAGGTCAACAGAACTGCGACGGCTAAGACATGCTACAGCAGTAGCTGCTGTTGCACATAAAAATCAGAAAAAATGCAGAATCCCCACCAAACACAGAATCAGGTAACATTTAAGTATGAAAAGCTGAGACGACCAAACCAACCCAACAAAGCACAAAGGTACATAAGCCCAAATTCCATAACACTGACTTTGCGACAAAGTCCACAGACTTTGTTGTGGACCTGTGGACTTTCTCCATACATTGTCGCGGACAAAATTCCATTACAGTGACAAACGGGTTTGTCGCAGACATGTCGAGATGATTTGAAAGCCCAAAACTTACACGTGACATCCCCATTTTATGGTTTGTGTCTGCGACTTTCACTGATCGCAACCTTCCCTGCGGGGAAGTTTCAGTAAAAGTCGGCATAATAAAACTGGAGCTACACACAGCAATACTGTCACATAAGTTCTTGACCCAAGGTACCCACCCTCACTCTGTCTATATCTATAACTACAAGACAAACAGTGAGTAACTTACATTGTTGGAGTTTGGACTAAAGCTGGATCTTTGCTCCGCAAAGTACAGACTACAAACAGTCGATGCATATAGATGCCATGAAATAAACATGACACGAAATGGAAAAGCAGTAAATTTTGCAAACAATATACTAACTCTAATATGACAACACAACAGCACAAATGGTTACCACTGTAATGTCATTAACCTCAGTAATTCCGAGCATTTCGGAGTGGTTGTCATGTACTGAAAGCGGTAACCCCGACTGAGACACGGAGCACAGCTAGAGTGATCTCCCTATTATATGTGCTACAGGGTGCCGATCATACACATGTCCAGAACCATCAGTGGGCAATATCAATTGTGCTATCAATTAGTCACAGTCATGTGGTCAGTTGCAACTGATAAAATCCTCCTTCCCTCGCATCCGACTGACAGATGTCATCTGTGTTGAGCTAGTTTATCAACATCACACAAGTTGCAGAGCATCCAGATACATTGGCTGACATTTGCCATCAGCGTGGCTGTATTGTGGGTGCAGGTCCAGTGGGAGTATATGCAGTGGAACGCTCACTACATTTAATTGTCATTAGGTGAATGTCGCGAGAAACTTGCCATAGCAGATATATGTACCGCTTTCAGACAGAAACTCTGTCCAGATTCATACCGCCAAAAAGATTAATATGACAACAAATACTAATGTGGTTACTTGACAAATGTTCTCTCGACTTCTCTGCAATGACTTACTCAATCAAAATCATCAAAAACTATTCTAAACTTCTTAATATCAGGCACACAAATATCGATTTCATATTATGTCTTTTTTAACATTATAAAGATAAGTTCTTGACCCGAGGTATCCACACCCTAAAGGGCACAACTGCCATAGTCTGAACCACAACGCATGTGGGCTTGAGTTGGTTGATGTTACAGCAATACAGCAATTACGCCTGTCATAATTCACTGGGGTTTGGGTAACGGTAAAAGGTGATGTATAGCTCTTAACAGAAAACCTGTCACAGATCTACAGAGCATCACCTGCCATATGGCATCACACAATGTTGGCTGCCACCCAACACAGGTAAATGTGCCCGCTTTACCCGCAGCCAGACAGGCCGGTGCACTAAGATGGTTTACCTGTCTACTGACAGTCACCCATCCAAGTAGCAATCATTTGATAACGACCCTACCTGCAGTCGAACTTACATGGCTTCCTGACTGTAAGTCTGACACCCTAACGTTACACCACAAAGCCACCAGGAAATGTCGCAAAACTTATACACCCTAGCATTATAATCAAACATTCAATGCTGGTTCAGTGGAGTGGGGTACAACAGCAGTAAACATGACATCTGCATCGACAGATGATTATGACTGCATACGATCTCACCTTCCACCGAAATCAGCATCTTCCACGTCATCTTCATCAAAACCAAACTACAACACAAACATTCCGACACAGTCACACAAACACTACATTATATGACCAGTAAGGCAAAGGTGAATATGCCCAAGAAGCGACATAAGTGAAGAGCTCATCTCTCTATGGCCATTGAGCCTGTAAGTAGACAGACCACTGAGTCTTGTGATGCATGGCCACTGCAAAGCCAGACACATGGATACCTTTCCAGCCACACAGCAACACTGCCCTTTGACCAGTACCAAATTATACTGGTTAGTGAACAGCGGCAACTTACCCAAGGTTGTTACCTGGCAGTGCAGCAGGCTGGAGTCAAACCAGCAACCTCACGGTCACTAGTATGACATGCTACCATTAGTCCCTGTAAAAAAAACACTGCAAATACTGGTATTTAAAAACTTTTTGCAAACAGTGGCAATGATCCATCCAACAATTTCGACTTCACATTTTCCTCAAAAAATCATACTTATTCTCCGCAGTACAACAGACAAAACACGTAAACGTTTAAGATGGCACTGAAGTTCAGCAAAAACATTTTTGTTTAAATTAAAACATTTAACAAATCACAGCAGTTTCACGATACAGTAAATTTTGTATAAATTATCAAACAAACCACGCATTACAAAACTTGCTCAGTATTTCTGTACTATATTTGGAATGTGATTTCATATCTCAACTGTTACTTCAACCAGCTTAAGCCTCTAAATCCTATTTAGCATCCCTACAGTATGCACTTAAAATATATAAATCAACGTGTTTAAAAAAAAACAATGGCGATAAGGGTAAATTGGCGATCAGTGATCCATTTCTAGCCACGTGCATTTCTACTCTGGATATATGCCTGCAGACAGATTAAAATATGTCTTCTAATGTTTTCCACTCCGTAATTTATGATGTGTAACAAAAAACACTACAGCTTGCAGCCAAAAAATAAATGTTACCACTTTTTCTACAAGTCACACATGCAAAGCCAGAAACATATGCATAGCGTACAACGCCAGACACCACAGCAGACCTCTGATGACGAAAAGTTTGGATTGTCGTAGAAAAATAGATCAAATGGAACAGAAAAAAATTAGTTTGAGTCAATTCAAACATTCGTAGGCTATCAAGCCGATAAAGCACTCAGCCAACAGCATCAAGATGCATAATTCCAACACAGAACAATGTAATGAATCAAAAGTCACACCAGCAAGTTTTTCCGCCTACACTGTTGGTTCTCACATCGATAGGAAACTGAGTCACAGGGGCTTTGCAACAGAATAACAGAAAATAAACAACGATCACCGGGTGCAAATAAAATAAACAGCTTGCAACAGCACGTCAGAAATGGGACTGCACAGAAATGCATGCATGCAGCGAACAAGGATGCAGAAAGCAAGCAAAATAGCACCACAGTATACGATCACACTAGTGATGACTGGATATATCAAAAATATTGTTTAAGATATCGATATATTGTATTATCAAAAATATGAACTTTTTTGATATATCGCAATATTCTGTGCAAAAATGTTTATATTTTGCTTCAATATTCACAATGTTGGTAATTTCACACAGCGAATAACTGAACATCTAATAATTAATTGTTGACCAAAGTTACAAAACAGGTCTACGAGTCTAGTTCCATGACATAAGTGTTAATGTTTATGTTTATGTCTATTACTGTTAGTTTATAACTACTGCTTTTTCAGGGCTCAATGTTCCTGTCTCATTCACGTGCTTGTATAAGACTTGTACACGTATTATTTTGAAAAATATTGATATTGTATCGATATCGTGATATTTTGTAAATATTGTATTGATATCGTATCGAAATTGAAACCCTGATATCGAGTCATCACTAAATCACGGAGTGACATGACAAAAATTTGTTTACCAGTCTGGCAGTGCGGCCAATCTGTAATATAAACAGAGTCAACTTCAGGATCTAACATTTGGTCAGCTTGCAGATAAATGCACTGTGTCACTGTCCGGAAAAAAGTAAACCTCTAAACATTGTACAATAGGAAGGTCAAATCCGAACGAATCCAAATTGCATTTTTTATACTTAATCACCAATAAATTGCCGAAGCGATCACCAAAGTTCATTGAAAAATATTATTTCTGAGCGGAGTTATTAATTGTTGAATAGTGATAACAAAATACCTCTGTTACCAATATGGTATGGGAGGTGGGGGGGCTACAACAAAACCTATTGCATAAACATTAATTCACACGAAATACACTGCAGACTGCAGACCTTTGGATTAGCGTTGTCCTGTGGGAACTCAATACGACTAAACTCATCTGTGTCACTCGTTGATGATATGCTAACATTCGGTCCCTACACATTAATACACCATCATTTATTCATTTCTACTACTTCTCGTTCTACCAGCACAACCACTGCACTTGAGCCTGTTTACTGTTAATGAGCTACATAAAATGACTAGAAATACGTTCTGTGGAACGAGGTATCTGTCCCATTGCCACGCTATATAGCCTAGCAGCTGTGTTTCAGCGTTTGACACTCTTGTGAGCCTGCAGCCAATTTTGTATTTGAATAAAAATGGTTGGTTGCCATGATAACAGGGGTCTCCAGGGGAAAAATTTACATGACACCATTGCATAGCCGGGGCCCGAAAATAGAGGGCAGGTGAAAACAGCACGCAATTATCTTTTGCGGGAGCCGAGTTATAGTCAATTTTGTCATGGCAACAGTAGTCGGCAGGGGAGAAATTTAAATGACACCATCGAATAGTACCGGCCCAAAAATAGGAGGGTAAGTAAAAACAGCTAGCAATTATCTTTCACGGGCACCGAGTTATAGTCAATTTTGTCCGAAAATAATTCGTTGCCATGGCAACATGGGTCGGCAGGGAAGAAATTTTAATGACATCATCGAACAGCCCGAACCCAAAAATAGGGGGGTAAGTGCGAACAGAGTGCAATTATCTTTTACAGGGACCGAGTTATACCACTTTGAAATCTCCATTGGCTGTAATGCAAAATTTTGTAACTTTTGAATGGTTGCTATGGCAACAGGGATTGATAGGGGGTAGATTTAAATAACACCGTTAGATTGCCTGACCCCGAAAATAGGGGGCTAGGTAAACACAGTGCGCAATTATCTTTTACAGGGACCAAGTTATACCACTTTGAAGTCTCCATAGGCTGTAATGCAAATTTTTTAAAAATTAGGGTAAAATAGGGGAAAGAGTTATCAGATTTTTATCCCAAACAAACTCAATCTTACTTTTCGGGCCCCAAAATCACTGTGCAAAATTTCATCAGAATCTAGTCAAAATAGCGGTCGTAGGAGTGTTTACAGACAGACTGACAAAATGACAGACAGACGCAAGTGATTTTATAATCTGTCCCTTGCCATGCTATAGCAACCGGACAGATAATTAATAACTTTCTTACTTTTTGTTCTTCTCATTCAGATTATAACAATCCTTTCTATGCGCGACAGCAGGTGCTGCTATAGTCTTAGTCAACGAAATTCTGTCTGTCCATTCATCTGTCCATCATCTGCCACACAGGTGGATCAGTCAAAAATGGTGCAAGCTAGGATCACCAAATCTTCACCGTCGGCTGCCTGGAAAACTCCAGTTTCTGGATCCGTAAAACTTTTCCATGAATCCAAAAGGGGTCATCCTCAGCAAGGGCACTAAATGACAGGAAGGTAGGAAATAATTGCAATTTTCAGCCAATACGGTTAGGCAAGACAGGTCACGCCTTCTGGTGAGTGTAAATGAAATGCTATAGATACTTAAAGTCATTCCTGGGATTGGAGAGCTTAGATTTTGTTTGCAGTTGGCCTTTGAACATGCACCGGTGTCGCACATTCCCCTTTGCATTAGCTGGGCTTTTCTTCTTTCAAAACTGTCAAAAGATTGGTAAAAACCCATCCATGCATGTCACTGATATTGTAAAAACAACGACAAAAACATACACACGGACAGATGGATAATGTAAAATGATAATAAATGTAACGACACAAGGCTATCACTGACCACTACACGATTGATCAGAAATTCCAAAAGTCTGCAATGAAACAGGTAAGATAAAGGCAAAGAGTGCCACATCCACAAGGAACATCAGCAGAGTGCCCATCTCCCTTTCTATGGCTGCTGAGCCTGTAGGTGGATAGACCACTGAGTCTGTGACGCACGGCCAGTGCAACGCCAGACCCATGGTTACCTTTCCAGAGCATCACTGCCTTTGACTGGTACCAAATTTTACTGCTTGGTGAACAGTAAAAACATGTACATGAACAACTCATCCAAGGTTGTTACCTAGCAGTGCCCCCAGCGCACCTGGTAAGAGTCAAACCAGCAATCTCGCGGTTACCAGTCCGGCATGCTACCGCTACACCACTAAGCCAACAGGAAATCGGAAAAAAGCCGATGAGACAAACAGAACTAACGCCATACCAGTTCACACGCATTTATCTTGTTCACTTCGGCCAATGGACCAGACTTAAAGTGTTCCCAGCTTTCCTGAACCGATTCCGGCAGACCTACAACACAGATCCGCCGATATCACAATAGAAAACTATTATTCATTCCATGGGTACACAAAGAGATAAACAAGAATAAAAACAAAACATAAGTTGTTTTCATCTCACAAGAATGTTAGCTATAATATTTCGGTTGAGAAAAAAATAAAAACTAAATAAACAGAGTTTGCAAACAGCTAGATATTGGAGCATACGTTATTCACAAAATGAAATAAACGAATGGCAACATAGAGCACTTTAGCCAGCTGGTCATCATGGGGCATAGAAATCAAACAAACTGTGCCAAGTCGACTGTAAAAAAAAAGCTTCCGGTATCCATGTGGAGAAATTCCGACATACAAAATCTAAATATCTGGCTGTAAGTGTGCTGTGTAAACTGTAGAGCCCAAATTCCATTATGTCGATGTGCAACAAAGTTCACAACCTTTGTCGCAGACTTTCCCCGCGTCTTGTCCGACTAAATTCTATTAGAATGACAAACAGATTTGATGCAGACTTGTCACAGATTTGTCGCAACCATCTCGACATTCCGAGATAATTTAAATGCCCAAAACTTTCCGTGACATCCGCGTTAAAGTTGGCATTGCGAGGAGGTTTCAGTGAAAGTCAGTGTAATGGAATTTGAGCTTAATACTGACTAAGAATCAGGTCATCGAGCTTCTGGGCACTCTTGCTGTTGATTGTATTGTTAACAAGGAAGTTTGCTATTCGAGTCAAGTGACCCATGTAACCAGCTCGATTGCGACTGCCGGCAGACCTGGTACAAAACAACAACTGATGCACGTATTTTTACACTGTGCACACTACATTCCTAATGTAGTAACGAGAAGTATATGACATCAGTGTAATATAGATGACCCACCAGCTAATCGATGACCGACGACTAACCTCCTTTCCAGAATTCAAGAGCCTTCCTGGAAGAGCTTCAAATAGCCATACCTCAAAAACCGATCATCTGATCAACTTCCAGTTGGGTTCTAGGGTGGGGTAATTAGGGTCAGCCAATTTAACAGTGCCATTTATACTTACGCCCAACTGGCCCTCATTGCCATAGCAACGAAATTCAGGACAAAATTGGCTATAACTCAACTTGTGTCATAATAACATTACCTTACACGAAACTTAGTTAGTATTGCAGTATATCGCTCATAATCTCCACACTATCTTTCTTTCAACAATGTTAGAACTATAACATAAGACAAATACCACCCTTGAAACTCGCACTTCACAGAGATACAATAGAAGACAGAGGACAGGACATAAAAGAAATGGTCTTAAGCATGCTGCATGGCTCAAGACCTAAGGAGAAGGAAAAAATAACCGATAACTTAACAACTAAATGCCATGGCTATATACCTCTGTTCGTCGTTGTTGTCAGCGAAAGCTTTTACGACTTTCTCTAACAGTTTAAAGTCAATTATCAACTACACATAAATACCCACAAAACAAAACAGCAATTGAGTGACAAAACAACTTCTTCATTTTCAAGTTTTATTCAACCACTTAAATTAAATAAATTAAACATAAAACCATACCATAAAATGCAAATGAACAACATCAACGTGATGCAAAATTTAAATTTACAGGAAAAACAACAAAACAACTGTTCACATTCCGCACTCTCAGTACTTACTCTTGCTAGATTTGCTCATAAAAAGTGCAACTGCACAAAACAAAGTTTTCAAATGTCAAACGTAAATGAAAGCAATATCAAATGGCAGTCGACTCCAAGTAAACTCAAACAGATGGCAAACCCACAGTGTGGTCTGGTTAACTCAACCTCCTACCCTCAGTGGGACTAAACATGTGCATTAAAATATTTGTGAAGTCAAATGGGACAATGCCATGTCTGCAAACTGCACTATAGGACCATGGGTTCTACTAATTCTTAGCACAGGCAATGGTTGATCGCATTATCAAATTCTTGCACTCGGCTGCCAGTTCTGAGATTGCAAACTGACGGTTTCCTTAAGCCATGATCTGTAAGTAGTGCTATTCGTTTTATCACAATTCCCATGATGCACTGGTCAGTGCAGGAATTCTGATTCCATTTCAGATGCATGATGGGAATTCAAAGAAAACTGTCATATGCCGATTCCTGCACTGCCCAATGCATTGTGGCAATTGTGATAAACTGAACAGCATTACTGCCAGAACTTTTAATTAGGCCACCCGCGTGTAGTAATGATAAGGGAGGCCTTATGTTTTCGCTTTGATTTTTTTTACTTTTTGAAAAATTTGTATTCTTATCTTCTCCTCCGAAACTGAACAGCGGAGCAGGACCAAAATCTGTGAAATGGACGACCCTTATCTAGAAGGAATTGAAGCCAAATTTCAACGAGATCCGTTGAGGGGTTTTGGCGGGAGAGGTATTTATAATGTCGACAATGGCTCGGCCTACGAGACTATTTATGGGCCACATGACGATTGGCACATATGACAATTATTGTATTTTCATTCACTATGTAGCACCACCAGTCGAACTCACTTCGCCTGGCAGCCACACATTAAACCCAGCCCCAAATTTCTAGTTTACCATGTGCTACAAACAACTACACTGCAAACAGGCAGACCTGGGTGAGGAGAGCATAATCTGTGGACTCGGACGTTATAATAGATGACAGACACAGCTCCACCTGTCGGTGTAGAAAATTGTTCCACGAATACTCAAAATAGAGATCCTGTAAATAAACATCACACAGTCAATCTAATGCCTGCATGAGGTAATAAAGTGACTACATGCGTGGTTCTTACCCATTTGTCAAAATCAAATTCAAGAACTTTTCAAGGAGCATACAAAAGATATATAAGAAAAACTGAATTAAATCAAACCGACACTTTTATGAGCATATCTAAGCAGGTTCAGTTTACATTCGACAATTTAACACCTTCAAGCATTAATCAAAAACTGGACTTATCAGAAATATCAGTAAGTAACAGTAATGATGAAGTCTATTCACCACTCAGACTTAGGCAACACTGATTCTGAAAATCACTTGTTCAATCACGGCGTTTTAGACGATCAAATTCAAGCACATTCAAGGACCTTCAGACACTTTCAAAGACAATGTCTGTTTTCAAGGACTTTCCAGGCCTTGAAAATCTAGAAAAAAATTCAAAGACTTTCAAAAACATGCAAGAGCCCTGTACATGGCCAGAGCATGCAGTAGCATTGTGGCAGGTAAGCAGTTGTAAATTTTAGCCTGTTGAAAAAAAATCTTCTTGTCCAAAAAACATTTCTTCCAAAAATATGAAATTTAAAGCTGTTAATCTCCCATTTTTTAGAAATTTCTTTCTAAGTCTAGAGATGAATACTTAACAAAAATCAACATGAGCAATATTCCCCCCAGACGGCACTAACAAACCCTACTGGCTCACGGCCTATAGCCTGCTCAAGTAAACTCAGCCTCCTACCCTCGGCGAGATGGGAAATGAGTAGTAGCTTATGAGCTATGCAGTGAAGGCCTATTGAGGTGCAAGTATGTCTGCTAGCTGTAAACCGCGAGTGTATTGTTCACTGATGTAGGCAATGGATGGCCGCATAGTGTGCTGCGGTATCATTAGCTCCTGCCAATCAGCTACCACGTCCGAGACTGTAAAGCGCTTCTGGCCACGAATGTCTTACATGTAAAAAGCACTATAACAAGTACTGAACTTTACTCTTTATAAGGAGTGCAATGTAAACTTTCAACATACCAGCAAAACACTGATTGTGCCAAGTCGGCAAAGTTCATCGTTGACAGCTGGTGAGTTAGAACTAAGCAGAGTGGCTATGAGACAAGCAGTCTGCAGGCGGGCATTGCCCAGCGGCCGTTCCAACACACCCAGCGTCCACGGCATAGGCACGTAATGTTGCTAACACAACATACATCACACACTGCAGACCATATCCCGCAAAAGTTCTGCAACTGTAGAATGTTTAAAAAACTAGCAACTTAAGTTAAAGCAGTAGCTAACGAGGTAAAGAAATTCGCCAAATCTTTATTCACTAATCTGTTGACATTTAAGCAACAACTGTTGTCTCCTCCTGAATGAGATATTGTTCTCAAAAAGGCTGCAAAAAGAGCCTGCAAAAAACCCAATTCTATGAATTTACCTAACTTATTAAAACTGGAACCAGTTGGGGCAGAAGTCTGAATATGTAACATACACAGAATCAGGATCAACTAACCTTTGGCGGAAGTAGAAGCAACTGGTGGAAATCTTTCAGGCGTGGAACCACAGACTGAACCGTATTATTGATGCCTTCTGAGAATCTCTCTGCATCTGCCTGGGTCATCTGTTCTAAGTTGCCTTCCGGCCTACAGTGACAGAGAGCTTCAGTGTAATGCTAAAAAAAACACCGATACTTGCAGCTTTTTACACGTAATTCACTCATCATTCTAACAGAAGAACCAAACGTTTACGCTCAGCGGACGAAGCTGACTACATTCTCCCGCTGGTTTGCTTATTCACGTCCAGCCGTGTTAAATCATTTGCACGAGTCTATGCAAAGAACATTGTCTCAGCCAGCCGTCAAATCACAACTGAAGAGATTTGTATTTAGTGACACTTTAGCATTGTCCATAACTGTTTTTAATCAGATCTCACCATGTATTTTATTTAACTATCAACCCAGTCTTTTAGCATGTACTAGCAACTATTCTATGTGATATGATATCACAGGCTGAACGGTAGTTCAAGCCCTGCGTTAACGGCGACTTCTCTTTCTTATGGGAAAGCCAAAAATTTGACCCCCACAGAATCAAAACCCCTGACCCGATTAAGATAAAATTTGGCACGTTTGATTACGTCGGCGAGGGGACCCGTCATGCAAAATTTTATGCAAATCCCTAGATGGGGGCTTCCTGGCAAATGGGTGAAATATACGCAAAAATTTTTATAGCTATCCATATACCTTTTTTTCAGAAACTCACCTACAGGTCAGACCCTTCGGTGGATTTTTGCGCGCGATGGCTCAAACGACGCGGTCTCGCGCAAGGATGTGCCTTTTGGGGGTTAAAAAATTTGAAATTAATATTTAACATATTTATTCGCAAAAATCGAAAAAAATTACGATGGCGCCTATGGGGAAAATTAAGCAATTCTTTAAACGGTCATAACTTTGGCTGTGTATAAGATAGAGC
>Ga0209367_1011531_pt1 | contig 11706 bp, 4 predicted proteins | sample WorMetLIZISLAND2_FD_187412 | JGI IMG/M metagenome (GOLD analysis project Ga0209367, IMG submission 187412) | Marine gutless worms symbiont microbial communities from Max Planck institute for Marine Microbiology, Germany - Olavius geniculatus... ... | reverse complement strand
CATGCTTCTTCAAGACCAGAAGCGCTTTACAATCTTGGAAGTGGCAGCTGATTGGCATGAGCTAATGATACCGCAGCGCACTATGCGGCCATCCATTGCCCGCGCGAACGAACAATTGGACCCGCGCTTTGCAGCAAGCAAACACACCACCGCCCCAATCAGCCACACTAGGCCTTCACCCCGTAGCCCGTGCGGTGTGTGCGGTGTCACGTCTAGTTTGCTCGTGCGCAAAATAATTGCAAAAGATTAACACGTACGGCGTAAACCAACATTCTCAGCAAGTTATTAACAGATTTTGGTGATTTTCGTCTATAAATAATGGGTCCGCGAGGCGGTGAGTTATATGGACCAGTCGATTAGATTTTGTTATTCTGTGGCGATCGGGACCACAGTTTACACAGAAATTTTTACAAGTTTTTTTACCATTTAACCCATTATGGCGATTCTTATAGATAACCATAAAGGCAACACGTGATTATCTATTTAGTGATGTCTTTAGTTCTAACTGATTGCATTGTATAATTTCTGTCAGGTTATTTATTGATTTGATTTTATCACGATGCTGTCACGATAGTATGACATCAGTATCTCGTCCCTGTTGTTACCGTTTACAGTATTTTCTGTAAAAAAAAGTCAGCAATATGTAGGCGTATATTTTCAGCAATATCTTTCGCCTTACACGCCCGTGTGTTTCGCTTTTTCAACGTCTGTTTCCTTATGTTCTAAGTTGCCACTTTATCCAAAATGTAGCTTGCGACCGTTTCTGTGTGGTAAAATTATTGTTTCACATGTATGCTAATTCTGCATGGGGCGGATGTCTTACTACTGACTTGGTTAATGGGATTGACGCTGTTCTCAGATGGCTAGAACGATTTCGTTACATGGTTAATGCAAATAATTAAAATCAGGTTCTTTTTGGATGGCTGAAACTCGCGACTGATGCGTAGTTCAACGTGGCCATTTTGTTACGTCAAGTCACACAGTCATTGCGGGCTTAGGCAAATTTCAGTATAGGCGTACTAGTGACACGTATGCTTCCTGTCACACCTGTGTAGTGTTTACATAGACTTAAATATTTAATCATCTTACTGCTGATTTGGTTATAAACAGCCATGACTCCGTGAAAACTCAGAAGTCGAAGTCGCTAATTCCTTGCTTGATTTTTGGCCGACCGTTAAGGTCGGGTTTTTGTGACAATGTATCATCTGTCGTTTGTCTGTAACGGCCCACCTTAGCAACAGCTGGGTCTCTTTTATATAATTATATTTATAATCGTCAGACCTACTTCTTTGATGTAATATCTCTGTTGATGGATAAGTGGAATAAATTACTTACCGTTTGTGCTGAAAAATGCAACTGAAGTTATGACATTTGTGTCACAAAAAGGTTGTGTTTAATTTATCTCGGATGCTGGCTTCAGACGTTCATATTCTCGTGGCTCATTTGTTATTCGGCACAAGGAGCTGAGACAAACGTAGCGAAGACGATAATTTTGTGCATATTTCGAGTACGGTGTCGTACCTGAAAATAAACTAAGAGACTCTTGGTTGGGCTACAGTGGTGGTGCAAGGTCACATCAGCATATTCTACGAGTCGTCGTGTTTGCTATTATTGTGCTACGAAGATCTGACATATCGTCATAAAGACTCTCATAATATACGCACATACAGAGTTTGTGTCAAAACAATGTTATGCTTATGACCCGCACAAGCATCACAACTATTTTACAAGTCATTTAGCTGGGAACGTACGATCAAAAAAAGGAAAAATTGCTTACTCGAGATTAACGCAAATTAAGTAGAGAACATGGAAAACGTAGACGGCGCTGCTGAAAAAATTTTGGCATCAAAATTCCTGCTAAATCTAGAGATAATAAGGGGGCATTGTTGAAGGTCCGTATTGGGAGTACACGCTGCCAGCATGTCAGAATGAACACGCATATGATACGAGTATAAACAACTCACAGCGCAGTGGTAGCCTAATGTACCATGTCTAAAAATGTGCCACTTTTTGAATAACTTGAAACATTGGGCGATATTAATAACTTTTAGCTCGGAGAGTCGCGACGAAACTTGACATACACGACTATAGTTTCGCCCGCCTCACTTTAATGCTGTTGCTACATTACTTTGTAAAATGCCAAAGTTGTAGTTTGGCCGTTTACAACAATGAATCCATAGACCCATGAACTCATGCGTCGGCTCAGAAATGATTAATTAAATAGCGATAGCGACAGACACGACTGACAATTATATTCTGTCAAAAAGGCTCACGTGTGACATCACATTATTATGGGGCCGTCTTTCCTAGAAGGAGGCCCCATCATGTGTTGATCCTGTCCGTCTGTCTGTCCCGTGCCTCCACCTAGAGGGAAAACGAAAAGGTCTACGAATACCAAACTTAACAGGAAGGGTCCCTGGGACACCAGCACCACGTGGACCAATTTCAAGGTCAAGGGGTCAGAGGTCAAGGTCACGGCGGCTAATTGCGCAGTTTGCAAAAAATCTCCATAACTTTACCGCCGGTTGACCGATCAACTTCATATTTGGCAGGTGTCATAAGGACTACTGACTGAACTAGACCTCGGTTTCGTGCCCTCTACCGCAGGAACAAACAGACCTAGAAAGCCCCAAAACAGCACGCACGTACTCAACTGCAAGGACGGCCCCATAGCGGGCAGCCCCTCAACGGCCGCACCCTTTTGTTTTTATTACAGCACGTGCTCAAAATGTTTTCCTCCAGCACGAATGCAAGCGCGTTTACAAACTTCGACGCCACTTGCCAACAAAACACACTCGATAACCGCGTCATCTGAGCGGCTTACTCGCTGTTGTTGCGTCATTTCAGGCCGTCGACGTACGACCTTGACATGAATAATTTTGCATTTCACAAAGTAGTGCAAAAACAGTATTTAGGAGTGGTGGGCAAAGTCATAGTTATTTAGTTTGTTATTAATGTTGCGTGCCAAAAATTATTAAAATCGACCAAAGTTTCAGCGAGTTACTCAAAAAGTAAAAGCGGCACACGTTTTAAAACACGCGTATGTGTACGATAGGCATGCACTGCAATCGTTCCCTAGTTGGAACCTCAGCTTCCGAGTGAAATGATAAAAAAAAGTTGGCGCCGAGTGCTAACGTGATACGCGGTCGTGCGTCAGTTTAGTTGCCAGATGTCTCAGGTGTTGACCAGTGAATTAGGCTTAATAATGGTCAGACACAATGTACGGTCGCCACCATATACGTATAGGCTATGTCAGATACGCGTCAGTGGCGTGTCAAAGGCTTGTTGCTATCGCACCGGCCTCGATTGCGCGACGTGTGTCATTTTTTAAGGTTTTAGACGTCTGGCAACCTTATCATTGATTGTTTAACGTAAAATTGGCACATTAATTACTCTTGCCATAAGTATCAAATTTAAATCAACTTTTTTATGTTCAAATTAGAAGCCCGTATATACGAGACAGACGGATAATGAGACGGACGAGCAAGACTCGTAATGCGACCTGTAGAACGGCCGCATACTGAACTGCATGGCTGTCTGGCTTTATACCACAAGCTTATGTCAATCAACAAAACAAGCTATAATTCCCAAGTTTATGATATTTTTAGCTTGCCAATGTTAACTAAAGTTTGTCCACGTGGAGAACATTGTGATCAGTAGAGACAGCTGTGTGTTACAGTCGACGAACTTGCCGGTCGGTACTAAACTTATTAGTTTGATGTCATCAACAACATGCACTCATGGTTTTCACTCATCAGTCGCTAGCCCCATGGCGCGCTTCCTGCCTCGGGATATGATGAACCCGTGTCGATGTGACTTTCTAGCACTGTCGACCCTGCTGTGGCTGTGCTCCTCCGGGTCAGGCCGGCTGTAGTACCGCAGCGGGTTCCTTCGTTTGCCGCGTGCGATCGTAAAGCCTCCTGAAGGCGAGAGAGACAACCGCATGTTCTGCGCCAGAGGGCTGAGGACGCCGCCGCCATGGATAGAACGCTGAGTGCGCCTTGACATCATGGCGAGCTCGACTGAGGCGGAGAGGTGGTGTGGTCTCGGCACGTCGTACTGGTGCACTACTGGCGACCGTTCTGACGATAACTTCTTATCAACCTACAACGGCAGTGAAAGAATTGAGCCAATTACCGATATGACTATATGCCTATTATTGTACAGTTACGTGCAGAGTACAAAACTGTTATACAATAGGCCAATGCGTATGTCAAACCACGGTTTGAAGTGGAACGAGTAGATGTACTGGATATAATGCATCTTTATTGACCACAAGGTAACAAACAAACTTCACCAAAAAAAATAAAGTCTTAACTAACGAGCATGTAAGCCTATTCGTATTGTTCAAGTCGTTTCTGAGCAACCACGCTCGACGAGTCCACATGCAACACTGACTGAATTTAGGCAACCACTGACATTTATTATTCCTTCGGGGTAATTACATGAACAAATCTATTAACAGTAGAATCAAGAAAATTGTGAATTACTTTTTGACAAATTACACACTAAAAGAGCACACAATAACGAAGATAAGTATTTGCTAAATGTTAAACGAACTTAGATGAATATACACTGCGACCAGACTGTGGTTTAGCTCGTAGGCTTACTTATACCACGGTCGCTGACTGTCAGTCGTATAACTAATTTCAGTAAACCTACACTGTTGTTCGTTAGGTTACGCTTCAATGTACCTGTGTAGTTATTAACCGGTTATACCATTGCATACATAGTGCTAAAGACAGGCATGTACGAGCACGGCCGTGCTATGACACTGCGAATGGGTGAAATTTTATTACTGTTAATTAGTGCTAAATACAGAAGTACGGTCTAGTATACTGTGGTGCCAAATTTCATCCTTCAGATTTCTTGATCTTGACAGTTAACCGTTTGACTTCTAAAGTTATTGTCGTGTGAGATTAGTCTACTCATCAATCACCAAATGTGGCTGTCTGTTGTTTATTCTAGTGCACTGTTTAGGCATAAGATGTTATTGCCTAGTGACCTTGACTTTTCAATGAAATTACTTAACCATTTTTCATGTGATACTTCATAGACTTGTGTTGACAGTAGCGTCAAAAAACGCACAATGTATTTATATGCCAATAACTCTATCAAATATTAACCGATTTTACAAATTCTTTTACTGTTGAAATTAAGAGAAAATTTGTAGACTAAAGATCTTACCACACCTTGAGTGTATAGCTACATTACCTAGTAAAATATCATTGTTTTAAAATAATAATTCAAACAAGGCGATATTTGTAACAACACATTGTAAGAAATTAACAATAGGAAACAATCTATTTATTGTCTCAGTTAGTGTCCAAAGTAGGGCTAACTGTGCGCTTTTTTAGCCCACCCTGTAGTTTTATGTCCCGTTTAACACATTATCGATCATACCGGAAAAGAGTTTTTCGGGCAATCACTGTTCACTAGTCTTGCACTTCCGCTGACAACACAATTAAGACTGCAGCGATAACCAAACTAACGACATAATGATGATTGAAGAAGGACGTTGACTGACCGTTGCAGGCGGTTGTAGATGGTCGTTGTCGTCGAGCACCTGTCTGATAATCTGGGTACGATGCAGTCTGCCATCTGAAGGACTTGAGACTAAGCTCAGCGTCAATGTGACCATCAGCAGCAACTCTATCATCGTCATCATCACGCCGACCTCTATTCACACAGCGCCATCAACATTACTACTACACGCCGCATTACGAGTCTTGCCCGTCCGTCCGTCTGACTGTCCGTCTCGTACAGAAATTCTATCTAACAAAAGAGCGTACAAAATGTACAAGAAAAGCCAAGCTAACGCAAAAAGAGACGCATGTGTGAAGATCCAATGCGAACGAAATCTAAGTTCACAACGATGTTTCATTTAGACTCGACTGACAGCGGATGACGCCTAGCGCCATATCCAGTGCATGAATTCCAGCATTGGCTGAAAATCGCAATTTTTTTTACCCCCTCTCATTTAGCGCCCTCGTTCGGGCCACCTTTCGAATTTATGGAAAAGCTTTACGGTTCCTGAAACTAGAGTCTTCCGGGCAGCCGACGGTAAAGATTTGATGATTCTAACTTGCACCGTTTATAACTGATCCACCTGTGTGACGAACGGACAGACGGACAGAATTACGATGGCTAAGACGCGCTATAGAAGTAGCTGCTGTCGCGCGTAAAAATTGGTATAAAAGTTTCCCAGACATTTTCAGACAGACGTGGTTACTGGAGAACGGCTGTAGTTTTTCAATAGACAACAAGCTGGCCTTGGCCTATGTGAAGCCTGCAGCACCCGACATGTAAAAGACATAAAACACTCTACAGTTTTACATTATTCAAGAACGTTGTTTGCGAGTGTTGTGGCACTGTATAAAAAATGAACATACTGATAACAAAATATTAAATCGTATATGCTGAGGCGATCGAATTAGCTAACTAAATAGCGAATTGGTGGCCTAAGTCATTGGTCTTGCGGATTCCTTATGAACAGTGTAAAACATCTTAGTAATTTGACATCACTAAGCAAAAATAATAAATAACATAAAACTGGATTGTGAGTGGCATATACGTTTGTGATATCGGTCATAACTAAGACATCGTCGTCGCTGAGATAGTTGATGAATGTGGCTCTAGTGGTTGGTGTACACCGGTAGACCAAGACTCGCATCCCGTCAATAGGTGCCGAGTTTCACAACTCACTGTAAAGGGCTACCTTTCCTTCTTACACAATGCTTCTTTCCTTTCTTTCCTCCCTTTTCTCTTTTTTTCCATTTTTCTATTTTTTATCCCCATCGGGATTGACGCCAGTTACCGCAGTGCAGTAAAAATACTAACGGGACATTAACAGGTGACGAAAAGTTCGTGGCTTCAGCCTGGAAACGTACCGAATATCGTTTGGCAGTCAGCTCTGACTACCAAACGATTTTTGGTACATTCTGATGGTAAAACTTTGCACTTTTTGTCACGTGCACGACGACACGTTTGTATTTTTAGGCTACTGTTCGGTATGGAGATTTAAAAAAAGACAATGTGCATTAAGATTCGATCGGACGCGCCGATGCTAAAATTGGCTTTTTCTTTGGTAGCAGAAATCTGCAGAAATAAAAAAAAAAGTCTGTGAGAATGTTGCCCTATGCTCGCGTCGCCCAATGAAATCGACGCCTTTTGGTCCTCGACGCTAGGGACAACACACTGCAAACAGGACGACACACGTACGTCCGTCGCGCGACGTCTCGTCGCGTTTTGTCTCGCCAGCCCAACGTCGTGTCATGTTTTTCCTCAACACCTCACGGCCCTGGCTGGCTGACTACGATTCATGCCGTGCAACAAACCGGTAGGCCTTATATCAATGTTTAATGTTTACAATGTTTATAAATGCAGTTTTTGGTGTTAACGTACGACCAGCGGAAAGCTTCGAAGTATCATCCTCTCATCATCTGGTAAGAAATACATTAATACTATAGCATAAACAAGATCGTCAAGCCTTACCCAAGGCTAAGTACTGCCTGCAGGTAGCCGAGTTGCTTTCGCGGGTAGCAAAAAAGTGGCGCTATTTTCGTGAATACATACCAACTGGTTCAGGCAGTAACAATCACACGAATAAAAACACAAAACCTATGTGACCTTTAACTTTGACCTTTGACCGCGGTATTCAATAAGCTTCTAAACGTTGTCAAGGTACATGTTCGTGCAAAATTTCATCAAGCTAAGTGCAGCGGTCATATGTTATCGTGTTATTAAAGAAAATACTTACTGAAGATGCTGAAACAATACTGCTGTCGTTTCCGCCGGCTGTAATCACACCTCAAACGATAGTGTGAGTGTTGTAAGGACGACCTTCAAAGTATATGGGAAAAGGCAAAATTTGACCCTCAGCCAACGTAAAACCCTTGAACCGATCGTCACCAAATTTGAATGGCATGACAATCCACCGAGAGGTTTTTGCTCCCGATATAGGTGAAATATACACCCCTCCTGTTCGAAATTTACTGCACTTTTTTGACTCTTGAACTCGCCCACAGGCGAGTCCGTTAGACCGATTTTTACGCTTAATACGTCAAATGACGCGGTTCTATGCAAGGAAGTGCCTTTTTATTGTTATAAAATAAAAATTTTATTTTTCACTTAATTATTCGAAAAAATTGAAAAAAATGGCGCCTATGGGGAAAATTTAAAAATTCTTTAAACTGTCATAACTTCGCTTGTGTGCAAGTTAGAGTCGTAATTTTTGATTCTAGGATATGGTTTTCGGGGACGGCCTAATTAACGGTGACATTTATATTTACCCCCTCTATTATGGCAATGACCATCCGATGCAGCTGAGGCCTATAGTATTTTGGTCCAAAGTGAAAGCAGCTAGCTATATGACAGGGGTCTCAAACTCGCGGCCCGCGGGCCGCATGCGGCCCGCGAAGGCGTCATTTGCGGCCCGCACCACATTATCTGGAATTCTAAAAAATTTAGGATAAAAATCAGTCGTTTTATTCATTTCACAGCATTTTCCAGTAACCCAGCGAAACTACTATTTTTCTCATTTGCGTTCTCTTTAGTGGAACCACATGCTGATGCTGGCAACGACCAACGCTGGCTCTGGCAACTTGGATCATTTCTTATCTCTTCAGATGGTAGGCCTAAGTGAAGTTAAGCCACGGCGGCTAAAAGATTATGCGGATGTCATTTCTGGATTTCTTGCAGAGTTCGACTGATGTTTTAAAGAGTTCAATAATCTTAAACCAGTTTGCTCTCTTTGCCGCTTTGTTTGATGTTGACGCAGAAAGCGTTTCCGAAGAATTCCAGATGTAGGTACTGGATTTGAAGTGTGACAAGCAAAAGCAGAAGTACACGGATATGGGAGTTCCTGATTTCTACAATTTTTTTCAGAAAAAAGTATCCAAACTTAGTCTCTGCAGTATCCGAAATAGCCTAATGGCGATGTTTGGCTGTACGTACGTTTGTGAACAGTTCTTCTCATCAATGAAGATCAACAAATCCGCTTTATAATCAAGACTCACTAGTAAACGTCTGAATGCAACATTGCAATTGGCTAACACCCGTGATTTCAAGACTAACGTCGACTCTCTGGTTTCTGCCAAATCAGCGGTAAGAGTTAGTCGGAGACGGAAAAAATTTGAAGTTCTAAACTACAGTGTATACTGTAAAAATAACTTCTGTCATTTGTAGGGGCCTATTAATTACTGCATTTACTGCATTTTGTCGTCTCTAAAAACAATGCGGCCCACCGGCTGAGTGATATCTTGCAGTGTGGCCCGCACCCCCAAATGAGTTTGAGACCCCTGCTATATGAGATCACCATATCGTCATTACGCAGACTTTTACATTAGTTAAGCTTATATTATACGCTTAGGCGTATCTGTTGTCTTACGGTGCACATTTTGGGCAGTTAGGCCAAATCGGTAACCAGTGGGCAAGTAGGCCTAATACGACAAATAACATCAAATGAAGAAGGCTTTAGACTATGTTAGTGATTACCGACTAAAGTCAGCTTGTAAGGACGCCATATGCATAGCCCCATCTAAGGTTACCGAAATGATTTTTGCTGTTTTAGAGGACTGATATTATCACATTGTCCTTACACACAGTTGTAAACTTTTTTGTAAACAGTTGCAAAGTTTTTTTACATATATAAAAATATAAAACTTGCACGTAGTTTATTTAGAAGTTTTATCGCGCGGATTGTCATGTAAAATCTGCTTACGGAGCTGAGATTGCGTAGAGTGTGGTAAAAATCAGCTATAGTGACTTAAACTTTAATATTATACACAGTTTAGTCGTCCCATTATTGGCATATATATATATATATTTTTAAAATTTTACCATTAAACATATAACTGTTTAAATAGTCAAACGATAATAATACCTTATTGTCTAGTAGCCTGCACTACGTAGTACATTGCAATTTTGCGTGATAAAAACGTTATGAGACAGCTATAGTTTGCTTACCTATTCAATGCTGCAGCTGCTGCTGCTGTAACTGGCTGAAGACCAAAGAAACAAAGGTCTGCACGTGCGTGTCGGATGCTATTTATAGTAGGGAAGACAGGCAGACGGACTGCATGAACCTAGAAAAATATGTCGATCCGGTGCCGACATATTGTGCGGCCATTTGCTTGATCTTTAACATATTGAACTGAAAATTGGCACGCCGGTGTTAGTCCTGTTACCACGGGAACGTTGGCTCCAATTTTGGTATTTAGCTTTTTTGTTTAGGAGCTTGTACGGGACAGACGGACAAACAGACAGATGGGCAAGTCGCGTATTGCGGCCTACCGCACAACAGTGTAAGCAGGACGTAAAAACGAGATTTGTCAGAGCATATAGGATTCGACGATTTGTCGATTATCTTTATGATACCGTGTTAGAGTGTTGTATTCATTCAGCTCCAAACGAGCGCCATTGAAAACTATGCAAAGAAGAAAGAAAGAACACGATTAAACAGCAGGGCGTGTGGATTTCCCGGGCGCGTAATAGCACATGTCATTTGAGCAAAGCTCATGAAACGCGCGACAGTCTTAGCAGTTCCTGTTCGCAGATTGTCTTGGTCTATCTTCAGCCATTTCGTCGCAATTCACCCTTGAAGTGTGCACCGCAGCCAAAAGTCGCAAAAAACACTAAAAACCCCTATTTTAAAAATTCAAGGTCATTTAAAGTCATCGATGTCAATATCGCTAAACAGTTCGTCACCAGTGCTTGTTATGATAAGCGGCATGTTTATGCCTGTCTGCAACTGTTTTCACGCTAGACGCGCTAATATCGGTAAAATAACCACTTTTAGAGAGGTGATCCTCTTTGACGCTTGCGTGCGCACTGCAAAGGCTTTTTTGAACCCATACGGAATCGGCATGTAGACTGCTAAAATCTGCGTTTAATGCTGAAAATTTCAACAGGTTGTCTTGGTTTATATAAAGCCGTTTTGTCGCAAATCACGTTTAAAAATGTGCGCTGCAGCCAAAAATTGCGAAAAATTTACTGCAACCCCCTATTTTGGGGGTTCAAGGTCGTTGAAGGTCATCGATGTTAATAAATTTTAAAAACCCGTCACCAGTACTTGTTATGATAAGCAGCATGTCTGTACTTATCTGCAGCCGTTTTCAAACTATATGAGCCAATAGTGGCAAAATAACGTTTTTAGGGGGTACCCTTTTTTGACACCCTCGTTCAAGGAGAATCTTTTGACCCAAGGGCACGAAATTTTGTCACAATAAACTAGAGTTTTTGGGGGCAGCCAACGGTAAAGATTGCGTGATCTTTACTCGCACCGTTTTGATACAATACAGCACTGTGACGGACAGACGGACAGACGAACAGACAAACAGACGGACGGACAGACACCTCGACGATGGCTAAGACGTACGAAGCATGCTGTCGCGCGTAATAAAAAGCAGCTGACAGGCTCATTTCAAAGGTCTACGCAGACGACGTAAGTAGGCCGGAGAGATCTTCAAAAGTAGATCCCTGGGATGTTTGTCTGTGTAAGGTTGTAAAATGTGCCCACTATATGTTAGTGGTTATATTGACACGCTAGCGCAGGATAGTAGTAAATGGATTATACACTGTGTCTCAAAAAAAAAACCGGACCCCTGCTACCTTTTGCAATAACTCCAACAGTCCTGGTTCAATAGCAATAGATTTTGACAAAAATAATCGTTAGAGAATCAGCACTTAATAGCATGTGTTACTTTG
>Ga0209367_1011530_pt1 | contig 11706 bp, 7 predicted proteins | sample WorMetLIZISLAND2_FD_187412 | JGI IMG/M metagenome (GOLD analysis project Ga0209367, IMG submission 187412) | Marine gutless worms symbiont microbial communities from Max Planck institute for Marine Microbiology, Germany - Olavius geniculatus... ... | reverse complement strand
AAAATAGTTAGAAAAACGTGAAACGTTCGTGAATATTTCTTTATTTTCGGACTTTAGACATCTTTGGCAATTGATTAACGTGAGTGAAATCGGAAATTTGCGGGTAAGCACTTGTACCGTTTCGCCGAATATTTTAGCATCGTTTAGACTGTTCAAAGTTAGACGTCGGTTTGTCTCAGTTAAACTGGGAAGCTGTTCCACAGTTTTTGTCTTGCAACCGCAAAACAATCCTGTTTTTTTAGTTGTGGTAAGTTTGTTGGACGAAACTTTTCTCGAACTGGCAGAACGCAGCATGACGACGACCTTCATCAGAGACCAGTCTGCTGTCAGGTAAGCTGGAGCCGTGCTGGACAGTAAACGGTAAAGAGTAAGCTCGTCAAATAACCCACGTGCTGCAAAATCGAAGTCATTCGTTTTTTTGCTTCGACGTGGGCTGCATGCATGGTGCGTGAATAAAAAATGTTCGGTGTTTCGTCAGGTTTTGGAGTGTTGGGTGCGGTATTGGTCATTCCAAACATTTCTCGTCACTGCGCTGGAGTTTACGAATGCGAAGCGTCCAACGGTGTTCCGCCCCCGGTCAACCGTCAAATGAAGATCACCGTCGAATGTACGCTCTCACCTGGTTACATCTGGTTATTGATGACTTGACTTGCTTGTCCGCCATTTCTTTTAAAACGCGTACAAAGCGACATACTTGAACAGAACTGAATGGCGTAACGTCTCAGTTCAGTTCAGTTATGTCGCTCTGTGCGCGTCCTTACACATCGATGAATACCTATTTTTTAAATAATGGTTGCTTTTCTGTTTCTGTTTGAGTGGTTTGCCTGCCATTTTACGGCAAATAAAAGATGTTCAGTTTGCGGATTAAGCTGATAATGCGATTGTGTTGTCAGTCGCGCCGCAGATCGTGATGCCGAATCGACGTATTGGTCAGCGGACTGGACGCGAAACGATCCTCGAATGTGCCATCACCGCATTTCCGCACGCCGTCAACTACTGGGAGAAGGTTTCTATAATCTCAGTCTACATACATAAACGATTATTTGCTGTAAGCTGTGTTTTACGTTTTCATTTTGGGTTGTTTATTGCTCAGCATTATTTGGCATTGTTTAACTGCTGCATTCACGTTTGTTATAACAAAGCCAGAATGGCAAAGCATCTTATCCGTTGCAAATGACATTTTGAGAATTGAAAACGCTTTCTACGCGATGCATTTTCAGTGTTTTAGTGTTGTTTTTACGGTTTGTTAAAAAATAGCGTAAGCATTTGGGTGCTATATTTCATTTTGTAATAAAGCAAACGTTTTTGTTTTTTTAATAATTAAGACGTTTTGCTTAAAAAACTGTAAATACAATGTTTTGCCATGCTGCCCTCGACATGCGAAATAAATATTACGTACTTACTTACTTACTTACTTACTTGTTTGTCAAAGAACGGGCGTCGTATTACGAGCTCGATGAAACATCGGATCGAGGCGTACGACGAGGGAGGACACACTCTGATGCTCAGTCTGCGCATCCACATCACTGACAACGCCGACTTCGGCGAGTACCGCTGCATCGCATCAAACTCGCTCGGCCAAGACGACGGGTCTATGGTTCTCTACGGTAAGATCGTGTTAAAGGTTAAATTTAATGTCAAAGGTTGTTTATTACCCTTTATGGGAAACCCATCGCAGAGCTGCCATATGGGATCATCTGCTACCCGACACAGGTGAACGCGCCCTGCCTTTATGCCAGCCAGACAGACCGGTTCAATGTATAATAATGACTCCCCCTAAAAATAACTTTTTTCTTGTATGGAAAGTTTACACTTCCTTTGTATAACATTCACTCATTCTGTAATATTACGGTGACTAATATAATTTTTTTTTACAAAATCGTTGTTGCCGCTTATTCGGTATATAAAATATGTTCATATCTGAATAACTATAAATAATGACTGGGGAAGTGTAAATTATACGTATAATAATAACTCGGGATTCATTATTATATAGGAGTCATTGTTATACATTACGTCAGTACTCGATAAATTACTTACCCTGGAAGGATGGAAGGCTGAGTTGATCTTTGTGTTGGTTATATAGCTAGATGGTTTACCCGTCCGCAGGCTGCCATCCATCTAAATAGTAAACTCTTGACCAGAAGTCGACCCCCAGGACTTTGCGATTGCAAGTCCAACGTCTTATCTGTTACGCGAGCAAGCCGCCGTTGTTGTTGTTTTTGTTGTTTTCTTCTGGAGCTTGATCAGAATGATCATTATAAGCCTACGCGATTAACCTTAGAAAGGCCAGCATCCCTCAGTCAATTGATTGGTACTGCGGAGTTTTGCAAATAGTTCAGAGTTGTGTACGAGGTCAATAGTCTTCAAATTGTTGAAGTTTGACCATATAGCGAAGAATATGATGAGCCGTTCTAAACTACAATATTGTCTTTGCATGACAGCTATAGACGGACTCAAGTCATCAGTCATGAGTGCAGAAACGATTGTTGAAAGAGGCACGCCTTTGTGTCTTGCAGAATGATACAATCACACAGAAAAAACTTTTTTATCATAAACATCGCAATAATTGTCGACTTTATGTGCGTATCCAGAGACGTCTGATATGGTTTTTCGACCGGCGCCGGCCGACGAACAGGCGCCAAAAGCTAAAGCTAAGTCAGACATGAATCGGGCGTCACAGCATCAACATGCGACGACTGACAAAGACCCTCAGCACCCGGCAGATAGCTACCACTACGGCGCCACTCACGACCAACGACGCAAACACCAAGACGTCTTATGTGAGTGAATGAAATATCTCCGTCACATATCTCCTATTTCTTGTTATGTCTGAAGATAAAATTGCTTTATATGGGAAAGTACAGTGTGCAAATTGATTATAATAAATTTTAAACGGTATTAAGCCAATAACATGAACATATTTAGCACTTTGACCACATACAACTCCTGCGTTTGCTGCCAACCTCCCTGATGTCTCAGTTTAAATTAATTAGCTATGGTAGATTATCGATATTACGTACTAGATACCGCACTGTTGGAATGAGTAAGCGTACACGCAGTGGAGCTTATACCACTTCAGACAGTGAGGTATCGTTCGTACTTACACCACACTTAGATGGCATAGACTGCATCGTTGTTAACATCATGCCGCACGACTGTAACTGAACATTGTGAAAACGGTAGCAGTGCAAGCTTAAAGGTGTAACTCGACCGAAAAAGGGACACCAACGCTGACAACGCTGGTGACGTGAGTAAGCACGGGCTCACGCCTGAGCCTACTGTCAAAATAACTCACCTAGATGCAGTGATGTTTCCAGTTTCAATTCCGCTGCAATGCGATTATTAAATACACCGTGTCCAAAAAAGAGTCTACGGTATTTTCAACATATTTGACAAACCTTAACCTATTCTCATAATTTTTGGCACGAGTCGTCCTAAATATTTACTTTTTTAAACTGTTGCGATATTTGCTTTTTCTATTGCCGTGTTACTACGTAAAGCTGACGTAATTATGACGTCATCGAAAATGCCGTTCTTATTGTATCCGAGGTGAAAAAAGTTAACAGTGATTCGGTTGTTAACTTCAACAAATTTAAACATATATTTATAATCTTTTGTAGGCAACATTAATTAAACAACCTGCAACTGACAGTGTACTAATGGTCTACTTCGGCCGAATACTGACGCCACTTTACCGTGAAAAATAGAACACTTTTCGTATTCTTACTTTACTCCACACCAAAATACATGTAGACAGAAATGCAGAAAAATAGGCTTTTTAGCCTGCAGCTGCTTTAGTTTTAATCAACAGTGACAAAACTTGCTACTAACCAACTTTTGATTCAACAACTTTATTACAAAATAATGTTACACGATCTCGACGCTAACACATGCTGCAGAAATGACGCTGCTCGCTGATAATGGCTGCTGCTCAACGACGTTCCCGTACAGCACGCGACGGCCACGCGTTATCACGGCGAAAAGCAAGACTAAATTTAAAATTTTGATAAAAAGTAATTTATTTCTATGCCAACAATTTCTGAAAATTTTTACTGCAATGTTCTTTTATCTGTTTTTTTTGTTTTCGTATTGCACAGGCTCATTTAGACTTTATATTTCCGCAAAAATGGCATTTTCGATGACGTCACGATTACATTAGCTATATTGAATGAAAAGTAAATTTTGAAAAAAAGTTTTAGATGTTTTTAGTAAAACGTATCATTATGATAATGTGTGTTAAAAATCATAAGAGTGAGTTTAAATTTGTTGAAGTTATTTTTTTAAATGTAGATTTTTTTTCGGACACGGTGTATATTCATTGTGTTACAAGTAACACACAGGAAAGCAAATTATGCTTTTCAAATGTACGGTTACTAAATAAATTTTTTACGTCATACAGTTTAAAACTTTTGTTTACAATTTTTAATGTCTGTTTTATGTTTTCACTCAAATACTTAGGAAGCAGTTCAAGGAGCAGGAACCGATTGTGATGAAATTTGGTATTTAAAAAGCTGCGACCAGCGTCTCAAGTGGTTAGATTTTTTTGGCGACCAGGCGATGTCGAGCGTCTCATAAGCATTTGCTAAGATTTTTTGTTTTTATTTATGTCATTGATTGTTTATTTGTTTCGTTTTGTAACAACGTTTTGTCCGTTTTTTATTAAACGTCGAATGAATAAATGAATAAATGAATAAATGAATAAATGAATGAGAACACAGTGGCGGATTCAAGGGGGGGGCGGCCGCCCTTTATCGACCGGATGCATCTAAAAACATACGAAAATTTTGCATTAAAATGCGTTATTTTTGCATCAGATTTTTAAAATTTTTCTTGGGAGGGGGCTATGCCACTGAATAAAAAGGAAGACACTCGTGTATTAATTTAGTTTTAGTCGCTAAATAGTATAGTAGGCTACTAGTCTCGGCACAAATTTTATGCTCGTCGCAGTTCTCCTCGAATCATATTGATTTAAATTACGTTTATTTTTAGGGTATTTAAAAGTTAAATGTTAAAAGTGGTGATACAGCCTTTAATGGGATGCCAATCTCAGAGCTACGGAGCGTCACCTGCCGTATATAGGATCACACAGTGTTACCTGCCACCCGACACAGGTAAACGCGTCGTTCATTTGTGAATTTCATGCGTCTGCGGCCATCGGCTACGATGACGTAACAATGCAATGATACAACAGGATGCGCTGCTACATGGGCACTCATTAGACCTAGAAAAGGATTTTCTCGTGTATTCCATTCGGGAGAGGGGGTGCAATATGTGCGAATAAACACAAATAAAAGTTTGCGCAATAGAGTCTGGTCCTTGTAAGCAAATACAACTTTAACCTGCCTACTGCCTTAACCCCAGCCAGATAGGCCGGTACTCGATTTACCTACCCCGGAGTGACGATAGGCTGGTTACATACCGAGATGGTTTACCTGCCCACAGGCAGTCACCCATCGCAGTACCAACCGGGGCCGGCGTACAGTAACTTCGTTGATGGGATCAAACGCGTTACCATTACACCACGCCACCAACCCATTTCAGTCTCAAATTTAGTACAGGATATTTACGGTAATTTTTTCTCTTTTTCCTGCGAACAGATGATTTTACGTACAGGGGAGGGATGACACGCTTCTAAGTTTCCAAAATTTTCAAGTAGGAACTTTGCTGAATATTAATGCGTCATGTTCGCACTCACAGTATGTTCTGCTGTCTTGTGTCGCAGTTCCATCTAGTGGAAAAATGACCACAAACGGAAACAGTTGGAAGTACAGCGCCACGCACCTGCTGATGACGTCACTGTTCGCCGTGATGGCGTCATGCTTCTGCGGCCATTGGCTACGATGACGTAACGATGCAATGATACAACAGGATGCGCTGCAACATGGGCACTCATTAGATCTAGAACGGGATTTTCTCGTGTATTCCATTCGGGGGGGAGTGCAATATGTGCGAATAAACACAAAGAAAAGTTTGCGCAATAGAGTCTGGTCCTTGTAAGCAAATACAACTTTAACCTGCCTACTGCTATATATTAATCCACTGAAAAATGTCATTACTGTACTGATTACACCTTACGAATCACTACGTATTTAGCTCCCTCCCACAACCTTAAATACGTGATACTGCTGAGGGAAAAATGAAAATTGATCTGTATAGCCATGGCGCTCTCATGCTAGTCTGCATCGATGCAAAAAAGTTGGCTCAAGCGGCATGTCCAATCGCCTACAGGCCCTGCAGCGATGCTAGTTGCTGTGGCCATATTGGTCTACGCGTTTGCTGATCTTGTCACGACTTTGAAAAAGACGTAGGCCTAGTTTGTTTTTCTGCGCGCTATGAACAAACTTGTCAGAATTGTAATTGGAATGAAGCTGTTGTCACGAGTAACAGACGGCAGGCCTATTACGACTCAAACGCATATCTCCATCTGTCTTTGCTTTTAAATGCATGATGATGACGTCGCCAAAAATAATCAACAAAAATTAACATATTTCGTAAAATTGCATGTGTCATTTCCTAATGCAAAAATTTACATAGGCGGCAGTTCATTAGGGATAAAGGACATGTCCTCTTGAAAGGTTTGGGCGGGAAACACCAATGACTTTGTTTCTGCATACTAGAGAAATGGTGAATTGGAATTACGGAGACATTCTAGCCTTAGAAAAGTCTTTTTAACGCCAAGAATGAACTAAAATTTAAAATAGCCTATAACGCACTGATTCGCGATTGATTTGGTAAGCTTGACTCTTCTCAGAATTGACGTCCAATTATGTCAATCACGATATATCTAACTTCCCCATTTAGCCGATTTGGCCCAAACTAATTCTGGCAAAAACGCTTCGAACTATTGCCATATAATACGTTTAGTCGCGACTGGAGTTTAAAATGTGTTAGGTTAAATTATTCTGTATAATAAATGTAAAGCATAAACTACAAGACACTTATAGTAAAGCAATTGTTTGTATGTATGCTATTTTTCATGCTGTATATATGCTATTACTTCTGTCATTTATGTTGAATAAATATGACGATGATAAATAGGCATTGTGCACTGTATGTGAAAGTCTTTTATTTAAAAAAAAACAAAAAAACAACAACTACAGACGATTTTGGTTTAGCGTGATCGTTAAATCGAGCTATAGGTCAGAAGTGTGTCTAAAGTCGCTAGGTAGCAGCACTAGAGTGAATAGTGATGCAGCTGGTCATTGGCTTCGTCAGTACACGGCGTAATGTTATTGATGACGTATGTCGCAGCAGCAGCAGCAGCCGGATTGGTCAATAATGATTTAGCGCACCCTTGACGATGGACGGTGATCGTTTAGCCATTGCCATGAAGGAAGCATTCAGCAATCTCTAGCAAGCGCCGCGAATCAACGTCGTTCAACACCGACTGTCGACATGTTTGGAATCCATTTGTTCATCGGAAGCTACAAAGTAAAACTTCAAAAATCAAGTACTTTTGAGAGCATAAAATCGTGTCGCATTTGCCCGTCACTATTCCTAAACTACGTAAGTGTTGTATTTCATTGCATAACATTTTTATAAGTCACGGTAGCAATATCGTGAAATTCAAATGTAGATCTCAACTTGCGGACATGAACGTCAGCAGTGCAATGAGTGAAGCAGAGCCGACAAACAGCTTACGAGCGATTATAAATTGTAATCTACTTTTGGTTGCTTACTCGTACAAATAATAATGATGATGACGGTGATAAAGGAATGTTACCATGGTACGAAACCGTAGAATTGCGAAGTCAAGGTACAGTTAGCAAAGGAACGTCGCCTGAGGATGGTATAAACCGTAATTAAAAAGCCAAGTCGCACCATTTTACGTAACTGTTATAAAGCGCTAATTGTTTTTTTAAATACTAATTTGACAATATTCATTAATATTCTAATTGCTAATGCATTATACCTAAAAATAAGGTTTAAGGTAGGCCCTACTCAATTTTTTATGCCTTCGGCAATTTTCGAAACTGTGACGTCACTTGCAGGAGAGTTGCTAACAGCTTTATTGCCTTGAAGTTAAATGCAGCTTAATTTATGGCCAAATAGCATCAAAAAGGCAGCTTACTAAAACCCACAATATTTTACTAATTTACTAATCGCACAATTATAGTAGTAAACAGATCAACAATGACGTAATTTCTGCTGTCACATATGCGTCATTACTTGTACTATAAATTTGACATTATTCTGAAAAAACGGACGGATTTACTAGGTTTTTAATGCAAATGTCAGTCTGTCAATAAAGCGTCCTGAAAGTGACGTCACCAGTAGTCCAGTACTGTGACACGTTCGGGTGCGTTCGGCTGGCAGAACATATTTTTTTACCAAAATTACTTCAAAGCGATGTTTTTGTGTCATTGGATCAGCGTATTATTAATTAGTGTTATATTTTACACATATTCAGCTAATATCGTTTTATGCGACTTGGCCTTTAAAAAATTTCACGCAGCAGCAATCCATCGCAAGTCACATTTGATCCATTCGGCAAAGACTTGAACAAAGGATTAAATCCGTGATGGATGATGCAAAAGGAATGAGAATAAGAAGTCCGGAACACATTCTGGTAATCCACGGAGAATATCCGATAGAGCAAAGGCAGTTCGAAAGGTAATTCTTTTCTCGCTGTTCTTTGTCGCCGCTAAGTAGGATTAGTCACGCGGTATTTTTCTGTTTCTCGAGATTTCTTCTAGTCGCAACGGCCGTATTTAGAATGTAGGCTATCAACTTAATAGTAAAACGGTGACTTTGAGTTAATTAATGCGGTTTGTTATAAAATTAAAAACTATTACACATCATCATTTACAACGCATATGCCATAACTTTGTGTTTGCGTGTTTTTTTAGTCTTAACACTGTTTTTTTTCGCGTTATTTCTACGTCACGGCAGGACAATGTCCTAGTCCTACCCAGCGTCGGGGAAATGTTCGGCGTATGTCAAAGTCCATGAGGAAAAATGTCCGACACCCAAGATACCTTGCGACTGTCACTCGCTTCTTGACTTTCAAAAGCAGCGCACATTTTTTATCTACTTCCAGACATCAGCGCAAACATACTCGTAATAGCGCATCGGAGCTTGCCCGAATTTTTCTCACAGCTAACGTGCTGTATAAATCACTCACTTACTTAATTGGGTTTGGTTTTGACACTTTGATCATGATACATACATTAAGCTTACTTGTGCGTAGGCGTCTAATGCAAACAAAGTTGTTGTGGTCGTGCTTTTGACCAGCGCGTCCATGCATTCATTGCTGTCGTCTATGCATAGCCTCGTTTGCAGATATTTTATTTTATGTTTAGTTATGTTCATATATCACAGATGAAAAATACAATGTGAAATAAAATTATCATGGGCAATTACGCTGCTAACAAGTGTCAAGATGTTCTTAGAATTTTTCGGCAGCCAAAAATTTAAGTTAGGCAATTGCCCCATTCTCTGCCACGACGGCACTGCGGATAAACAAGAACGGATGCTGTATTCCAAACTGTTTTGTGTTTACAAAAACTGTGTTTAAGCTGACAGCGTTTTGTGAATTTACTTGTACAGTGTTACAAAGTAAGACGTTAGCTGTCCAGTGTCCACTGATCAAAGAATACATTTACACTTACATTTACATTTACAGTTGAGCAATTGATCATATCAACTCAGTTTACACGATCAAGCAAACATCGAGCAAATGTATTCAAAATACACATGCTAATTACTCGACGTTTGCTCCACGTTTGCTCGATGTTTGCTAGCATTCATCCAGCTAGCTCGACGAGCTATGGTAATCAGCATGCTAATTAGAAGGGCAGGCAGGTCGTAATTAGAAGACCTATATAACACGTGATCAGCTGTGGGCTAAGTTTAAGCCTACATATGAGCCAGGGGGCGGGGTTCCATCAGGCATGCTTGATGTTTGCTCGATGTTTGTCGATCGTGTAAACAGGGTATAAAACAACGTTAAACAAGTTGAGCAATTGATCATATCAACACAGTTTTTTTACTCGCAACTGGATGGGAAATAAATAGAGGTTTATGGGCTACGAGATGAAGCGCCTGTGTCGTTTTTTGGAGTGGTATGACTGCTTGCTGCATATACTGTGGTCCAGATGTTTGCTAGCGTGGGCAACAGATGGCCGCATAATGCGCCGCATTAGGCCTATCATTAGCTCTGAGCTCATGCCACCATCGAACAATGTCAGTGAGATGCCTGATCCGGATTTTCTCTGATTTAATACAATGCCGGCAAGCAAGCTTACACCCGGAGGATTACACAGATGAAAAGTTGTCTTTGCGTGAAGACTTTCGCTCATGTACAATAAAATTACGACAAAACTGCAATAAGATAATTATTATTTTGCGTTACCGCTGCAGTTGTAGTGGAATTACTGGCATCATGCGAACGCGTGCAACGAAACAACTTCTCTGGATGTCCGTATGAGCTCACGTGCATTCTTTTCTGCGCTAAACTAATTTACCATGCTGTTAAACCAAGTCGACGGCGAAAACTTCTTGCGGTTGTTTTATTGCGATTTTATGCGTAAGTTACGGCACTGGAAACGATTGTTTTATGTAGCTTTATGGAACATGTGCGAACCCTTAACTCACGCGACTGTGGACGTGGTCAGCATTAAGGCTTAACACTCTACGGACTACCGAGCTTAAGCGAAGCAGGGTAACGGTTAACGGAAAGTAAAAGACAACGGCGAATAACTTCTAAATAATTAACTTGCAAATAGAACTGCCGTGTTTTGATGCGTTTTATGTTGGCTGAGTGATAAGTAGCCTAATGTGCAAATATGTCTGTGTCTAGGCCTTGTTAGTCCGCCGAGAAGCGATAGCTTTCGGAGGGGGCTTATGTTTTACTCGAGATGTTTATTTTTTTATTTCAACGCGAGATTTCCGAAATGCGCTGGCCGATCGGCGCGAAATTCTGCACGCTGATTAGTACTAAGCCGAACTTTATAATGCCGGTCTAAAATTTGGGGGGCCTATCCCCAAAAATTTTAGGGGCCAAAAACAGGCAAAATTTGACCCAATTTCGGACGACTTCAAAGTTCGACGGCAAATATCTCCGGAATGGATAAAGACATTCAAAATAGAACAAGTATGTAATCTACCGCAATTCCTCCAGCGTTACGCGAATCAAGACCGGTAAACTTTAGTTCAGTAACCTTGAAGATCTGAAGGTGAAATTGTACCCACCTAAAGCGTTTTTTCGGAAGACCATATTTCGGCCCCTAGAAAGTGCTGCACCCCCAAATTTTTACACGCGTTAGAGGATGACAAAGTTTTGCTAGCACATTTTCCACCAAAACTGAAAGTCCCTCTTACAATATTTTAGAAAGGGGGTCCAAAATTGGCTTAAAATTTAGCATATCCGCGGCTATAACTTTGGCGCCTGTAAAAGTAGCACCACAATACTTTGCCACGTGACATGCCTCTAGGTTGGAATGTTAACACGGATACAACGTTTTTGGTAGGAGGGCGCCGCCCCCTTAAATTTTTGGGGAGCAAAAAACGTCCAAAATTTGGTGCGATATAAAAAATATTTGACTTTGACCGCGAATATCTTTGGAACTAATATTACCCGTCATCACTTACATACGTGTTTTATTACTCATTTGTTCACCATGAACGAAAATCCCAGTAAATCCTCGGCGGCTGGGGGTGGGTCAAGGCCGGAAATCACCACTAGATTGTCACCAGCCCCGG
>Ga0209367_1011529_pt1 | contig 11706 bp, 9 predicted proteins | sample WorMetLIZISLAND2_FD_187412 | JGI IMG/M metagenome (GOLD analysis project Ga0209367, IMG submission 187412) | Marine gutless worms symbiont microbial communities from Max Planck institute for Marine Microbiology, Germany - Olavius geniculatus... ... | reverse complement strand
AAATAAAGTAAAATAACATAACAGTTTAGAAACATAGGCCTATAATTTAAACAATTAGCAAGCAATCAATAAATTACTTTAAAAGAATTTAAAATGACAAAGATGAGATATGACAGCGGCATATTTTAATCTAACCATGAGATATCGCATACAGTAGCCTACATTGCTCGGTAATTAGTAGCAATAAATGCCGAGTGCGGCCGGGGGCGTTATCGATCGGTCGGTCGGTCATTCCGCATTCCGCATATTACCCACCGTTCCGCAGCCTACTTCCGCAGATTTCATTCCGCAAATTACTTTCCGCATTCCGCATTTCTGCAAATTACCAACACCCGTTTAGGGACGATGGTGAAAGGCGGATGTGCGGATCTGCGGATGTGGCAACGGGTAAAAGACGGATGTCGATGTGTAGTACATCCGCCTTTTACCCATCGTACTCAGCCACGCCTCTGGACCAATAAGCGGTGTATAACCGTGTATTAATTTGGGGGCAGGGCCTTTGGGCGCCGGACGTTTGGGCGCCACGCTTTGTGACAGGCACCGTGGCATGTTTAAGACACTTGCAAAACCGGGAAGAAATTCGTTACAAGCTAAGTCATACATCAACTGATGCAGAATATTGAGAGGAATGCACAAATAAAAATCCCCTTGTATATCGGCAACTGTAATGATGCTACGAACGAAAAACGGGACATATGAACAAAATTCAAGAGAAATTCCATGTCACAGGCTGTATAATGAAAAAGAATCAGGATGTCGCAATGGCTTGTCAATTTTGTGTGGTAACCCCAACTTCCAGTTAGTAGTAGTAGTAGCAGTAGTAGCAGCAACCATATAATAACCTTTATGTGTAACATTTAAAGCAGAGAATTGAGGTTAAAAATGAAAATGAAATGATAGTAAAGATAATAATGGTAATATATGGCATTGTGCTGTGTCTGTGATATACAGAGTGTGCATCACTTAACTCATCATGTGGTGATTGTATTTCCCAGTCACACGTAAGTTTTTCAGTTTTTTTCGCTTTACTGGTACCGTAGGCCGAAACTGAATTTCTACTTTTACTATAGTGATACACTCTCCATCAGTAAACTTTCTGTATAAAAGAACAATTTGTTGGTTTATTATTTTAGTGATATTTGTAATTGATTGACATTATTATGGCTATTTTTACATTGCTCATCATGGCATATGGCCATTATCGTTATGGTTTCAAAGTTTTTACTGCATTGGATTTCCACTGAGTTTTTGGGAAAAAACTATGGTTATAGCTTTTCTATTTTTCGTGGGCAGACTCAGCACAGTGTCACAGAAAGTGGTCTATTTTTAGTCAGTTATACTTAAGTAACAGTCAGGCTATTGGTGTGGTTGTCATTTGTCTGTTCGTTTGTCTGTCTGTCTGTCTGTCTGTTATGCAGGTAGTGTGGGTAAGCTTTAGGTCATAGAGGGAAACTTGAATAATTGTGTTAAACTTGGGCATGCAAAATCTTAGCGATCTAGTGCAAGGGGAACATTTACAGATTGAGGGTTGAATGAAGGAAATTTAATGGAAAACTGGTCATTTCTCAGAAATGGTGAGAGATACGGCCAAGATTACTATTAATCAGTCACTAATAGGAAGTCGCATATTGGCTTCTAAATGACCTGAAAATCATTGATCTTGGATGATCTTAAATGTCACTGACAACTAGTATGGTTGGCTATTTTAGTGACAGCTAGGCTTTTTGTACATGATATAGAGATTAGCAGAGGAGATCAGATGAGATCAGCCGTCGGGTGTGTTGCGATAAATTATGGATGCGATCGATAAGAAAAAGCATGCCTTAATCGCAGCTGTTGATTTACGTGGTACTATTTGCTTTGAACACTTGGAAATGTTAGCAGAAAATGACTGGTTGAGTGATATCCACTTTTTGTTAACTACACATTTTGGGCAGTGCCAGTGTTTAATTAGTCGCAATTTATTATATGCCAATACCAGTTGCCAGCTGGTATTACATGTTATTGTTTATTGACAAATACATGATGCCTGCAACTTGTTCTTAACTGACATATGGCATGTCATCAACATTCAACACTGTGGATTAATAGATTGATTTGCTTTACAATGTGTTTACTTCTTGTATTAGTGATGATGATGATGATGATGATGACGGTGATGAGAGTGAATGTGCTGTTGCATTGCAGTGCATGTATTGCTGGTCGACACATCAATGTATTCCGTATCCTGGTGGCATTCCATCCACTGAAGTCTGCTCACTGAGCGACCTGAGATGGGCAACGTGCTGGGGTGAGAATGTTTTGCTAATCAATGTAATATGCTGCAGGTTACTTTTTTGAAGCATGTTAGCTTTGGTCATTCGACTCATTCCCATGTCATACGTTAGGCGTCAAATGTTAGGCTAACTCTGTTGGCTAAATTTGCTAACTCCTGTTATATCGTCATCAGTTTATGTTTGTTCATTAAAAGCTGATAAACATTACTTATGCAGCATTGATTCAGCCGAAAAATAGATTAGAATCAAGTTTTTATTGTGCCAACTTAAGAAAACATTGCAGAAGTCAGTAATGTGAACTTATATATAAACAAGAATTGTAGCTAATAAATTTTTTGCACAACATGCATGACAAATTATTGTCTAAAGGCTAAACGTCCAGGGAGTCAACCACGGGCTAGCTAGAGAGCCAGATTGCTAATCAACCAGTCATGGGTGAACTGGCAGATACCATTGTGTGTGGTCTGGTGATTTCTCTGATGAATGCTGGTTTTTAACGAAACGAACGTTGAATCTCTCTTGAGCACCGTTAGTATAATATTTAATGGCATTCTGCTCATTATTCTTATCAGCTGTTGCTGCTGTGAATTAAGCTAAGGTGTGTACTGAGTGATATAACTGAACTGAACTGACATGGTTTAGTTTTTGTCGAACTGACCAATGGCCAAGTAGTAATGCATTACAGTGGGCACCATCTATCAGTGTTATTGACTACGTGTATCTATGGTGTATGCATTAACCAATGAGCAATGGGCTCAACTTGCTCACTCGTAGGTCAATTCATCATAAACTAAGCCATGTCAGTTCAGTTCAGTTATGTCGCCCTGGACATGCCTTTGCTATTACTAATAGTAATAGCAGTTTACTATTACCATTACCATAACTGTGCGATTATTATGTAGTGTTTGCTGGTGATTTTTAGTGAATGTGGAAGCTCTTCTGATAGCTGTCGGTGTGATTGCCGGTATTCTTATCATCTCTGTCTTCATCTGCTGCTGCTGCTGCTATCGTCGTTGTCGGCAACGCTGGAATGCACGCCGGTAATTCATCATTTGTCATAGTGGTTTGATTTTGGATTTCGTTACTCAGTCGGCACGGCCCCTGAACTGTGACATTGCACCAACGGGCTGTAGTTGTGTGAATAACTTGCCCACGGTTGTTACCTGATAGTGCAATGGCCTGGAGTTGAACCCCCCACCCCCAACTTTTCGATCATTGGGTCCGACTTGCTAACCACTAGACTATCAAGCCACACCGGTTGTTTGGCTTTTGTCTTACTTTGTCAATAACGTTGTTTGTCACACCCAAGTCAACTCAGCCTGGCCATCCCTTTGCGTATAGGTGCAATGAGTAGCTCAGGAAAAGCTGGGATGTAAAAAGGCACACCACATCTTGTATCTGTGGTCTCGCAGTGTAAACTGGTGCTTGACTGAGGGCTAAGGAAACTAGAGATCAGCACTGCTCTGTGGGCTTTGTGGCTTGGGAAGCAAAGTTTTACATTTTATGTTTACGTATTTTGTCATGATAATGAACAACAAGGCATGTTACCTAGTAGTAACGATGATCACACGTTTTTTTTTTATTTGGGATCGTCTTAAGCAAAGTCACATTTTACTTGGCAGTTAAATGTAGAGGGCTTTAGTAAATAAAGCAGTAAAATTTCAAATTAAAGTTCTAAACGGTTGCTGAGAAAACAGCATCAGTGCAGGTAGTTAATGTATTGACAGTTATTCGGTAATTACAGTAGCATATCAATTTAGTAGTATTTTATCAGCTGTAGCATTTTGTTTAATTGGAACAGAGAAAGAATCGAGGAACAGCGTAGCAGTGCTGAGTTTCAGGACAGAAGAACAAGAAATGATGAAAGGTCTGCACCAGCTAATCCCCATTATTTTTTCCTATCTAATTTGTCTTCATATTTCTGATTCATAAAAAGCAGACTTTTTCAAACAGAAATGATGCCAGATCTTGTCTGAATTAATGTTTACTATTTCATTTGTCTGAATCTCAGTTATTCATTTCTATTTGTAAAATGCTGACTTGTCTGCAGTCACAAAAAATGATGTCGTGTCTTGTGTGAATTAATGCTTGTCATTTAACTTGTCCGAATAATCTCAGTTGTTTCTATTTGGAAAAGCTGACTTGATTAAGTGAGTGACAGTGCATGGACTTGCTTGCCGAATGCTGTGTCGAACTATAGACAAGTTGGGATTTTCTGTGGACCAGCATTGAAGTGGGTTTTGTCCGGTTTCTTGTTTCCAACTATGCATTGCAGCCCCCACAGTTTGGAACTCACTACCCTCTAGCGTCCATAGTTCTACCTCTGCAGACACTTTCCGTCGCCTCCTCAAAGCTCACTGCTTCCAGCAGGCCTACTGCTCCCCCTAGCGGCTCAGCCAAGTTCCTCAGATTTGGCCACTGGCTGACATTGTGCACTCTAAATATGCACATACTTACTTAACTTACTTACTTGCAGTCTCACGGGGTTAGGCAACTCACTCTAAAACTCTCCCCAGCAGAAGCGAGGTCTGAGGGGTTGGAGCTCCAACTACTATGGAGATTTTATGCAATTCCATACGATGCTCAAATGTAATGCAGTCAGCTTTAGATACGTAATATCGACGTACAGATCAACTGGTACGTAATCATGGATCTAACATGCGATAAGGCTGTTATGGTGATGCGCAGACAATTTTATGTACTTTTCAGTTCATAGTCGGGGCAGAATTTAACCTACTGTTGACTTTTGTGTCGACTCTGTAGTTAGGGCCAACGCCCGTTCTGTATAGTTGTCACTGCCAATAACTGCAGTTTAATCGAATATTGGAACTCCTGCTTCACAGAATTAAGTAAATTTATGTATGTGTGTTCATTTTTAATGCACATTAATTTTTTTAACGTGCATTAATTTATTAGCGTGTTAAGTTGACGCGTTAACTTCACAGCTGTAGTTTATTTGTTTATTTATGTTGTGTGTTTGATAGACGAGCTGAACGTCAGGTTAAATACGACGAGATTCGTAGAAAGTATGGTACGTAGTCGCTGATTTCTGTAATCACTCATAATTAATGTAACAGTATTGTTCGATCTGTTTACGACAGAGCTGTCAACATGTCGCCCAGGTTTTTAAAGAAAAACCCAACTGTTGATGGGTTTCTAACTTATTAGAATCTACATTGTTAGATGCTGTTCACAACAAATAAATATCCGGAAATTTTGAAATTCGTAGGTTTAGAAGAACTTTTTTTTGAAATTCAACTTTAATGATAGTCCTCATTATTAATGGAACATAAACCAAGATTAAGTTTGGAGTGGTTTTTTTAGGTGGGTTTAGCCCAAAAAACACCCACTGAGTTTTATTTCACACTTGCGACTGTGCAGTCGAATAGCTTAATAGCAGCACAAATGCAATTTCAAATAGAAATGATGATAAAAATAATAAAACAGCCATAATAAAAAAAACATACGTACTAATTTCATTCCCATCTTCTCTTTCGAAACTGAGCAGTGGACCAAGACCAAAATTGCGGGAAAGACGGCCCTTACCTAGAAAGAATTGGGCCAAATTTTATTGAGATCCGTTGAGGGGTTTTTGATGGAAGGGCAGTGTTTAGGTCTATGGGAAAATATGAGCCGCTCGACGCTGGGCATACGTGACAATTTTAATTGTATTTTCATTCACAAGGCTGCGCCACCAGTCAGACTTGCTGTGCTGGATGGCCAGATGTTGCGCCCAGCACCATATTTCTAGTAACTTGGGTATGTGCCTGGATATTTCAGCCCTGCATCAAATTGATGGTAAGACTGGTATGTATGTTGCAGGTCTTTCCAATGATGGAGGAGGCACTTCGTCGTCATCAATGCCTTATTCGAGATTTGACAATGAAGCCTGAGTTATAAATGCCTTCACCTTTTTTATTCACCGGCGGTTTTTCCGATGCTTTGGAAGGGTTGCCAAAGTGGCATTTTAAAATGACAAATAAGTTAAATTTGGAGTTCCAAAGTAAAAACTTGGTCGCAAAAAGTTTTTTGTTTGGCAGTTTGGGATTACTGTTCGAATTTGACGCTGAATTTTTCATTTTGGCGGCAACATTCAGTTTTAGCATTGGTTTAGCATTAGTCTCTCGCAGTAACGAGCGATTGTATTTTGGATGGCACTCTTCTCTTCAAAATTTGGTGTTTCTTTGTCAGTGGAATATGTTATATTTGCTATTTTCAACCAAATAAGAGTTGGCAACCCGATGCACCAGTAGAATTCACTGGTGGATAAAACAATGCAAGGTTACACTAACATCAAGATACCCCATTACACCGCATTGTGTGTTATTGTTCACCTGCACCTGATTGTGTCTCATTTGACTTTGGTAGTGACGATAATCAAATAATCAGTTGCAATCTGTAATATAGGATGATATATTTACTCAGATTTGCCATTGGGCATTCAAAAAGTTCATAGCCTGATTTAGATGGACTATATGAGTGTCAGTGACATTGTATCACCGGTTAGTATTCTAATATACTTGCACAACTTAATATCTGGTTATAAATTATTGGAATTAATGAAACGATGCAAATTTGCTGATGACAAGGGATGATTCTGCTGGCTGAGAATGGCTGGCTGGAAGGCCAAGATCAACAATTTCTCTACAACGGCATCCAACCTCTGGAGAAACAGTTTACAAAGTGCATTTCTGTTGCAGGAGACTATGTTAAAAACTAAGAAAATACGATGTGCATAAACTTTGGTTAACTGTGTCAGGCTACAAACTTTTTGAATGCCCTTCATACTTTTGTTTTACATAGCAGAGCAAATGCTTTATATCAGCATAGTTGACCAGAGGCATTCATCCATCCCCTTCAGCACCAGGAAGCAACCTTCCTCCCAAAATGTCCCAACCCCTTTCTTTTCCTTTTCCTCCTGTGCCTTTCTCCAGTCTTAATGATTGCAATCCCGGGATTCGGAATTGAGAAAGTCGTAATCCCGGGATCCCGTTTCGGAATTACGCTTACAGATTGGTCATCATTTTGGTATCCCCAGTTGACTTATTTTATGCACAGGATACCTAGAAAGAATTGGGCGTAGGCCCCTACGGAAGGTATGTTCGAACTGTACAGAGTGACGATGACTGTCACAGTACAAATTACAGTACGTAGCACGGAGTAGTACTTTGACGCTCATAAAATATTTTATTTATCAGACGGCTAAAATGATTATTTCTGTCTATATGCGAAAAAGCACAATTTTAATGAATATTTGTAATCCCAAAATCTCGGGATTGGGACGCCGCCGATCCTGGGATTCAGGATTGGCAAAAACGGCCGGGATCCCGGGATTGCAATCCCTATCCAGTCTTTTCCCTCCCCCAAAGTCCAGCTAGGCGGTTTCATGGAGGACTGTAAGCAAACACATTTTTTATGCATTTTGGGCTCTCAAAACGCATTTCATGGCAACATATGACTGTGTGTTTAAGTAAAAAATCTTTCTGCTTCGTTTAAATTTGCCCCTCTCCTCCTTCAGCAACTTTTTCCAGGAAGTATCCTGTTAATGGAGTGGACACCCCGTGCACTTGACACTTGGATAGGGCATTGCCACGTTGCACCGTCATTGTCTTTTCTGTTTGCCTTACGCTGTACACATTCGTGTTAAGTGTTTCAGTTTGATAGATTGTTGTGGATGTTGTGAAATTTTTTTTTTATGTGCTGATGTCCATTCCTTTGTTACAATTTGCTTATCAACGTGTAGCGAGTGATTTTTCTATCTGGAAGTTAATATTGATTTATTAACTCAACGATGAAAACTGCAGGCTTTTCTGAAATCAAATTTTGCACTTTATTAACTGAGACTAGTATTTTGCTGATGAATTTCCCCATTGCATCATAAGAACGTTCGGAATTACTGTGCAGGATTTATAGCATAAATCTGTCTTATTTTACAATTGTATCAGAATACATCCATTACATAGTGCACTAATAAATGTGTATTATACATACTAAGATTAATTAAACCTTAAAGTGCGAGTTTTGGTTGACATGTTTTTATTCTGTTTCCATTTTCTAAAAATGTTGTGACCGCACGCTCAGTTATGTCAGTAATTTAGTCGCAAGTTTACAAATCAGTTTTTATATAATTAAAGAAAATACTTTATATGTTGATAGTGTATTTGCTGTTATAATAGCTTTGCCAAGTTATTGATAATATTACAGTCTGCATTACCAAAACAGACTTTTAGGAGTGTATTGTGGTCTGATGCAGCTGTTTTCATTACGTTTTTATAGTCTTTATTCAGTGAGTTTAACAGCAGGATTTTAAAAATCCCGTAAGCACAACTCAGTTGGGTTTTTCTTGTTAAACCCATATTTTTAGAAAGACCCAAAACATGATTAAAATGACCACTGCTGAATACTTTGCACCTTAAATAAATATTCAAAAAGTTAGCCCTGGGGCCTAATTTACAAAACATCGTACGACAATTTTACGACATGCGGATGGTTTACGACAAATGTATGATTTATTGGCACTTTTGCCAAGCTGGACAGTTAAAAGTAGTTGTTTGTCGTGTGCTTTCCAACCAACAGTGATTAAGCACTGAAGGCTGAATACGCTAAACAGTGTTCTCGTGTGTTGTGTATTATTGTACAGAATCGCTTCTTGCAGCACAAGTCGACATGGCAACACATTTCTCTGTAGTCTGGTCCATCACATTCATGCCCCTTGCTGAAACTGTTTCACGGTTTTAGATGCCATTTGTGGGTCCATGGACACTGCTAGACGGGGTCTCTGACCCCAAGGGGGAAATTGGGGGTCTAGCCTCGCAGCCCACATGTGTAATTGTAAATTGCTTCCGTCATCTGGCGAATAGAAATAAGGAGTCGTATGTACTGGTTAAAGCAATTCTGCTTCATACCAAATTAGTTTGGGCTTGTTTTACTATACAGAAACCAATGTTTTGCTTGGTGATTTTGTGAATAATGCATGCACATAATGCTGTAGTATGATAATGAGTACTGTGACTTTCACTGGCACTTTCTTGCTTTAATTTCATGACTGCTTGTCATCCTGGGCATTCTGTCACATGGCAAAATCATTATTACAGTGTAGAGGACAACGATCACATCAACATAGTCCATATTTGTAGTTTCTGTGTATCTGACAGTGTTAACAATTTCCAGTGTTTGGATTGCCAGAGGGGGTTGAACCCATGCAACTGTTTTCTCACCCCCCCCTAACACTGTCAAATTATGTACAGGGGGGGTCAGCTATATACTATATACACATACGATTTACGTCACAAATCTGGTCGGTCTCCGGCCATCGAAAAGTTCAACCCCCCAGCTAATTTTTCACAATTCAAACACTGATAATTTCTGTTATATGTAGTTTTGTAGCAGCATTTTCGTGATTTACAGCAGTACTGGCATTTGCTTAGGGCAAACACTACTGACTTACTCAGCCTCCTACCCTCAGTGGGATGTGAAATGAGTATCGATATGCTGGACTGTCCGCATGCTGCACTGCAGGTCCATTAGTTTGTCGAAGTTGGCAATGAATATGTGCTATGGTGTGCGGAGATCTGGATCTGTGTAATATTTAATCAACAAAGGCAGCAAGAGCACAAACGCATTTTACGAAACCAAACATCAGCGACAGTCGCAAACAAACAATGTCAAAAACGTCTCCATAGAACGAAGAATGAAAACTGCTACAGCGTAGTGGGCGGCAGCGGCGGCATATATACAGCAAAAGAGCTAAATCAACTGGCAAATTACACAAACAGACACACAGAAAACAAACGTCGGCACCAATGTATCATATCACCAAATGTGTGTCATTGTACGTGGTGGCATATAAAAGTGGATGGAACATACATACATGCTTTACGTAGTTAAAAAAATTGCACAGTTTCGGAAATGATTAGGCTCGATAACTGCACCCCGAAGACTTGTTTTAAGCATTCAGCGTATGCAATGATCGAGGCGTCTTTTCCGAAACTGTTTGACTGCTTCATCTCTGTAATACATGTACGTTTTGGTTTTTTATGTGACACCCTGTAAAAGTCGGAGCCATCGACCATTTAGGAGGCACTCTGAATTTACCTATAACCCGAGATATCATTGCACAATTATAGCCTGCTATTTGGCAACACTGAACTAGACTTCTATCAACACATCCGGAGTGTACTTATATCACATCAGATTGTGATACTCACGGACTACCTTGAAACACTCCAATATAACAAATTATCAGGTGGGCAGTAATGTCTGACTGTTGTCTAACCATAAACAAATTTTCCCTTTTTGATCTGATGCATTTCCGGAGATATCACCCAAAGATCAATCCCTCATCTCAGTTTGACCACTCACTGCTGGGAAAAAAACACTACATTCTGGAAGAACAATGTCCATAATGTTAAACACAACCACAAATCAAAAAAAATACTGGCAACTAAGAGTTTAATACTGTCCACGACAATGCAGTGTCGGTTGCCAGCCACATACATTATGCTACAAAATGGTCTAAAGCAGACAACCATGTTCTGAAGTACCAATTTCACAACGATCGATGGTTGTGTTCTGATGTGCATTGTGACAGCAAACGGGAGACACGTTTCAGTTGTCACATGCTCGAGTTTATTGAGGTTATGACCAATCATAACAATGACAAAGCAGATCAGGAAATAATCATACTGTACAGTGAATCACTCAACCAAAACACATTTACATAGCGCCACTGTCTTCGAATCAGAGACGCATTTGGACCAAAGCCTGTTTCCGAGATTACAAGCAAAGTGCAGTAGGCAGCAAATATCTCCTAACTCAGCTACAGAGCTCAGCGGTACATCCTCAAATTAGCAGCCGTCATGGACGTAAAACCTAATGCATTAGATAATGCCTTTTCATCTAATACATTTCGTGAAACTGTACAGCAACCAGTGATGTTAACAAGTAACCAAAACCGTCAAGGTCAACTGGACAAGGCCAACTAAAGGACAATGCCAAATATGATCAAGGCCAAGGCCATACCACAACACAAAAGATGGGCAGAAAAGATGAAGTGATGAACTCTTTCTGTTTTTCCGATAGACTACTGAACAGGGGTACCCATTTCAAGCAATAACAGAAAGTGGATCTTGAAATACACCATGTCCCAAAAAAAACTAAGCAGATTTTGTTTTTGTCAGAACTGCATCAAATTTCCACCAATTTTGATAATTTTTGGCAGAAAAATTGCAAAGGATACAAATATATGCGAGGTGCACTCATTTTCCACCTCACCTAATTTGCGTCATCACCTTACCGTGTTAAACGCAAATGTTCCAAATTGCTACATAATGCTGAATGTTGTTATCTGCAATAAACTTTTAAAGACTTAATTAGCGCACAATAAACAAAAGGTGCTTTATTTAGCAAAATTATAAGTTCCTATAACACC
>Ga0209367_1011528_pt1 | contig 11706 bp, 9 predicted proteins | sample WorMetLIZISLAND2_FD_187412 | JGI IMG/M metagenome (GOLD analysis project Ga0209367, IMG submission 187412) | Marine gutless worms symbiont microbial communities from Max Planck institute for Marine Microbiology, Germany - Olavius geniculatus... ... | reverse complement strand
GCAGCGCACATTTCAACACTGAATTGCGACGAATTGGCTGGAGATAGACCAAGACAACCTGCGTATGAAATTTTCAGCACTCAACGTAGATTTCAGCAGTCCAAGTGCAGTCCAAGTGCCGACCCCCTAAGTTCAAGGAAGCCGGCGCAGGCGGGCGTCAAAGACAGCTACCCCGCTAAAAAGTGTCATCATGACTGACTATAACTATGACTCACTATTATTGCGTGTAGCGTGAACCTGGTTGCAGATAGGCACAGACATGCTGCTTATCATAACAAGCACTGGTGACAGGCTTTTTAAATTTATCAACATCGATGACCTTGAATGACCTTGAACCCTAAAAATATTGATTTAACGTGATTTTTTGGCGATTTTTGGCTGCAAAAGAGTGAATTACGATGAAATGGATGGAGATAGACTAAGATTACCTGCAAACAGGAACTGCTATAGGCTTTCGCGTGTCTCGTGAGCTTTGCTCAAATTACTTGTTAGATGCCAGCAAGCCGTGAAAGTACCCTATTGTAATTGCAGTATTTTCTGGTTGGTAACAGTTCAGCAAGTTTAAGCACTGAAGAATGATATCTATAACGATTGTTTTTTTTCTGCCAAGTACACGACTTGTGAGAAACGTTACTGCAAGTTGCACAGTTGACCTCAGATAACTGCTGGTTTCATGCAGGCCACATTGTTATACACGGTGTTTCATAAAAAAGGACCCCCTTTGTTTTTTCATAATTCACTCAAATGATGAGCAATTTGCATGAAATTTTTACCAGTTGTAGCGGAATGAATACTAATTTGAAATGTTTTAGCAAAACATGGCAGTTGATTAAATATTCTTTGCTAGTCGTGATGTAACGCTGACATTATAATGTGTCACGGGTACAAACAGGCTAATCACAATTGGTGCTGCCAGTTGCTACCCTGCTTCAGTGGTGAAAAATCTGGTTCGTTCGTTGGTGTCAAATATTTGAAGTTTTACAGTTGCAACCACAAAAACGTGCAAAGTGATCGAATTTACGTGTCTGTGGGGATAGTTGGTCTTTCACATGTTCGAGCAAGACTGCACTATCACACTGAGCTTGCAAGATGTTGAGTTTTTGGATCACAAGACGCCCGATTTCATGTTTCCATGTTGGTCAGTGCTGACACGATGATTTTTCATTAGCGAACCAGATTAAGTTCACCATCGAAGCAGGGTAGCAACTGACAGCACCAGTTGAGACTAGCAAGTTTGTACCTGTGACACATTATGACGTCAGCGTTACATCACGACTAGTAAAGAATGCTTAATCAACGCTCATATTTTGTTACAACATTTTGAATAAGTATTTCATCAGCTACAACTGGTAAAAATTTCGTGTAAATTGCTCATAATTTAAGCAAATTATGAAAAAAACGAAAAGGGTTTTTTTATGAAACAATGTGTATATATTATGTGAAAACAAGACCTCTGGTGTCGTGGGTGAAACAGACGGTCAGTGCAAAAAGTTGCTAATTTCCCACGGAGGAGTTATGTGAATGCTTAAAAATTTTAATGCTTCTTGCATTTTTTTCAAAATTGGGGGATTTCAGCCCAAAATTTTGCATTTTTGGATCACAGTTTTTTCAATGAAAAGATTTTTCCAGAAAAACTTTTTGAAAACAAAATCTGGAATCAAGATCAGGTGCAAATTCCACTCACTTTTTGTGCTCCTTCCCTCTCTGTTTCCTGTTCCATCCACCTTTTTTCCATTCCCTTTTTTTACTTTCCATCTTATATATTTTATCCCCCTTTTTCTGTGCATTCCCTGCTCTCCTTTTCGTTGGTTATTGAAAAAAGGGGGAAATTTTGATCTATACCCTTAACAAAAAACCTGGATTTTCCAACACCCAAAATTTTTGGAGGGCAATTGTTCCCCTATCCTCTTGCCACGACGCCAATGACCGTGACTTATCTGAAAATGCCCATTGAAGCCGACTTAGAATTAGAAATTGTTAATTACGGCTATACATTTTGTCCAGAAAGTAAACACAGTGGGGACAACGTTATTATTCAAATGGAAACAATGCACCAGCTGCTTAATAATTGGAAACAAACATTTCACCGTATCGATGTTCCCCCGTATAGCCTTTTACCCGTTAACGCAAACTTCAGATCAGATAGCACAGCTTTCGTGTTACTTACTTTGTTGATAAACTATTACTTCTTTAAGTTGAATATTCTACGCGAGTAAAATAAATAACTTAATTATCGCTCACACAAAAGCATGAGTAAATAACTTGACGAATTGTCTTGTCATTAATTAACATAATAGCAAAATAAGTCATGGGACGAAAGCGTAAATCTCCAGAAAAGCCAAAGAAGGGATTGGGCAAGAAAGCGAGAAGACAACAACCACCCGAGATACCTGCGCACTTGAAGGCAAAAGGTTCGCTGCGACTTCAGTTGTTAATTCTTTTGTTATAGAAAGAGATTGGCGATATCGGCTAAGGTGTTGGCTAAATTTAGTCTGTATTTTATTACCATGCTGTTGTTTTAGTGCACTGTTAATTTTGTAAAATATAATACCACATTTTTGCAACTATGTGTGCAAATGGTACAGCTGTTTATTTGCTCGATGAGGGACCAGATTTTCGTGATATTGAATTTGAAATTATTTTTCATCTCGTAGTAACTGCTGAATGTTAGTTGTTAATGTTACAGTTGCAAGTTTTCATACTATGTCTTCTCTTCTTTTTCACGGTTGAGTAGACCTGCGAGTCGCTGCTATACGAAGACACGATATGAACTGACTTGAGGCTAAAATGACCACCATCGACTTGATCATATTTGATTTGACAGCAACAAGTATATTTGAGTCGACTTCAGATGACACTCACATCCATGTATGTGTGGTGGGTTGGGTAGCATTTCGCCTAATCCCATTTCGCCTAATCTTTTTTTGATAGGCGAACCAACAACGACTTGCTTTGTCGTTTTTTGCTTCTTTGACAAGCTTTGTTTTGTCATTCATCATTTTTTCTGTACCATTTTTTGGCCGACCGTAAGTAAGTATACGACGGGTGTCGTCTCATTTCGCCTAATCTCATTTCGCATCGTACACTTACCCTAACCCTAACTCTAACCCTAACCCTAATCCTAACCTTAGTTCGATCGCGGTTGGGGCTCTGCAGTAGCCGCAACTGAGGGAGCGATTAGGCGAAATGCTACGACACCGTAGTTCATGATAGTAGTTCATGATGCATTTCATGATTTATAGCAATGTTGTCCAAAAACTAAAAAATGACGGAAAATTTAGTTTGCTGTTGTTTTTGTTTTGCAGCAGGTGAGAATGTGCAGGGACGAAGAGCAAAGAAAAGGTATTTAAAAAGTTTTTTTCATGTATTTTTGGCATTCCATTTTGGTTTGACAGGACACGAAAGGAAGACACTAGGTAGTAGCCAGTGAAATTACATTATCCAGTGAGCTTTCCCTTGTAGCTAGTGAGCTTCCTGTTAAATACTCGATGACATTTTAAATAGGATTTTTGCAGCCTTCGACCAAGTGCTGCTGTGGCGTACTGGGTAGCATGTCTGATTGCAAGGGTTTTGACTCCGGGTTCGAATCCCAGCTATGACATTTTATGAACTATTTTTTTGCTGTGACAAATGTGTCAGTTAGGGTTAAATGTTGCAAAAGATGTAAAGTGAGCGCAACGAACTGTGCTAACATTACTTTTTTTGCAACATTTAACCTAAACTGACAGATTTATTACATCGAAAAAAATTAGTTTAAAAAGGCACGAATTCATCACAAATTTCACATTTTTTCACTTTAGGGTCAGAGTCTGTTAGGGTTAGGGTTAGGAATAGGGTGTAGTTAGGGTTTGTGCCAGTTTTGTTTAAATAAGATTTTTATATTTTGGGGGCAGGGTGATGGGATGTGACAGGATGGCTAAAATGTGCAAAAAGTCACCATTTTAAAGCATAAATGGAAAAGATTGGAGGGGCAGCTGAAACATAATCTCACGACAGCCGGTGCAGGAGATCGCAGATGGCCTTATGAAAATTATCATTTTCCGCTACATCGGGACAGAATGGCTGAACATAATGGGACAACCAGCCTGTGCTGCGTAGACTTCCAGCTTTTTCCACAGATGACAACAGCATGCTTGCTTCTACTTGTATTCTTTTCATTTTTTAGCTGTAATTGTTTACTAATGCCATCAGTTGAACTGCTCAGTTATAGGCCTAAGTACTGTTGCAATATGAGCGTAACAGTTTGAAACCTGTCGTGTGTTGCTGCAGATCATTTGATGTTAATTGTACATACTTGCATTTTTTAATGTCATTGGGAACAATCAGCAATAATGCTCTCACTTGGTTAACTGCAGTGCTGAGCCATTATGGTTTACTCACTGGTAGTGATGAGTCGATATACAGAAAATATTGATATATCATTTTCGATATCAATATATCATATCGTATTGTATTGTCGACAAAAATATAGAATTTTTCGATATATCGCGATATTCCAAAATATTGCGATATGTCATAATATTTTTGATAATACCGCAATATTTTCTACAGATTCTTCACTACACTGCTTGACTAGAAAGAAAGATTACAAATGAGGCGAGTTAATGATGTCATAATTTAACTATGGTCATAATAGAATTTCATCTAGAAACATAGTTATTGTCTAAATTGAGTATTGCTCAGTGTTCACATCTTGTTTTTTATGCTTGTATATGATTTACATACTTATTATTTTAAAAATATCGATATCGATATTGCAGTATTTTGTAAAATATTTTATCTATATCATATCAAAATTGAAATCCTGATATCAAATCATCACTACTCGCTGGCAGCCAACGAGTACTGCGCCATCACTACGTGTCTTGTTTTACGTCCAATCATGGTTTATTCACACTCTGGGTTGACTGTACAGATTACCACATTTTTAGAAAGTAGTTGTGAATATTTTTCTAAGCTTCTAGTGTCTGTGTTTTACAGGCTTAGAACAGAAATTGTTTAGCAACAAGTGTTTTGCTAATTTAATGATTTTTGCTATCTTTGTACTGTTTGTAGATCTGTTAAAAGACTACAGTCAGCCAAGCAGTTTAAACAAAAGGCTAAAGTTACCACTGGTACATGTTTTTCAGTTTTTTTTGTTTGATTATCATCGTACTATTAGAAAAAATATTGGTTGATGATAAGTGTAACAAGTTGATTATTTATGCAAGAAAGTTGGAATGTTAACTCAAGGTTGTTCATAAATATTAATGCTCCGTTAATTTATTTATTGACATAAACAGCAGAACACATTTGTTTGGTTTTTGACTAACTAAAATAACTAGAATAAAGGTTGACTACAAACTTTTCTATGATGGATAAGCCTTGAGGTTAGTAGTCAAGAAATATAGACCTGTTATCAGCACAGCTCTTACTTGACATTAGCATTAACATAATAGAGAGTTAGACACATATAATATTTGAGACATAACCTGATGTAGCATATTTTACTTCAATAATTATGTTTAGTATTATATGTGATAGCAATAAGAGACATAGTATTCAAGTCTGTCATGTGAGAGTTAATTTTGATATGACTTCTTGGCTTTTGAGGTTAAATGTTAAAAGCTTAAAGGTGGTGATATAGCTCCTAATGGGAAGCCCATCTCAGAGCTATGGAGTGTCACCTGCCATGTGGGATCACACAATGTTACCTTCCACCCGACACAGGTCAACGCGCCCACCTTAACCCCAGCCAGATAGGCCAGTACTCGATTTACCTACCCTGGAGAGATGGAAGGCTGAGTTGACCTAGGCGGTTGGTTACATACCGAGATGGTTTACTTGCCTGCAGGCAGTCACCCATCACCATACTAACCCGGTCTGGCATAGAGTAACTTCGTTGATTGGATGAAACACGTTACCGCTACGTCAGGCCACCAACCCAAGGTGGCTTACGATGTGCAGTATGGCACTTGGTAGTGTAATGGTTAGGATGCTGGACTTGTGATCTTGGGGTCGTGGGTTTAACTTCTGGTCAGGTCGCTATCAGAAAGTCATTCAATGGGCGACTGTCTGCTAACAGGTAAACCATCTCAGTATATAATCAGCTCAAAGTCAACTCAGCTTTCTATCTTTCAGGGGTAGGTAAGTCGAGTATCGGTCTGTCTGGTTGTGGTTAAGGCAGGGTGCGTTCACCCATGTCTCGTGGCAGATAACACTGTGTGATCCCATATGGCAGGTGACGTTCTGTTGTTTTGAGATGTGTTTTCCGTGAAAAGCTGTGTGCTCTGATCAAATGCTGTGTCATTGCTGTGTCATTGAAGTCGCTGCTTGTAACATTTGACAGCTCTGTGTGCAGTAGAGATGTCTGGAGATGGTGTTGGGTTTACGGATGACAATCAGACATGGCTTAAACCTGCGAAGAAGACTCAACTTGATTTGTCTGACAGCGACGATGATGTGGTTAGCATTATGTGATTTATATTGTACCGGTAAATTAAAACCAATAATAGTAGTAATGAAGTAATTTTGTACATAATGTAGCAGTTTAAATAGCACAGAAGTCACGAGGCATTTGACTAGCAGTAGTCATAATCATGAGTGTTGTTATGAGGCTGTTTTGTTATACCCCGTTTACATGATCAAGCAAACGTTGAGCAATTAGAGCACACTTCGTGCACGTGTATTTTGAATGCATTTGCTGGATGTTTGCTCCATGATTGCTTGATGTTTTCTCGATGTTTGCTTGATCGTGTAAACGGGTTATTAGGCTAATTGCAGGTGTTGCCCATCTGTATGTCCCAGGTGGGCTTCTAACTTGAAAATAACATGAACTAAAATTGGCATGAACATTTCACAGGCCAGGAGTAGTTGGTGTGTTAATTTTCAGTTTAAGTGGTCACTAGGGCCCACAGTTTTCCGCGAGCCGCGGAATTTCGAGCCGAGCTGCGGAATTTGCCGTTTTCTGTGAAATTTTGATATTGCCATGGAATTTTGTGGAATTTTGCAGAAGTTGAGAAATGATGGATGATTAGTACGATTGTCGGCTTGATAACGTAATTAGATAACTGTATCATGGAGAAAAATCAAACTGAACTGCCTAAAACTGCATCCCTTCTAATAATTACCATTGCACATTGTAACATTGTATGGCACAGTCGTAGATAAACAGAATGCAAGTAATTGACCAATTGCTGTTTTGAAAATAAAAAAGGTTGACAATTTTCTTTGTATGTTGCTAGCATAACTGGGCACCATGCCAGCCTCCAAAAGGTGAACTTTTTTAACAGAATAGAGCTTACGTTATGCATAAACAGAAGGCCCTGGTAAGCCATGGAATTTGGACAATTTTGCTGTGATGAGCCGTGGAACTTTGCGAACTGGTCCACGGAATTTGGCAGAATTTTCCGTGGAAAACTGTAAGTCCAGGTTGGACAGTTGTGTTATGTTGTGATACAAATTTTTTTAGGGTGCCAAAACATCACAAAGAAGCTGCAAGGATACCTACCAAATGGGGTGAGATGGCAAAATATGGGGAGTTAAACTAAATGTTTGTTGCAGTGGCACTGCCAGCTCCAGCCCTTAAATGTTGGGTTGTAAGGACAATGTATGAAAATTTTCTTGTCCACAGATGGAAAAATTTGTAAAATCTGGCAGCAAAATAGAATCTCTGCACCCAAATTATCTGCTGTCGAAAATTTGTAGCTGTGTGTTGGAATTCGATTGGAAATTTGGAGCATCTGTCGAAAAATTGGAACTTCCTGTGCTGTCAACTTTTTTAACACACAACACCACAGCTTTGCGAATAAACTGAACGTTAGCAGACGTAAAGGTGTGGGAAAAGTAGTTTTGAGGCAGATTGTGCAAATTTTAAGTGTAGATGCAGTTGCGGCAGTTGTTGGCAATGCCGGCAGACAGCTGTAGGCAGTCAGAGCCTACGCGCCTACGATTCGAACTTCTGTTTTGACATATGGCGCATAACAAATGCAGACTACTTACTTACTTACTTACTTGTGCAGTGATAATGTTCTGCATGTTTTGTGATTGGTTCAGATGGAGGATGATTTTGGCGCTGATGTTGAATCGAGTGAAAACAGTGGCAGTCAAGAAGATGATATTGACATTGCTCATTCTAATGATGAAGACGATGCTGACGGTAGTGGAGAGGCTGATGCTAGCGACTCTGAAGAGGTGTATATCACTTTGTTCGGGGATCTCGAAAGTTCTTTAGAAAGAAAAAATCTTTTTTCCAGGCCTGGAAAGTTCTTGAAAATCAAATTGGGTCTTGAATGTTTTGGAATTTGAATATTTAAAGTGCGCAGTGTCGAACTTTTTTTCGTATCTGCCAGAAACGTCTAACATGACGTGATAAAATATCATGGGAATGTGTCTAGAAAGGGCACTTGAAAAAAAGTTTTTGAAAAAGTTTTTGATTTTTTTTTGTTTAAAACTTTGGCCACCCTGTTTGTTTTAATTTGGTTTCTACTAGGTGTCGACGTTTATGATCCATATTGAGTCTCTCTGTCTGAGAAAAGTTGACATTCCGATTGATATAAGGTCAATCACTAGGACAAGGTCACGGTCACAAGTTCTTCAAAGTTAGAAATCCCCATAGTGTGAATGCAACGGAAAAATTTATGATTGGTATGGGCATCTGTCGCCGTGGCAATTTCTATTAACTGTATCAATGTGTTTCGCAGCAAAAGTGCTAGCGGTGTTGTGATGCTCATGAATTCTTGTGAAAAAATATTTAGCTTCACATTGTTTCGAGTTTGTTAAAGTAACTTGATATTTGATGGTTTAGAGCAATTGTGTTGGCCAAATTTAACTGTTTTGTAATGTATAAAGTTTCAGTGATGTTTTTAGATGTTGCCGGTTGAGAAATCTGCAAAGAAGTTGCTAAAGAAGCAGAAGAAAGACGAGTATGTAATCATTACCAGTTAATGTCTAGTTTGATATTTTTCACTATCTTGTTTGAATTAAAATCTATAAACTTGTATTTGTATGCTATGCCAGTATATTTCCATTGTTCGCAGGCAAGTCAGGTTTTAAACAGCTGTATTGCAAATTTGCCACTTTTTTGTACAAATGTCGCCAATGCTCTGTTGCTACAGAAGAGCATCTTTTAATATCAGTATGCTTTAGTCTGCTGCTATTTTGTCTCTTATTATTTTGCACAAATTTCATTGATATCTTCTTCTTGTGCTGTTCATATTTATTTTTTGCATGTTAGCAATTTATTTATTTATTTATTACAGTGTGATTGATTCTGTGAAATACAGGAAGCTCGCCGAAGAAGAACTGAAAACGAACATACTGTCAACTGAAACATATCAACTTCCGACTGGCGAGGAAGTAGAAAGAGAAAATATCCTTAGTGCTATTGTGTTATACTCAGAATGAAATCTGGATGAATACTACTGTAATATTACATTTTGTTTCGTAGCTATTTAGCCTTGATTTGAGACATTCACGTTTTTGTCTTGTTGCTTACTGTTTCATTATAGCAATACTAAATTACTGGGGGTATAAATTTTTGCAAATAATGATGGTAGAACACATTCTGCAGCTCTGTTTGGTCATGATTTTCGAGGCATATTTATTTAGCTTCTATGTGCTAATGTTCTGTTATGTAAGAAACTCCTTGACTGGTAACTGTACCAGCCATTGCACCGGATATTGCGATCGTCTTGCAGAGAATTAACGACGTCATGGAGGTTTTGAGTGATTTCAAAAATCGCCATCAACCAGATAGGTTTGTACAGTAATATTGATAACAACGACATTGTTTAGCAGTGAACTGCCACTGCGAGAGTTCACCTGGTTCATTTGGTCATTTGGTCAGAGCGCTGGGCAGCTGCCAACGTTTGGACCATGCTAATCAACTTGAGCCTCCGATATGCCTAAACTGACAGCTACAGCACTACACTCACCATCGCTTTGTATTACTACTCACTTCTCAGCCTTATTTTACCATCCCGCGAAGGGTAGAAGGCTGATTCGACCTAGCTGGCTGGTTTGCTTGCCGGTAGACAGTCACCCATTCAAGTAGTAACCGAGCTCGCCGTAGAGTAACTTTATTGGTTTGACTCGATGTATAACCATTACACCACACCACCAGGTGTGTTGCGGGTTTCAATTGCTCATATGTTTGTGTACTTTTATATGTTTTAATGTATAATTGGATAAATGCAATTCACAATTTTTAACTGAGTGTTAGGGTTAGGGTTAAATTAGTAGGGCCCACAGTTTTCTGTGGGTCACAGAATTTCAAGCCGAGCTGCAGAATTTGTCTTTTTTTGCGGAATTTCGATATTTTCGTGGAATTTCGCAAAAAAATGTGAAATGCTTGGCAGTTAGTACGATTTTTGACTCAAAGGTGTAATTTTATCATGGAAAAAATCAAACTTAACTGCATTAAACTGTGGCCTTACTAATAGTTGTCGCAATACGACACAATCGTAAATAAATGCAATGCGTCCGAACTGACAGATTGCACTTTTAAAAAGAAAAACAATTAATAATTTTCTTTGTATGTTGTTAGCATAACTGAGCACAATGCCAGAACAGAACTCAGTTTACTCACAAATGGGAAGCTGCGGTGAGCCGTGGAATTTGGATGATTTTGCAGCGGTAAGTGCAAAATTTTGCAAACTGGCCCACGGAATTTGGCAAAAAATTTTGCAGAAAACTGTGGGTCTTATTAATTAGTAACATTTGCTGTTTGCTAAATATGTTTTGTTTGCATTGTGATATTCTGTCATTTGTGGCTGGCAGGAAAAGAAAAGATTACGTGTCACAACTGACAAAAGATCTCTGTTTGTACTACGATTACAATGAATATTTAATGACCAAAGTAATGCAGATATTTCCACTGGATGATGTACGTATTTTTGTGGATTTCTTTAAATTAGCGATGTCAAATTAGCATGTTAATGAACGTGTCATTCTGTTGACGAATTAGTCACAAGAAATCATTGTAGTTAAAATGTTTAATGCACAGGCGTAAATTGTGTGAAGGAGCCCAGAGGTGTTGGTAGGCTATACAACAGAAACTACCTAAAATTGAACTGTGATTATTTCGCATGTGAATAAAAACAGAAAACGTGTTAAACAGTTGTGTCTAGGAAGTCTAGGAAGCAAAGAAATCTAGTAGCATTGAAAAACGTGGTAAACTTCAAAGCAGGCTTCAAAAGCCTGCAACCTTTCCATTACACAGTAGAAAGAGCATGTAGACAGAGTCATTAAGGCTGTTATATTGTTATTTTATTGATACTTGTATAGGGTGGGCCAAAAAGTAAGCTATTGTACTTTTTCCATATCTTCGCTAAATAGTGACAAATTTTCACAGTTTTTTCACTAGTAGACTCTGGAAGAAATTTGCTACTTAGCGGCATGCACACCACATTTATTATGTCGCTACATTACCTTGTAAAATATAAATATCCAAAAACGTACAATATCTGCAGATTGTTATAAGGTTGAGTGGTAAATTTTTAAAGTATTGGAGTGAAATGTTAAACATAAGTTATAATAAGTGTCAAAAAGGTTTAGAAGTAGCTACAATGTAAGCTTTCATGTTTCAAAAAATAGTGCATAGCTTGTAGAGCCGCGCAATTGAAATACTTTGCTCTGTATGCTCATGCAGCTAACTGAGCAAGATTGCAGCCGTCAAGCAGCATTAGTGTACTTTAAAAATTACTGTGCAGTAAAATTGTTAAAATT
>Ga0209367_1011526_pt1 | contig 11708 bp, 10 predicted proteins | sample WorMetLIZISLAND2_FD_187412 | JGI IMG/M metagenome (GOLD analysis project Ga0209367, IMG submission 187412) | Marine gutless worms symbiont microbial communities from Max Planck institute for Marine Microbiology, Germany - Olavius geniculatus... ... | reverse complement strand
CGCCTACTGCGTCTCGGTCTCGTAGCCCCTGCTAATTGGGGGGGGTGTCTCCATCCTTCAGGGGGGGGATGGAAGGCCCTGTGTCCACGTGTTGTAACTGACATACTGAGAGGAAAGAAATTGCTGAACTTAGCTGAAGATAGTCTTTTGTACATCTTAAATCTTGCAGCAAATCAGCTCTGTTCCTTCTCTCTTCCAAGGTCCACAAACTGAACTGCCGTATTCTTTCATTGTACGGTAATTTCTTGAGGCCCGGAATCATTCTCGTAAACCGATGTTGGATTCTTTTCAACAAGAACTTGTTTTTTTCATAATACGGCGACCAGGCAGAAACACAGTACTTTAGGTGAGGCCGAACAAGCGATTTGTACAGCTTCAGTGGGATGCTAGCACTTTTAAAGGAGATGGTTCTTGAGATGAGACCAAGTGCTTTTATACTGGCTTTAGCATATGCTAACTGACACTGTCTAGCCGGCTTCAAATTGTTACAGTCACACCCAGGTCCTTTTCCTCTGTCACAACCTCCAGTGGCTGACTCTCCATGACATAGGTGTGCTGAGCATTCCTGGCACCTATTGAATGACATCTGACTGGTTTAGCACTCTATGAAAATCTTGCTGAATAATTTCTCTATCTTTGTTGCTATTGGCTTTCTTGAGCACTTTGGTGTTGTCTGCAAATTTCAATATCATACTGACCAAGGCGGAATCCAGATCATTAATAAATATCAGAAACAAAACTGGACCCAGAAGTATGTCAGTTACAACACATGGACACACCGCCAAGATTGCAAAATGCAGATGCAGATCCCTGTGGTACTTCGCCAGTGGCGTATTTAGGATTTGGCGAAGGGGGCCATGGCGAGCACGCAGAGCGCGAGCCTATAACGGGGATCTGGGGGTGGAGCTCCCACTGGGGTCCAGGGGCAGAGCCCCTGGTCGGAGGGTCAGGGGGGCGAAGCTTTTGCTTTTAAACGTTCAATGAAAGCCGCAAATTTGCCCATTTTTTCTAAAATTTGGAAACGCAGAAAATCACAGAGTCATATCAGATGCAATCTCACATGGTGATTTTAATCGCATATTGTATCGGTATGAAAAAAGACCATCAAACATTGTTGAATTTTGCAATTCTTGCTGGAAAACGGCCAAAAATGCACTTTTTCATATAAAGTCGCTGTAAAAAATTTTCATGGTCGGGCCAAAGGGAGGGGGCCATCGCACCGTGGCCCCCCTAAATACGCCACTGTACTTCGCTACTAACTGTTCTCCAAGATTTACAGCCGCTGATGCAGACTCTTTGCTTCCTGTCACTGAGCCATTCTTTCACCCATGCCCAATCTTTACCTTCGATTCCATGGCTGGATGATTTATGTAGTAATCTACAGTGTGGAACCTTGTCAGATGCTTTGGCAAAATCTAAGAATATGACGTTAACACTGTCATTTTATTATCCAGATAATTAGTAACTTTATCAAGGAACATCAACAGATTATTTAGACAACAACCACCTTTCCGGAAACCATGTTGTGATAATCTAACCAGTCCATGTCTGTCTAAATGATCGCCTACTGGATCACTGGTAAGAACCAGGTCCAGTATGGATCCATTGCACGTTCCCTCTGCTACATGTTGAGTCCAGTGATTATCTTCGACATGGTTGATAAACTCTTGGCTATCCTGCGACTGACCAAGTGTTGTTGCCCAATCAATATAGTTGAAGTCACCCATCAAGATTACTGGTTTCCCACAAGCCTCGTCATCAATCATTGCACAAAGGCTGCTGTTGTTGGCTTTATCTGAAAATTCAACATTGGTAGCAAACACCAATCAAAAGGTCCTCACCTCTGTTGATCTTAATCTTTCACCACACCTGATCCTTGAAGGTACTATTCAATTTTGTCTCAATGGAATTCATCCTGCTATTAACCAGTAACAACACACTGCCACCACGATGTCCATTTGAACGATCATACCTATACATGTCATAATCTGGTACGCTGAATTCCGAAACCCCCATATAGAGACGCAAAAATCTCCAAAATATCTCTTACACAAGGTGAGTTATAGCCAGTTTTGTCCCAAATTTCGTTGCCATGGCAACCAGGGAGGGTACAGGGTAAAATTAAATGACACCATTAGATTGGCCATCCCCTAAAACCATACCATAGAACCAAAAATTACGACTCTATCTTATACACAGCCAAAGTTATGACCGTTTTAAGAACTGTTTAATTTTCCCCATAGGCTCCATTGTAATTTTTTTGAATTTTTTGAATAAATACGTTAAATATTAATTTCAAATTTTTTAATTTCCAAAAGGCACCTCCTTGCACGCGATCGCGTCGTTTGAGCCATCGCACGCAAAAATCCGCCGAAGGGTCTGACCTGTAGGTGAGTTTCTGAAAAAAGGTATATGTACAGCTACAAAAATTTTTGCGTATATTTCACCTATTTTGCAGATTTACATGAAATTTTGTGTGAGGGGTCATCTAGCTGACGTAATCAACTGTGCCAAATTTTATCTCAATCAGATCAGGGGTTTTGATTCTGCGGGGGGTCGAATTTTTGGCTTTCCCATAAGAAAGAGAAGTCGCCATTAACACATGGCATGAACTACCGTTCAGCCTGTGATACAGCGACTTATTGGCCAAAAATCGCAAATTTTGCCCACCCCTTCTCATTTAGTGTCTTTGTTCAGGGTGACCCTCTTCGAATTTATGGAAAAGCTTTACGGTTCCTGAAACTAGAGTCTTCCAGGCAGCCGACGGTGAAGATTTGGTGATCCTAGCTTGCACTGTTTTTGACTGATCCACTCGTGTAACAGATGGACAGACAGACAAACAGAATTGTGATGGCTGAGATGCGCTGACAGCAGTAGCTGCTTTCGCGCGTAAAAATTCTGGCATTTTGGGTCTCAGACTACATGCATTCAAATACAGACATGCGAAACTGTTCTGGTGGTGCTGTTACTCTCTTGTGACTATCTTCCCATTTACATTCACAAGGTTTGCTTCTCCGTTGCTTCATCGTTCCTGAAGCTCCTGGACTAACTTCTTTCTCACCTCCCTTTGTCTTGGTGTCAAATCTTGATGTAGAAACACTCTCTTCCAATCTCCATCCTTGCTTCTCAAGTTTTTTTGCTTTTCTGAGCGCTACATCTCTGGATTCCTCTGACTCAAATATAATTCTCAATGGTCTCGGTTTTGCAGCTGTGTCTGTAGTCAGAAGAGCTCCCAGCCTGGTTATTTGCTTGACAGACACAGTGTCACACGATATGATGTGCAGCAGTTCCTCTGTTGCATCTCTATCCCCTGCTATTCGGTCTTCTGAGTTTGTTGCCTCAGGTTCCTTCAAGCCGTGAACGATAACATTTACTTTTCTCTTCCTCTTCTCTTTTTTCTCTTCATGTGCTTCCTCATTCTGAGTCTTCATTGCTCCTTCTAGTAGCTTTGCTGCGTTAAGTTGCTGTGAACCTATGGCTTTCATCACATCGTCAACTTTGTCTTCCAATCTCTTGTGAGCTTTCTCCTCCTGCAACTGAGATTCATCTGCCTTATCGTGTGAAACTGCTTCATGCAATGTGACAGCCAGCCCCTCAACTTTGGTGTCCAACCTCTGAACCATGTTTTCCAAGGAGACGAACTTGGAGGCATCCCCTTTACTATCTAGCTTTTCTTCGATCTGTGATAAGTGTTAAGTAAGTTTGTGTAGAGCCTGAGTGACTTGGGTCATCCGGTGGAGGGTTTATGATGACTGGATAGCATGACACACAGAACCAGTGCAGTTCTGTTCCCGCTTCAGACTCTAGGTCATCGTATGTGGTGTTTCGGATAGCAACACAGCTTGTGCACTTCCAGACCACTCCACACTTCTCACAATTCAGTGCTTTGGTATCATCATAAATGACACTTTTGCAATCTGAGCAAGTAACTACTTTAGCTTTACTACATGATGCAGTAGCATTACTTTTCTTGCTGTGGGCGTATGGGTCGCTTTCTTGGTTGAGTGGCCATGTACCATACTCAATGATGACGACTGACGAAAAAAATGGGTAGATATGAGACTGACTTCTGTAACCAATGAGATGTAGTAGACTTATCGTCTAACTCATTAGCAGTTCTACATTAAACGCTGTATGAGTAGAATGTACTATTCCGATCAAGTAGTCTTTGGCTGCATCTAGTAGTAGTGACCAAACTTGGCGCTGTAGATCAAGATGGTGGTAGGTGGTGAGCAACACTTTAGTTTCAATAAAAACTTAGCAGCGCAGCTTCTTGTAACGAAAGTTTCCCGACGGCGAATATTTTATACGTTTACGATAAAAATGTGATAAAGTAGTAGTAGTACGTGAAATTGTGCTACGCGTGTAGTATGTCACAAGTACATCTCAGAAAAAAACCAGATAGAGTCTTTTCTTATCGATAGAAAACAAAGGGTTAAGATTGATGAAGTTATGTCAGAGTGGTTCGATGTTCTCAATGGCATCCCTCACAGTTCAATACTTTGGCCTGTTTTATTCATTATTTCTATCAATGACTTAATCGAGTCATGCGGGGAAGATACCAAAATTTATCTTTTTGCAGATGATGTAAGGCTATATAATCATATTAAGTGTATAGTTGACACAGAAATATTACAGTCAAAATAGATGGTGTTTCATTAGAACAGGTCGAGTCGTATAAAGATCTTGAAGTCTTGTTTGATCTTCTTTTATTGTTTGATCAACATATTAGCAATATAGTCAGTAAAGCATATTCTATGTTGGGACTTATACAAAGAAACTTTTGAGAATTATCTTGGGAATGCTTTGTTGTTCTATATAAGTTTGGTAAGACCACACTTGGAATATGCTAATACTGTTTGTGCTGAATATGCTAATACTGTTTGTGCTCCTAGAAGGATGTGCGATATAGAAAAAATTTGTATCTGTGAATCCTGGTATCATAACGCTTTTCTAACATAGATTTATACTGCAACTGTAACACAAAACTGAATCATATCTCCTCTTAATTGTCTATAGCGTAAAGTTGGCAATTGCGAAACACGTAATCTTCCTTCATAAGAACGACTAGAAAGACCCCTTATTAATTTTCTTGCCCTCTTTTGGACTTTTTCAATTTTTTTCTATATCACACATCCTTCTAGGAGCCCAAACAATATTAGCATATTCCAAATGTGGTCTTACCTAACTTTTATACAGAACAACAACAATGATTTATCGTGCGCACGTGCGATCAAAAAGTGTTATTTACCATGTGCAGATCATTTATGCTTACTGACAGCATATAAACGAATACTTGCATCGACATTCTATGTCCATGTTGCTGCTATTAATTAGTTATGAGTAGAAAATTCAAACTCAAGAAATATTGGATGCTGTTTTGACTTGAAAAATTTCAACTACTGAGTATTCTGCTCAGCTGATATTCTGCTTCCAATCATTTCAACTTTTACTATGAAAAACCTGCTGCAATGCTGCCCAAGGAACCACCCAAGGTGTTCATACTTAGATGACACAGTCAAGATACCATGCAATCACCTTCAGATGTTTGAACTGTGCGTGGGCACAAAAATTAACCCTGGCTTCAATGGACAGACCCTTGCAAGGCTGTGCGCTCGCACTGTCAGTAACATTTTCTTCATGACATTGGACCGTGTGTGCGCATGGACAATAACACCATGCGAACACCAAAGCATTCCCGAGATAATTCTTGGAAGTTTCTTTGCATAGGTCCCAACATAGAATATGCTTTACTGACTATATTGCTAATATGTTGATCAAACAATAAAAAAGGATCAAACAAGAAGTCGACTTCAAGATCTTTATACGACTCGACCTGTTCTAATGGAACACCATCTATTTTGTATGCGAAGCTATTGTTCGTAGTATTATACTGACGTAGATGGATCGACATTGATTTACATTTCATTGTACTAATTTTAACTAACCATCTGTGAGCCCAGTGTGTGAATTTATCGTTGTTTTGGCTACAGCAGTGTCGACAACTGAAGATTCTGCTCAGCTGATATCTCAGCTTCGAATCATGTCGACCTTTAGGCCTTTACTACTATCCAGAGTATCTTAAGATAATGTAATACCACCCAAGATGTCATACAATCCAGTTCAAAAGTTGAACCCTTACACATAGGCATGGAAACTAGACCTAACCACAACTTCTTCAATGGATAGGCCATGCGAGTGTGCACGGTAATGTCATTTTCTGTGCCACATTGGATCGTGCAAGCGCACGGTCAATAACACCATGCGTATTTTAATTTTATTTTTTCTCACAAGTTTATTGTGGTGCCCTTTTAGGCTTTATGAAGTCACTGATCAAAGTGATCATCTGTGCTAAAGTTAGAAACAAATTGCATATGACATTTTTTTATGATAGATCAACATCTTTTCGACATCTTTTGATTGCATTGATTGAGTTGTTATATTTTTCGACACTCTGGTTTAAATGTTTATATAATCACAGACTTTAGTAATCCCAGCCTGTCAAGCCATAAAGAAAATGTTATTTTAGGCTCATTCATCGATATACTGTAAACTTAGAGTTGATGTTAGTTTGTGATTGACAGCAGAAACAGAGATGCATCGTCTGACAAATGCAGTCGGTAGTGTGGGTCGGTCGCTGGCTACAAAGGCCTTACGGAGGACATTTGCATCATCATTGTCACAGCAGCCTCCGGTCATTCGCTTCTATTCAACACCTGCCACATCAGTTGTAGCCGAGCCGTTTCTTAACGGAACTTCATCGACATATGTCGAAGAAATGTACGAGTCGTGGCTGGAAAATCCTAACAGTGTGCACAAGGTAATGCACATATTAGCTTGCATATTATTTCTAGTAAATCACCTTTCTTTTTTCATTTAACCACCTTCTTTGAGAGTTATCACAGGTTAGGCTAGCTGGATTCTTGTGGGATTGCTCCAGCTGTTTAGTGTTTGTTCTAAAAGCCAGAATGTCTCTCCTGGACTACACAGAGCAGCATGATTTTGTCACAAGTTGTAATTCACTGTTATTATGTGGTAACAGGAGGCCTGTTTTTACTTGTTAGTTTGCCTGGAACTTCTTCTTCAGTAGATGGTCAAACTTCAACTTGTTGAAGACTCGAGACCATGTCTGGTAGTTGACAATGTGAAGTGTAGAACGTGTTAAGCCACAAAATCTAACACAAACAGCGACAGATTTTCGTTGTATGATTTCGTTGTATTGTGAGCGCAATCATTTATTATTTAATACATTTCTGATGCACAGTATTTGCTGAAACAGTTTGCATATCTTACAGCATAATTTGTGACATTTTGTTTGATGGTGCTGCCACCTCGGGAATTGGTCTACAACGCCCAGCACTAACTAACACTAATTGATTGCATTGGTTGAGTTGTTATATTTTTATGCACGAAAGCAGCTACTGCTTTCATCACGTCTTAGCCATCGCAATTCTGTCTGTCCGTCTGTTCGTCCGTCCGTCACAAGGGTGGATCAGTCAAAAGCGGTGCAAGCTAGGGTTGCCAAACCTTTGCCTGTAAGACTCCAGTTTCAGGAATCGTAAAGCCTTTCCATCAATTCGAAGGGGGTCACCCCAAACGAGGGCGCTAAATGAGAGGGGGTGGGCAAAATTTGCGATTTTTGGCCAATAAGTCACTGTATCTCAGTAACAGTGCGAGATAGGGCCTAGGTTACTATTAATCACTAATAGGAAGTCGTACACTGGCTCTCGATTGGCGCTGAATTCAATGACCTTGAATGACCTTGAACACCAAAATAGGGAGTTTAATGGATTTTTTGGTGATTTCGGGCTGCGACACAAGTCTATATCATTCACAAGGTGGTGCCATGCTACTGTCGTTGTGTGATCCAGATAGAGAATTTGGTATTTGTGTATTAACTTAGCGTGAATCGGAACTGCTATAGGCTTTCGCGCATCTTGTGAGCATTAGCTCAGATTTCTTGTTGTATATATTTTACTTTTTCTTGGAGACCGGACAGTGGAATAAGATTAAAATTGTGGGAGGATGACCCTTTTTTGGAAAGAATTGAGGCCAAATTTCAGCAAACTTGTATCTGTTGAAGGGAAAGGTTTCTGCTTCCTGGCCTCGGTGTGAAATTGGACATGTTTAGTTCAGTGCCGGTAAAAATCTATTACCAGAAAGTTTGACAAACTGGCTGATTACCGGTATTTTTTTTATTAATAATGGCAACTGAGGCCAGGTGTCATCATTATGATGCTATGTTTGGGTAGCAATAAAATAAGATGTGTGTTTATTTGTGTAAAGTCGTGGGATGTTTTCTTTCGCAACGCACGGGACGGTGCAGCTCCAGGCTCTGCCTACATGTCGCCTCCGGCCATTCGTCCCTCCAGTCAGCCGCTCTCATTGAGCGCCGCCAGTTCTGTTGCCGTAGCTACCATCCCCGCAGCCAGTGCCACAGTCATGCAAGCCGTACCTGATGCTAAGTTGGTTGACGACCACCTTGCTGTACAGGCCATTATCAGAGCCTATCAGGTGTGATTTGTTCCATTCTGTGCATTTAGTTTTTCTCCTGCATTTCTGGAGTGCTTCCGAGTGTGTTGCACTGTTTTCATTTGTGTCACATGTTGTCAGTTCTGTTGCTATATTTTCCAAGCTGTAAAACTGCTCCTAATCAGCGGCTCCTACCATTTGTTTTTTTATAGTTTAACATTTTTGTATTTCATACTTCTGTCTGCAGTTTGCATGTAATGACTGTTCTTCGCTTGTATCATTAGGTAATACTTTTATTCGTCTTATGGCCAGTGTGTAAGGTTAAAACTGTGATTTTCGTCATTCCTTTAATGATGTTAGAACATTGTTTTTTAGAAAAAACTTTGCTTTACGGCTGGTTTCTTGTTTTTTTAGTCAAATATTGTGTTAGCTAACCATTAGTTTGCATTCATGTATTCGTTGCTTACTAACAACAGTATTCATATTGAGTATATTAATGAGCTAGGTTAACTGACTGGTTAAGATCAAGTCAAGAAAGTGGTTTTTATTCCACTCAATGTTGCGCAATTATTACAGGGACTAAACTTACGCCTGACAGGCATTTAGTCTGAGTACGTGAATCCTGAAATTTTTTTTACTGTTTTGAAGTGTGTTGCCATTATCGCTACATCCATGTTCGCTATTTCTGAAGTTGTTAACATGTCTGGCTGGTTGTGACCGGCCGGCTGCGCCCAATGTCAGGTTCGTGGACACAACGTTGCCGACCTTGATCCTCTTGGCATCTATGCTGCTGATCTTGATACGTCTGAGGTTCCCGAGCTGCTGCCTCATACCTACGCGCTTGGTATGCTCCTCGGCCGCACTGGCTTGTCTGATGCCCACGCTTGAGCTGTTGCATGCCGGTGGAATGGGTACACTTTGTTGAATGAATGTAGTTTTCTAGTGGTGTTGTGCACAGCAGGGCAGGCAATTGGCTCGCTCTCCAAATTTTGGCTGTCGGAATTGACCAAAATGTTCTTCTTGTTGGAAAATTCTTGTCCAAAAATGCTACATTCTGAGATTGAAAACCTCTATTTTAGGACATTTTAGGGGTAAAATTGAAGTTCTGCGCATCCATAATTTTCTATGTCTTCAATTTGCAGCTGTGTGTGGGAAAGTTGCACCTTGCCCACCCACCTGCTTTTTTATCTTAACGACGCCACTGTTGCTTTCTTTCGCAAGATGCAGAATGACTTTCATGGGTTAACAACCTACAGTAGCATGGTGAAATTTTCTTAAGATCAGAGATTTTTTTAAAGTGCAACTGTCACTGGTTGTAATTGAAAGATTACATAAAAGTGCACAGGTAGAGCAGCCAGACAGTCTTTGAATAAATATAAAAACAAACATGATATATTCCAAAAAAATTAAACTCACAATATTGGCCATTATCTTGAGTACAACAAGAAATGTGGCAAAGCAGAGACAGAGGCTGATTTGCATATGTAGGCCAAATTTTTCAGACACTTCAGCTGGAGGTTATAGTAATGTTGTGGAAAAGTTATGAGAGTTGTGTTTGTAAAACTTGTAAAAGTTATGAACAATGGATAGTTTTGAACTGTGCATAAACCAACGCAGTGAAGTCGTTCTGTATTTTCTGTTTTCTCATTAATGCATGTTTGTTGTAACAACGGTTTTTCTTTGGCTTGGCTATTTTTTGTCTATTTGTTTTGCACGTGCTATTTTGCATTGACTATTTAGCATATGCTATCTAATGGAACTCTAGCTAATTTGCAGTGATGGGCAAATCACAACTTTCATTTTAGGTAATAAATGTCTGTTTATTTTGCTATGATATTTTTTTTAGTTTTTTGGTATATTTTGCTATAGCCTTGGGTGTTCAGAATTAAAGCTAGGCAGTTTTAATTAGTCATAGTCATCATTTGAGCATTGCAATTTTTGATGTAGTTTTATTGCATTGTAAATATGTAAGCATGTCAGTTTTGGAGTTTATGACTCGTAATTGTTAATAAAGTAGTTCTTTGCAAGCAGTTATAGGATGTCTATCATGTGTAAAATGCAGACTGGATGCTTCAAATTTTCCCATTCCCGAAATGACTCATACTGTGTTGGGCGGGATGTTAAACCCTACTGACTCACTCGCTGCGAGTTTTAAATTACATAATGGTATAGCATGAAAATTGTGTTTCATGTTGAATCAACTGTGATATGCCCATCGCTGTTTATTGGGCATGTGTCATCGTTCAGTATTTGAGCTTGCTATGTATAGACTGCATTATGTGTCTGTATTGTTACAGCGTTGGCCAAATTGATACATTTCATAAGTAAGCCATTTGTATTTATTTTGCACTGCAGCACAAACAAGTAAATGAAATATGACATTGTGTATTTCTGTTAATTTTTGGGGGGTGGAGAGAGGCAAAGGGTCTCCACTAATTTCCAAGAACCACAGTGGGGCTTTATCTGTACCTAAGAGATGTTATTCAGTTAAAGGGCAAGCTCCACCCATTGATGCAGTCTGCCCATTTTTCTTGTTTCTATTAATTTAGCCAGCACTGTACATTGTTGTGTATTTTCAAGTACGTAGACTGTTAGCTGTGATTCGTATCTAGTGTAGCATGGTTGTCATGTAGATGTCAGCATGTTTGATATTGTCCGTGGACAGATCCGTGGCCATTGTGTCTCAGATCTTGACCCACTTGCTATAACTACGGCAAGGCATGCGAACACCGTGGAAGAAGCACGTAGCAAATTGCTTACGACCTATCGCTATCACACTATCTATAACATCGGTAAGGCGACTTATTCCCATGCAGCCATAAACCAAACAAGCCCTGAGCATTTGTGATCTCACCAACACCGTATTACCATTAATTTTTCTGCCAGTTTGCCGCTCTCCCAGTTATTGCATCGGTTTGTCTTAGTAATCAGTTGCATGGTGTGATGTGGGCCTTTTTATGTGACTCTTGACTGTCAATAGTAAAATTTGAAAGCAGACGAATGGATTGCAGACTGCAGGGTTCCAATTTTTTTTTGTTCTTTGTTGTACTTGATTGTGGTGTTCAGTTGGTATCATATTTCATTTCATTTCGTATTTCATTTCATTTTCTTTTTTTTCTTTTCTTTTTTTCCTTTTTTTCTGATCGATATTGTAACGATTATGCTCTGTTATGTTCTGTTTTTGCAATGGCGTTTGACCGTTGTTTAATAAAAGATTACTTACTTACTTTCTTAAC
>Ga0209367_1011525_pt1 | contig 11710 bp, 6 predicted proteins | sample WorMetLIZISLAND2_FD_187412 | JGI IMG/M metagenome (GOLD analysis project Ga0209367, IMG submission 187412) | Marine gutless worms symbiont microbial communities from Max Planck institute for Marine Microbiology, Germany - Olavius geniculatus... ... | reverse complement strand
CATTTCATTTTTCTTTTAAACAATTCAGTTCTTTTTAGTTTATGTGCTAGATTAAACTGACAGTGTGTTTGTCAGTTTTTGAGTGCAAATTTTTCATTGTATTGTATTGTATTGTATTGTACCTTTAGACATCGCAACATCTCAGTGTGTTACTGTTGAATGTCTATAGCAGCGCCTATACATGTCTTAGAACTGCTGTGTCATTCGAAACATTCCGGCATTATTGCTAAACTGAGTGCATAATTCGCTGCCATTTGTTGCTCTAGTATTATAGTATTAGTATTATAGACCTTTTAACGAGCTGTTGAAAAAGCTAATAGATTACCTGTAATGATGATAGTGATAGAATTATTATTATCGGTTAGGACCGACTATCATGTGCATTCCGTTTCTTGTTGAGCGTCTGACCGTTCGTTCGTATGTGGTCGGTGGTGTTTAAGCTATAGACGTCGTTCGAATGGAATGATCGCTATAGACTGTGGTGTCGATGTGTCAGTGTATGGAGTGTTTTGAATGATGCTGATTGTCGCCAATGGTGTTGCAGCAACTGCACGCGAACTTATCAGTCGAAATTAGTCTGTGATTTGTGGCAACTGTGATGATGACGATGATGACGATAGTTGATCATAATGCGATGCAATGAAAGAAATACAAACAAGTTAGCAGCCATTTACACTTATACCCAGTGGCGTGTTTATAAATGTATAAACAGGAGCAGTTCAGACGTATGTTTTTACAAGTGATCATGAGAACATTGCCTGCGCTTAAAATTGCTTGATCTAATTTAAACTGGAAGTTACGTAGTGTATTCATTAGATACATTTATCTATCGTCGTGTATAATATAGATTACTACTTTCTGTAACCTTTTGTAAATGAACGTGACAAATGTCTCACTTTCAAGAAGGAGAGCATGCGTAACTCATTTCTCTTAATACGTCATTGCACACGGCCTATAGCAACGATTTTGCGCTGTTTCTGCGCTTTCTCTTTTTTTCATCAATTGCGAGTCTGTCGTCGATTCTTCGTTCGTTGATCGCTGTAGCTCTAGCTACAGTCCGCAGACCATTACGTTAGTCACTCCGGCACTACCAGATTCTTTCAACACGCGCCGTCGCCGCCGACACTGGCCAGGGTTTGAATTGTGGACAGGGATCGAGTCCGTTCAGTGTGATGGAGATCATAAAATTATTATGTGTGCTGTATATAACCGAGCTCCTCCCGGGCCTCCCCAATACATAATCAGACAGTATGTTGGGGTTGGGAAAACACCGGGTGTCTGACCCCTAGCGACTGACGATTTAAACGCTCAGCCGCAGGCCTACAACGAGCGTGATACGGAAATATCAAGAACCCCCGGGGTTGGAACATTTTCTTCTGCCTGCCAGAAAATTGCAACTTTCTGTCTCCACTTTTCTAAAGCCACGACGCCGCTGGTGCTAAGGTCAGGTGAAAGGATTGGGGGTCAAGCAACCAAGCCCCTCCCCTCCTTGGCAATTCGAACACTGCCGCCCGTCGGCGCCCGCTCTTCGACGTAGCAACGGCCGATGAACAACGGTTGTCAAGTAGGGTTGCCAGATTGGGCAAAAATTGCTGATTGGGCTACTTTTGGCAGCTGTTTGTGCCCTAAAATTTGGCTTTGGCACCTTGCTTGGTACTTTTTTGGCTACTTTTTAAACCACTGACGACCGTAGGGTTACACAGTGAGAAATAGAAATTGTGGACCGACTTTTCGTCAGTGTGTAGCGCCATGACTTTCGAAAAATTTGGCAATCCTGACGGTGGTCGCCGCAAGCTGCAGCTTTTGTCTAGAAGCCGCACCGCACCGATCAGTCTTCGCTGCAGTCTGACTGATGTGTCATTGATCTAATGAACAGCCTTTGCTGCGCCGATGGTTTTGACTCAAGCTCCACTTGTTTCGATTTGCAGCGGATTTGTCTACTGTACAACAGGCTGCACAACACATTCGGCGACATGTCAGCATGTTGTAGGTACAGCCTTTCGTCCAACGAATCGATGACAAATCGAAGAAATGGACTTTGAGTCTTACGCTCGTTAGCTCGAACTAAGCTTATTCTGATTTTTCGGGCTGCCCTAGCAGGTTTTTGATTTTTTCCTAGTCTTCTTGGTTCATACTCTTTACCTTTCTTTGTACTGATCTACTAAAGTTAACGTCGTGCGATGATTGCTATTTTTGTCGCATTTTACCCAGTGCCAGAATTTAAGTTTCAGTTAAGCTAGGCCTATTGTCTTTTTTCTGCCGGTCGTTCGAAGGCTACTGTGTGGGTATAATTATTGTGTTTACCGGTATTTATCGCTGTCTTGATTGTTTATTATGCGCTGTCGTCGCTGCAACGACCATGCTGTATCGTATCGTATTTTTATCGTTCATTCTTTCAGTCTCTATAGATAAGACGCCGGATCGTTTCAGTCGTTTCGAACGTCGTAAATGTAATGAACGTTTTCGTCTGAAATAATTGTCACAGTGATGAACGCTGTTAATCATATGATATATTGATGTGAGCTGCCTCTGTTTGATCTCTAATAATTAGCTTCGTTGGTGTACATGTAGTTCGTAATCATATTGGGCCCCCTACGACATTTGCGTGACCGATTTCCGTTGTTTTGCCAGTGCATTGCTTAATTGTCGACTTTGTGATCAATAAAGCTTGATTTAGGACTATCTGTACGTTAATTTTATAATTTGTTACAAAATGTATGCTGTAAGTTCTGTGAGCAAAAACAAGCAGTAAGCTTATAATAGTACGCTGCAAACACAATGCCAGCAGTCTTATTAGTCCGCCCTAAAACGATAGTTTTCGGGAGGGCTTATGTTTTGCTGGCGTTTATTTCTTTTCCCCTCGCGTAATCTCCGAGCTCCGTCGGCCGATTGCCGCGAAATTTTGCACGATGCTCGGAGCTGCATTCAGTTTTATGATCCGGGTTCAAAATTTCGAGGGAGCCTCCCCGAAAAATTTTAGGGGCCAAAAACATGCACAATTTGGTTCGATTTTGGTCGACTTTAAAGTTCGGCGGCGAATATCTCCGGAACGGATGAAGATATTCTAAGTCGGTGAGTTACTTGATCTAACCCTATTCCTCTGGCGTTCGGCGAAAAAAGTCCGGCGAACTTTGATCCACTAATTGCGGAGATCTCGATGTGGAATCATACCCACCCAAATCGAATTTTTCGGAAAACCATATTTCGGCCCCTAGGGGGTGCTGCGCCCCCAAATTTTTACACGCGCTTTAGAATGACCAAACCGAGATGGGGGTCCTCCTTACAATTTTTTCCAAAGGGGGTCAAAATTGGCTTGAAATTCAGCGTATGAGCCTCGAGATCTTTGGAGCTAGTGGGTGTAGCCTAACGAAACTTTGCCACGTGACGTGCCGCTACGTGGGGGTGATAACCCGTATAAAACTTTTTTGGGGGAGGGCGGCACCGCCCTCTTAAAATTTGGGAGGGCAAAAATCGTTCAAAAGTTGGTTCGATTTTAGACAACATTCGAATTTGACTGCGAATGTCTCTGAAATGAAGCGAGCTGTCAAAAAGTGTAATAGCAAGTGATCAACAACAGTCAATCCCCTGTTAAACAAATAATTGTGAAATTCAGTCCACTAGCAAGAAAGTTCTGCTGTCTCATTTCAACTTACTTTAAGTCGACAGTGCGCGTTCTGCGCATGCTAATGCATTTGACTTTGGGCCATGTGAATTTGCTAGCGGGGAAATTTCACCCCACCCCCTGAAATTCTCCCCCCCAATCGAACTTCGGGCGCCGGGCGGACTCACGTTGGGCTTTGCCCCAAATTTCTACGTTGTGTATGTATTGCCACAGATTTTGTTTTTAGCGCGAGATCTTCGAGGTTCCTCAGCCGATCGGCGTGAAATTTTGCACGGTGATCAGTTCTAGGCCGAATTTTATAATGCCGGTCCAAAATTTCGGAGTACCTCCCTAACAAATTTCAGGGGCCAAAAACATGCAAAATTTGGCCCGACTTCGCCTGATTTCGGACACTTCGAAATTTGACGGCGAATGTCTCCGGAACGGATAAAGATATTCAAAATCGGACAAGAACGCGATCTACCGCGATTCCTCCCGCGTTAGGCGAACTAAGTCCGGTGAACCTTGGTCCAGTAATTAATTACGGAGATATCGATGTGGAATTGTACCAACCTAAAGCGCCTTTTTCGGAAAACCGTATTTCGGCCCCTAGGGGGTGCTGCGCCCCCAAATTTTTACTCGCTCTAGAGAATGACCAAATCTTACTAGCGCACCTCCACTGAGGTCGGAGGCCCTTCTTACAATTTTTTTCAAAGGGGGTCAAAAATTGGCTTAAAGTTTAGCGTATGAGCTTCAAAATTTTCGGAGTTAGGGGTGTAGCCTAACGAAACTGCCACGTGACGTGCCACTACGTGTGGGTGATAATTTCGATACAACTTTTGGTGGGGAACCGCCCCCTTAAAATTTGGGAGGGCAAAAATCATTTAAAATTATTTTCGATTTCAGACAACTTTCGAATTTGACCGCGAATCTCTCTGAAACGAAGCGTGCTGTCGAGAAGTAAAATAGCAAGTGATCAACTACAACTAATCCCCTGTTCGTTCATAAAATTGTTATCGTTAGGCCTAGTAAACGTTATTGACTGCATGCTATTGCCATAGTCTTACGCTGAGGACTGACGCTAAATATAAGCTTTAGGCGTTCTAGCTATAGGCCATTATATTTTTGCGCTGCTGTAATAAAACCAAAGATTGCTGACGCTGTGAGCTGTGATCACTTATTATGCAATTTGTCACGTATAGTAATTGAAGTAACTATTAATCAACAAGACAGGGGCGAATCAGCCAGGCACAGGGGGCGAACGAGCCAGGGGGCGAACAAGCCAGAGGGCGAACCGGCAAGAATTATGGAACTTTCGTTCCCACGTACTTTCGCTCCCGGGAACGAAAGTTCCATAGATGGAACTTTCGCTCTCTGGAACTTTCGCTCCCGAGAACTTTCGTTCCCGGGAGCGAAAGTGACGTGGAACTTTCGCTCCCAGGAACTTTCGTTCCATGGAACTTTCGTTCCCACAGTCAGCGTAACGTGGTTTCGCTCCCCAACACAAATTATGATTATTTAATTGATAAACTAATGGAAATTAAGGCGTTATAACTTGTTCGTATATTTGTACAGATTTATTGTAGTAAAACATGGCAGGATCTAGCAAATTATTTTATTAACTAATTTATTTTAAATTAACTAAGTTCTCCAATTTTTTTCTCAAATTATATCTGATGATAAATTCTTTCTTAAATTATTTTTTTTCGTCAAGTTCTTACCATTGTTTTAAATTCTAGTCTCTTCCCTAAACCTTACACCCATCTTTCGGAAAACCTTTCTAGGCTAGCTGTAGCGCGTTCCCTAGCGACAGCTGGGCTTTTTTGTTTTAAACGTTGAGCATTTACACTACATGCTGGCGTCCTTTGATTTCATCTGCTTCTATTAAGTGTGTATGCATATAATGTTAACTCCGAGTGAGGAGCGAAAGTTTTACCTCATTTTCGCTCACGGGAGCGAAAGTTCCAGGGAACGAAAGTTCTTGGGAACGAGAGTTCCAGGGAACGAAAGTACCAGGGAGCGAAAGTTCCATGCATGTGTTTGAAGTTCCATGCATGGAACTTTCGCTCCTGGGAGCGAAAGTACGTGGGAACGAAAGTTCCTGTTACCAACCGGCAAAGGGGCGAAAAAGCCAATGTTATCTGCATAGCAACTTAGCAAGCTACGCTGGCGTTCTGCAAAAAAAAATAATAATCAAACTAGTTAATTAATATTCTACGACACTAGCTACTGTTTGTTTACGATGGCGACGCTGCAAGAGTTGAATGAAGGTTTCGTTCGTTTTTCATTGATGTTAAGCTTATTAAAGAATTGGTCATTTTATTTAGACAGTGGTTATTCGCACTCCGGAGTGTGCATATACACTGGTTGGCCTATTCGCACTCCTGGCGATATATTCGATATGTAATAGGTAGGGGTCGATTGAATCTGCTGAGCTGAGCTGATTCGGCTGATCTGTATTATCAGGTTTTTGTTGCCCTTCATGTATGTATATTCTTATACCACATTTAACGCTGATCAACGCTTATCAGCTGCAGGCCTTTTTTGTCTGTTCTATTAATTAAGCTGGTCTGCTGTCATCTGCATCAGTGACATTTACCACTGGCTGATCTGGTATGGCTGATATTTGATTAAGTTGGGCTAAAAGTACCACTTATCCATTTTGGGCTGATCTGTAAATAGCAAACTTGTATATTTTCTGTGTGAAAATGTCATAAAAGGGCACGCAGATCCAGGTAACATGAACGGCAACTAAAGCCTGAAAATACAGATCAGCCGAATCAGCTCAGCTCAGCAGATTCAATCGACCCAATAGGTAGCGCTAGCGTTGCGGAACTAGTGTTATTGGACAGCGTAGCGTTATTGCTTTTGGTTCAGTATTAAAGTTAGGTTTGGGTTTAAAGTTTAGATTTATTACTTAAAACTATCGCTTATTCAGTTTTTAGCTATTACATCTTTAGCGTGCGAATTTAAGTATACTTCATGCAATTATTTCACAAGATATGTACACCCGTACGAAGGTTGCAGAATTCTGGTTACATATGCGAATAGCATGCTGCTTGGCTTCATTGTCTGCGGGCTGCCGTAAACTTTAAAGGCGTCTGTCTGCGGCCGTTGCTGCTGCATACTGCCGCATATACATCTCTTACGGCAGTTCACGTGGAGTGGTATGAGCGATATGACTAATTACCATTTGGGAAGAACGGTGAAGACAACAGAGGAAACAATGGACAAGATGGCATAGAAGACGCAGGTGACCGCAACAACGGCAAAGAGAAGAGATGTCTCCTGTTTTTGCTGTCACCTTTGTTGTCCTTTCATTTTTCCATCATATTTCCGTCTCATTTGACTTCGCCATGTCATTGACATTTCCGTCTGTTTCTGCCATACAATCGCCTATCTTGCTTTTTGACATCTCTGTCTGTTTGTTTTATAGGCCATCTTCGCCGTCCCTTTCTCTTCGACATCGTCTTGTCTGTTGTTATGGTCCATTGTGGTGAATTGGGTAATTAGTCATACTCTGTGTGGGGTGCGAATAGGCTGTGGTTATTATTGGCCTTATTTGCACCCTGGAGGGCACGCTAATAACCTCCACCTATTCGCACTCTGGAGTGTGAATAAGGCCAGTCTTTTATTTATTGCATTAAAAGTCTTTATCACGTTGGGACCACGTGTATGTGAAATTAGGGTTAGAGTTAGTTTAATTAGGGACACATAGTGTCTATTTATCCACTGTCTGCACATAGCCTATGAGGTAAGCTGAGTTCAATAGTAATAGCTCTGAATAGTACTGCTATGTGCCATGGCTAGCTTGCTCCCAGCTAAGGGTTATGGCTTATGGCTGGTTCATGGCTAGGAATAGCTGCTAAATACGTACAAGGCTGGCTTTGTACACCACAGTCGTTTGTAATGGCAGTGTGCATGACTAACTTTAGAGATATAGTTAGTACTACAACACATTCAGAACAACTGGTGATACGTCAGATTAAAATTTTATTTTGAGTTTAACTAACATGTATTTTAGATCACTTGCATCAGGTTACTTTCACGTTCGTTTCAAATAGAGCTGTTGAATCAACGCGTTAACATGTTAAAAAATTAACACCCATTAAACGGTTAACACACGTTAAAATAATTGATGCATATACGTAAATTTACTAAATTCTGGGTACTTGTTCATTAATTCACCCGCACTCGAATTAATTGCTAGAGTTAAGCCTAAAGGTAGGGTTAAGGTTAGGGTCAGGGTTAGGGTTAATGTTAGCATTAGTCTTAACAAGAATAATTCAGGTGCGGGTGAATTAACAGACAAGTACCAAATTCTGTGAAGCAGGAGTTCTAATATTTCATTAAACTGTGGTTATTTGACAGTTGCATAATATTCAACTGATTAAAGTTGTTTTGTTGTCTTGTCTTCACTACTGTCACGATCCCGTACACAGCCACAAGTTTGTCGGTCGTCATTTCAGTCACCCTTTTAAAGTAGTCCACTATAATAACAACAATATAAGGATGCATTAATTAATGCATTAGCACACACGTTAAAACAGTCAATGCATGCATTAATGCTGTTAAAAAAATTAGTGCCTTAACAGGACTAGTTTCAAATGTTCATTACGTTTGACTTTGATATCCTGTCAAGTACTAGCCTAGCATTTCTCAACCGGGGCACATGGCCCCCCCAGGAAGGACTAGAAGGCCTTTTACTGGGGGACCACAAACAAGGCTTGAGTTGGATTACAAGCACTCTTTTACTGTGAGTTTTATGTTAAATCTGGTTATGGTGTAAAAATTTTTATCTCCTACGTGTATTTTTAGGGTTCTTTCTTGCCCACAAATACATTTGCATTTTGGGCTCTGCCCGGACCCCACTGAGTGAGTTTACTGTGCTCCCCCAAACTTCCTAGGTTCTGAGGATGTTGGTGGTATTACATTGCCTTGCTGCAATGTAATGCTTCTTCTTCTTTGCTCTTACAAATAGAATGTTGAATACAATCTAACTTAAGATTTTGTTATCATAGGACAGGGGGACCATGGGTGGATGAGTTGCTTGGCAGGGGGCAGTGGACTGAAGAAGGTTAAGAACAACTGTACTAGCGCATATTGCAGGTTTCACAACTGTTTCATTTACTGCAGGCTGGCATATACTGTTGTTGGTTTTGTAATGTACAAATGTGGACTCATGCATTGTGTAGTTGTGCGGGAGACACTGGAGTATCGCGGTGTTCTGGGGCAGCTACGAGCTCGGATACGTGCAGAGGTTTTCAGTGCTTTGAATGATCCGACCGACTCCCGGCCAGAAGTCTCGCGTGAAAACTTTCTCATCAATGAGCTGATCCGTGAATATCTTGACTTCAACCACTACAAATATGCGTCTTCAGTTCTCACAGCTGGTATTAGTTTGGTCTTATTATGTGGCTGTAATCTGATAGGCAATGTTACTCGTTAACCCATTCATCCAGCTGTCTGCCCGTCTGTTCTGTATGGGCTTCTAACTTGAAAACAAAGGAGCATAGAAAACCTAAATTTTTCAGAGCATATTAATTGATGTGCAAATTTTTAGCTCAAAAAGTGAAGGGTTGGTTAAGGCTAGGTTTGCAGATGGCCACGTAATGTGTTGACACTGGGTAACACAATTTTCTGGTTTGCAATTAATGTTCAGTGTTCATTTTACACCAAAACTAAATCAAGCACCATTATTTTGATTTCTTTGACACTGTTGGAAAAAAGACTGTGGTGCATATAAGACATTTTCTAAACATCTGCACAGCCACTCCTGAAACATCTTTACTGGCTTCCCGTTCGCCAACGAATCGACTACAAATTGGCAGTTCTGACATACAAAATCCGCAGTACATCCACCCCATCATACCTTAGTCGCCACATCAGACTTTGGGGATCTGCTCGTCATTTCCGCTCATCCGCTGTACCACTACTATACAAGCCGACCACAAGAACTCGCTTTGCTGATCGTGCTTTCCGTTGCACAGCACCCACCGTTTGGAACTCTCTAGCCATTGACGTTACAAGTAGCTGTTCACTGACTGTGTTTGAATCCAGGTTGAAGACACACATCTTCCGTCAGACATTTAACCTCAGCGACTAGTTCTGTCCGCCAGCGCAACTGAAGTCTTTTTTTAGCACATACTGGCACTTTACAAGTCAGATTATTATTATTATTATTAATTGCAGAGGATGAACACACGTCAGTAGACATTTGTAGTATAAGCAGATTTTCTTCTTTACTCTTTCAAGGTTTAAAAAGTGCTGGAAAATGGTTTTGGTTTGGCATCTTTTGCAAATCGATTTCATAGAATTTTATTTTATGTGAAAAGAACATGTTGACAGTTTATTGGCTTTCCATACTTATCAACAGTGCTACCTTTGTTACGTTTGCAATTACATTTTTATAGCGAACTTCAACTGTTACTTATGCTGTGTGTGTGATCTTGTAGAGACTGGCATGTCGGCACAGAAGCTCGATCGGCAATTTCTAGCTGAGGAGTTAAACGTAGTTGAAGAGAAATCTAGCTCATATGTGTAGGTTGACATGTTGATAATTTTTTTAGTTAATTAATTGTCTGTCCAATGCAATGCAATAGTATTGGACAGAGTATAAAATCACCTGAGCGTCCGTGCGTGCGTGCCTTCATCCATCCGTCCGTCTAACATTTAGGCTTCATTTCTCCATAACAGTGCAAGATAGATGCATGATCACAATGGACCACCCTTTACTTTCCCTTTGCCTTCCCCTTCCCCATTTTCTTTCCCTTTTCCCTTTCCCTTCCTCTTTTCCTTCCTTCCTTCCCCTTCTCCTTCCCCATCTTTTTTTCCCTTTCCTTTTTTCTTTTCCTTTTCCTTTCCTTTCCTTTCCCCTTTTCCTTCTTCTTTCCCCTCCCTCTACTTTCCCTTCCCCTTTACTTTCCTTTTCCCTTCCCCTTCTCCTTCCTCTTCTACTTCCCCTATTCCTTCTCCTATTCCTTCCCCTTTTCTTTCCTCTTTCCCTTCCCCCTTTTTTCCTTTTTTTCTCCTTTTCCTTTTTGTTTCCCTTTACATTTCCTGCCCCTTTTCTTCCCCTTCTCCTTCCCTTTCCCTTTTTTCCCCTTTCACTTTCCTTTACTCTTCCCTTTCTCTTTCTCTTTCCATTCTTCCCTTTTTCTTACCATGTCCACATCTAAAAGGTCAAGGTTGTGACCCCATTATTGTTGAGACACCATATCTCCGTAACGGTGCCAGATAGACGCATGGTCACAACGGACCACCCATAGGAAGTCGCCCATCTCTAGTCGTATGGTCACGTGACTGATGACATCACGTGACCCCAAAAGGTCAAGGTCTTGAGCCCATTACCTTTGAGGTGCCGTATCTCCATAATGGTGTAAGATAGGCGCATGGTCACAGTGGACCATTTATAGGAAAGCGTTGGTGATGAATCGAATGGTCGCTTTGCTGACAACTTTAGTTGTTTAGTTATAATAATGGCGAAGAATGACAAGAACATTGCTGCTGTACGATTTAAAATTAAACATTTTGATTTTTTCTACTAGTCTAAACAGCTCACTGATTATAATTTATACGGACATATACTGTAAACTATCGAAATGCATTGGACAGACTCCCTGTTTGTATGAACATTATCTTGTTTTATTAAAAATCACTTTCATTGTGAACTCTTATATTATCAGGATCATTGGTGTTGTGGCCAGGGAAGCAGGGGCACAATTGCACCAGGTGCCGTTCCCCTAAATTTTGAACTGTCAGAAAAGTGTCAGAAAATATTCTTGTCTAAAAACTTTTGTCCATAAGTGCAGAATTTGGGGCCAAAAAACCTGATTTGGGGGAATTTAGGGGCCAAATAGAAATTTCAAGCACTCAGTCATAATCTCATCTGTCAGAAATTTGCTGATGTCTATCGGAATTCTGTCAGAAGTTTACAGTGTTTGTCGGTTAATTGCAACTTTGTGCCTCACTTGCTTTTTCAACTCACAATGCCACTGATCAGGATTTAATCTACTAAGGGCAGGTTTCTGGGTTTTAGCTGGCCGGTCAAGTTAGCTTTAACTGGAAGCAGTGGCAGATCCGGAAGTTTGGAATAAGGGGGTGGAAGGA
>Ga0209367_1011524_pt1 | contig 11712 bp, 7 predicted proteins | sample WorMetLIZISLAND2_FD_187412 | JGI IMG/M metagenome (GOLD analysis project Ga0209367, IMG submission 187412) | Marine gutless worms symbiont microbial communities from Max Planck institute for Marine Microbiology, Germany - Olavius geniculatus... ... | reverse complement strand
AAACCTGGACCCTTACACAAGCAGACTGGAAACGATTGGACTCCTTTCACACACGGTGTCAGCGACGGATACTTCACATTAGATGGTACGATTCCGTATCTAACAATGAAGTCTTACGCCGGACCGATCTCCTGGCAGCCTCTTTCATCGTTCGCAAGCGAAGACTCGGGCTGTTCGGTCATGTTGCCAGATTCACAGAGGACGTTCCAGCAAACCAGATCCTTCGGACTTGCTGTGAAGCACAAGACGGTGCCCGACCATCTCCTGATTGGAAACGAGCTCGTGGTCGACCTCCTATCACTTGGATCCAACAGATCTGCCGAGACACGGGAATATCAGTGACCGACGCTCTACAGCTGGCAGAAAATCGCTCGTTCTGGCGACAAAATCGCAACGGCGGAATGCTACGGCTGAACGCTTCGGGTCGATGATGATGATGATGATTAGTACAAGTACAACCTATTTTTCAATCAACTTAAACGGTTTAGGCCTGCGTAATGTTCGTGTAGTTTAGAATTCTTAAAAGTTGAAGCACCAGTTATTTTAATTTTAGAGTTCATGCGAAACTATTAGCAACGTCATGACGTAGTTCCGCCACGATTCTCGTGCTCTCTAACGTATTTAAAAAAAACGACAAATAACTGTTTGTTTGCCCTTCAGCTTACTACTAGTACCGAATACGACATCCATTATTGCTTAGATAACGTTACTACCCCGGATAAATTGAACGAGAACTTTATTTGGTCCTTTAATGATAATTAGTTTGGCCTTCGCTGATAACGGTTATAAGTCGACCGGTGGTAAGGTTAATTACGGCTAATTACGTCACCGCACGCGTAACGACTGCTCGCCCGATGAAGTGTTGCGCGATGAAGTGTCATGGAACCTGTCTCGGGCATCGACAATAAATTAGGTCTAATAATAGTTAAACCTAGTTTGACTTGTAAAACGTTGGCATTAATTTTAAGCCTTGTTTTCGAGTTAAAAACCCGCACGCCAAAGACAAACAAAAAAAAGGACGGATAAGTCGCGTGATGCGTCTATAAGACGTCCGAACAAAAATAAAATAATATGTATCAAAATTTATCGGAAGTCACTTCGTTCGTGATCATTGACAACTTTCTCTAATTATAAGAGATTAAAATATCCCTGTTTAATCTAAAATTTTAAGCAAAAATTTAAAGAAAAGAAATAAGTTATTTTTTAAAAATTTTTTTCCGCATTTTCCAGTCTTGTCTCTATGTGTCTCAGTCATACTGAGAAACCTAAAAGAGCCAAGCTCGAAAATTAAGTCAATTGCTAGACACAATCACCTTTTCTAACTTTATTCAAACGTGTTTGCATGAAAATGATACATGAAACATTTGTTCAAGACTACGACCTAATAGTTTATTGTCTCACTGCCGATGCTCTAAGACGCCGATTGATGGCCGCGCGGCGCAGATACACTGCTAACGAAGTCCGCGTGTGTTTTACGACTTTAGGTTAGACTGCTTCCGGTACTCGCCTGCTGAATAAATAAACAGCTCAGTCAATGTACGTAGGCAGGCTCCGATCCAGTGGACCGTGACCCGGGGTTAAAACGTGATGCTGTAAATTGGTTTAATTGCAACCACCGCAATGTACAGGCAACCATAAATTGACTTGAGTTCCAGAAACAATGGCAGATAAACAGGCACCGCTCTGCGTCGTCTGTGTTCGATAACTGCTCTATAAGCTCCCGAGCTGGCACGGAAAAGACTTGCTTTTGCACCTCTGGTATTACGGTTGTGTGTCCACTTGCGACGTTGTCCAGCGGAGTGGCCAAACCCATGACGTCAGCTTTGACGTTCAGCAAAATATCTTAACGACCTGAAGTGGAAGTGATCACCAGAAAGTCCATGTAATTCTTGACTACAGCAAGTTTTGACTCAACAAAGTGAAAAACATAATATTTGCCACAAACGCAATAACCGATCATACAGACACGACTGTGAACAATCGTGTTGCCAGAAAGGCAATTTGCCCACCATGCTGGCCACCAATATGGTAATGATCTTAAGCACTGCTTATAGCGAGCGAACCAAACTGAATTGAACTAAACGCAGCTGGCAGTTAAGTTAAGTTTACTTTAGTTCGTTCGCTGTAAAGCGGGCTTAATGAGCTGTATTATTACGCAATATTAAATTCAACGCAATATTAAATTCATCACAAACATACCAGGACTGCATACCTGGTGAGACGTAATCGTCAACACAGGGGCTATAATACGCTGAAACGTGAGTTAGTGAGCTCACGTTACCAAACGACGCCGCATCACGGAGGCAATTACGTGCAGCTGATGAGAAGTTAGAAACTCTATCGATGTTATGTATAGCATACTGATACTGCGCCGACAAAATCGCTGCTTGAAGCTAAAATTACGTCCATCCTTCTCACAAGGCAATAAACCAATCTGGTTGTTATCGTTCAGATTGCTTGTTTAATAATCACGCAAAATAAGGCTTATATCGAAATTTTTTTTTTATTTTTTACAAGCGGACAGGTGGCTACTATCCCTGTCCGCTTGATCTTTGCCACATTATCGGCCTGCGGCCTCGATTTTCGGCCCCTCGCGCCTTAACTCGGCCTGCGGCCTCGATTATTGGCCTTTCGGGCCGCCACAGCTTGATTTTTTTTACATGTAAAACGCAAGTGTGGGTGTTTTAAAATGTATTACCCTGTGTAAATAAATGCGCATGAAACGCGTACTGCCGTTGCGGTGATAGCAATAGGTTATTCTATTTGCACACAGTACTATGCAAGGCCCATTGGCAGCAGTGATCCGGTGAGATGATATACCTGTCCTTGCACCTTGAACGTCGGCATCCAGCCTTCGTCATTGCACTCTCGCGTGGCGCCGAATGACGTCATCTGGAAGCACGCTTTATACCGCATGAAGTTCGTCACATAATCCTTCGAGTCGTCGTGAGTTCCAGCGAGCAGTGATGCCAACGGCTCGGGTGCTGCAGGCAGTGGTGGCAGATTGACCTCACCATTAGCACAACACATTCCAAGAAGATCTTTCTGAAACTTTTGTGCATGGCAATATTGACATTCAACAGACTTGGACAAGATAGAAAGTGCGTGGTCTGCTGAGTAGTTTTGGTCGGCGCGCATAACAGAATGCTGCACGTTGTAACGTTTTCGATCGACGGCGTTGCGAACGATCAGCTGCGTCGGTATGCGCATTTTCAGCTGCTTTCTGTCGTTTAGCAGCAGAGCGTCTACTAGAAGAGCTGTGTCGCGACAGATCACTTTTCTTTCGTTTTTGCATTGCTGACTATACGGAGCAATATATTTCAAAAGTCAGATTGTGAACTGTAACTTATGCGAAAAAGTGTGAAACTATAGCACAGCATTCCGAAATGTTCTAGGCCTGCTCGTCTTACCACACACGTCGAGTTGGCGACGTAAAATTGGTTGTTCATTGTGCTTTGCCGTAGATGTGATCATGATGTGTCCGCTGCAGCACTGCTGATGCGTCACCATGGTGACGACGTTTATATGACGTCACAGCTCTGCTGCGGCTTAAAAGGTGTGGCTGCAAAATTTTAGAAAAAGTAATTTTTTTAAACGGACGACCTCTCATCTGACTTTGTCTATAGCATGGCCACGTACGACATGGGTCCGCATGCAAAATTTCACCTCCGTACGTAGTGCCGTTTAGAAGTTATTGGCGGTAGATTATCACACGTTAATTGTTCGTTAATTGTTGTTAATTCACGCTAATATTTATTTGCCGTGTTTGTTGTATACTACCTAAAAATTAATTGATCAAAAACTACGTGTTATACTACCATAGTTTTACAAAAAAATTAACCATCACATTGTTTGAAGTGCTTAAATAATATCTTAAAAGATATGGCTAAAACAAAAAGATAAAACGCAAAACTCATGAGGTGTTTCTGAATGATGCTAAGATTTCAAATCTAATTTACGCAAAGAAGACGCCACAGCAAAACGCTTTTTTGGCACGCGAGAACGACATTCAATCATAGTGACTGTCGCCTGTCGATATTGGGTTATCGCAGTGCGATATTTGTCGATTTAAGCGTCAGGGTCAGTGGCCAATATTATTGCGGCCTGCTTCTGCCAGTGCAGTTGCTGCTGCCTGCTCTAAGTCAGGATTCTGGTGAGTTTATCTTTCCGCAACACTGAGCTCCGTCGTGCAGAGCACTGTATGCTAGTATGCTGGCATTAGCGTTTTACAAAGTAGGGTAGCGACACGTTTAAGTTGGGATGGGATATTTAGGTGCATTTTTATTGTAACTTTTCTGGTAAATGTGCCTGTGCCAGTAGAAAAAAATTAAAGATCGTCCGATATTTAGCGTAATTGTGGACCAGAGTATGGTTGCCTTGTGTTTTTACTCGCCGTTTGTTAACTGAGTCTGCAGTGCAATCAAACGACTAACTGGAAAAAAACCTCTTCGAAATAACGACGGCGTTTGCAGGCTGCAAGAAACATGCCATTTTAGGCCTAGTTTCCTGTCCATTAGCGTTTGTATATATATGGCTTTAAAATAAATTTATTAGTATTATTTGCGAAATTGCTTTTTGCCCTCGCCTATTTCTATACATTTCTCTACAGGGTGGTCTGTCGTTTGTCGTCTGTCTGTCACATTCCTGCCCCCTTCGCAAACCGTTCTGTGGATTTATACGCCATTTGGCAAATCCAATGCCACATCGTGTTAGCTGTGCTGCCACTTGGCGAAAACAAACAAAAAGCGATTTCGCTTTTTGCCGAATTACTTTGGTCCAGATTGTTGTAGCGTTTTGCCGCGTTTCGCGTTTATGTGCGGTTTGGTGTCTTAAGTCATTGTTTTATGGATCTCAAATTTGGCACGGCTGCGTTATTTACACATTCAGTTTGAAGTATCGTATTTGTGTTTAAACAAACAAGCAGCAAAGCTGATCACAGTTAGAGCTGCCAGGTCTCGAATCTTGGTACCTACGCGTATTTGCGTGCGTTCCGAGTGCGAATTTTATTGATCAGTTGCATGGAAAGGAAACGAACATCGAAGATCGATTCGTTCGTTCTAATGCAGTCGTACATGGTACGTTTCAACTACCATCATGCAATCGTCAACTCTATCACTGTGACAGCTAATAGACCTGGGCCAGATATGCAAAGCACACGCTGCCATTAACGTAAACGCGCAGTTTGTCATGCCGATGACGTATCTACGAGTATTGATCACGGCGTACCACGTGAAACAACAAACGACGGTTCGATTGAGGGCAGATATTCTTAACAGCATGTCGACGTCACACAAGTTGACGACTTCATTTGCTGGCTGACAAGTGCAGCGATGCTCAAACTACGACTATTAGATAAACTACAACAACGTAGGCGTACGTAATGGTTACGATTACCGCTGCAGCGAATGGCGTCAAATTTACAAGCATTGTCGCTGCACTGCTGGCAGGTAATAATCTGTTACGATTAACCAAAAAAATATACATATCTCGGCAGCAAAAAAAAACATAAACACAGTAAAATAACAAGTGCAAATATTAAAAATGAGATAAAATAATTTTACGATAAACGAAACTGCTTGACTAATTATCGCTTATTTTGCCAAGTTAAGTAGTCACCTAAAGAACATTAAAAGTTTACTTTTCGCAACGCATTTATGACAAATGTTTACTATTTTGCAATGAACAAAAGGTTAAACCGCAAATTACTAAAATATTACAGTTCTTTAAACAGCTAACAAAATTCAGTTAAAATATTTCTTGAAAAATGAAAAAGTTTATGCCTGATGTCTACCACCGGCTGAAACGCATGCATTCAGACGTTTGCAAAAGTCGCAAATAGCTTTGTTGATCGTCATCCCATTTCTGTTGCAGTGCACTTTTTAGCTCCGGACTGGTCTTCGGCTCTAATCAAGTTTGTGGGATGCTTGCAGCATTGCATCCCACACATAATAGTCAAGTGGATTGAGGTCTGGTGAATTTGGTGGCCATATCCGAAGCTTCAAGTGAAATGTAATAATCGTTGGCTGATAGCGCATAAGTAAGCTTAACTGGACCACCAGTATTATGGCTCAACTTTGTCAAAGTTAGGGATAATACACCGTGGGCCATAAAAACGTGGCACTTTTCTTTTGTCAATATCTTCGCCAATAATTAACCAATTTTCAAAATATTTTCACTGCCGCACTCTGCAAATAGTTTGCAATAATGTGATTATTATATATTTTACCACGCTTTAACTGCGTTGCTACACTACCGTGTAAAACATATATGTTCAAAAATGACCAAAATTATTATAAAGCATATACAAAAATTATATTTTTGACAAAAATTGTACCAATTTTTATACAAAAATGAAATTATATTTAGTACCAGATGCATTTCTGATTTTTGTCAACAAAAACGAATTTTGTTTTTAATATTAATTTTTAATGCAGTGGCAGCATACTGGTAATGTAACATGCCATTCAACAATGGAGACAAGGCTTTTATCAAGAACGTGTACAAGTCCAAAAATGCAACTTTTAGAGAATACTGACAAAATTTTCAATAACAAACTGCAAAAAAAGACTGGGCATGTTATTAAAAATATTTGGCAAACACAAAGCACCGACCAAAAGCACGAGTTTGACAGACTGACGATGCACACAATGAAGAGAACGTGACCACTGTAAAAGAACTGATAGCCCCGCAAAAGCAGGAAGGCCAGAAACAAACACATCGTTCAACAAGCCAGGTATCGAAAGGAACGGATCTAACACAGTTTAGCATCGTACAGATCATTTACTGTGTTTTTTTTATCTGAAGTGTTTTTCGTTTACCAGCACGCATGCTGCCTAATATTGCTGGTTTTCCGTACATTTATATTTTAAAAGGTAGTGTAGCGACACAGTTAGGGTGTGGTGGGATATTCAATAATTATCTTATTGCTAATTATCCACTAAATTGGGCAGTAAAAAAAATTTTGAAAACACGTTAACGTTTGGCGAAGATATGGACAATAAAAAGTGCCACGTTTTTTTGGTCCACCCTGTAGAATGAGTTACTGTACTACTTTGTGGTTTGGCGTATACTTGAAAGAAAAATATGCATGCAAAATATCACTTAATGTTTAGTTTTTGAAAAATAAATTTTAGAACACGTCAGGGGAAAGTAAACATTTCTATACTTACATTTTAAATAAATTGGTACTAAACCAAAAACACGCCAGATATCGTGCGTACGATCTTAGTCTGAAAGTGTTTAAAAAGACGTCGTGTTCTCTGCAGCTGTTAACCAGCACGCAGACTCTCAAACGATGAAAAATTTTTTACAATGACTGAAAGATATTAGCCAGTGAGCTTCATTTATTAACTGGAGTCCGTCAGTTTATCGACTTGTCACTACTGGACTACACGACGTGCTATACGTCGGTGTGATACGCTGGTGTGATATTTGTCGATTCCGCGGAATTAAGATCAATGACGCCAGGTGTCGTGACGTCACAACTACCGGTGTAGGCTTCCACGCGTCAGATCTGAGCATGCGAGTTCATCTTTCATCACAAAAATGTCACATCTTGTATTTAATGCACCAGTTTTTTAACATCATTTTACGATTGCATTGGTTTGTCTTTATCTGGCACTACGAGCGGATCTTTTATACTTTCAAGGGTGTACTCAAACGGAACAAAACGACCCATCGTGAAGGTTTACACCACCGACCGTCGGCGACCGTGAAATAACTGTACTAACCGCTATCTGTAGGAAGCTTGTCTAACAGATTAACATTCAGTTATCTAACTCCGGACAGTGGTTTGACATGCGCCTAATATTTTATGGCATGGCGATTGTTCTACTTCAAATTGTGTGGGAAAATGTAACGGCGAAATTTTTTTCGAAAATCGGTCAATTGTCGATGATGCCATGAGAAAAAAATTCGGTGGTGTAATCTACAGTTTTCGACTCGCATTATAGGCCTATATTAATATCGCCGCGACAGTCCCTTCGTAAAAGTTACCTGACATTGGTAACACCTTTACGGGTCGGATGTGGTGTGCTGCAGGTAAGTTGATGGTAGCGGTATCATGTCCGGCTGGGTGGTCCAGTTACTCGTCCTACTGCTACTACGTCAGTGCTATCCAAGTGGACTGGTCGACAGCACGCTCTGAATGTCAGGCAATGAACGCAGACCTTGTCAGCATCGACGACACAGACGAAAACCAGTTCGTCAAAAGCATTTCGTAAGTGCTACTTCTGATTTCATGGTTCCGTGTTTTTTGATCCCGCATTTTCAGCGTCCCTTCGTTATCATCAGCATCATCATCATTGTCGTTATCATTACCTTCCTGCTTCAGTATTCATTTCAAACTGAAGTTGGTTTATGGCGTTAACGTACTTTAGCAGGTACGTGATAACTTTCTTCTATACTGAACTGACCGTCGACCTGTCCGTTCTGCTGACATCAACCGTCTGCCAGTGCCTCCAGTCAAGTTAACAACCGTCGCCAACCAAGCGAATTTTATTGGCCCACGGACATGGAACGACCTGCCAGACGACGTAACATTTGCTCAGTCGTTAATACTCGTTATTTACCTTCCGTCGGTGACTCAAAACTCACCTGTTTATGAAATCCCTTTTCATAATATTTTATAATTTTCTGAAGTAATTTTGCACATGTATTTATTGTTTTGTTGACTAACAGGCTTATGGCACCTAAACTTATCTCTCTGGACTGAACCCAATCCAACCTTTCTCTAATGGATTTAGCAGTAGTTTGTATCACTTAGGCCACTTTAAAAATCTTGGACTGATTGACTGATTTATTAACCCATTCATGCCTAGCGTCTTCAAAAATGGGACACCTAGTTTAACGGCAAACTATAAAATAAGTCAGGCACTAATGGGTTAATGAACTGATGGGTTGATAATAGCTGGGACATAAGTTATGTTGTTTTTGCACAGGACGACGGGTGGTGACGATTACTGGATAGGACTGTACAAGTCGGCACCGGCTGCAACAGACAACTGTTACTGGGTGGACGGCAACCCTTCCACGTTTCGAAAGTGGATCGGCACTGAACCGAACTCGGCGACGGACATGTGCATACGCATGGTCTCCGGCGGCTCGTATCGCGACATCAGCTGTAACTCGCTGTATCGTTACGTGTGCAAAAAGGACGCAGCAGGTAAGCCTATGTTACGCATGTAAATTACGGCGAAATTCAAACTGGTCATTGCCTTTCCCCGTTGTCGACACTATTATGTGAAGATGCAACGAAACATTCAGGTGTATATAACGTATAGCGTAACATTTTTGTGGCATAGATTACTCTTTATCGCGAAACTTATTACATTGTGGTATTCTGTGTTTCCGTTTTGGACCACATATTGCGACCCACGTTACTGTGGCGTTGTATATCTGTTTGTTTGTCTGGCCGGTTCTCAGTCGTTTATTCTGCGAAAACCGTTGAGCAAAACGAGATTCCATTTTGACAGGCACCCACACGTAGCTCAGAAGTAACAATCTGTTAAACAGGAGCTACCTCCGCTACAGGATGGCAAATATGGGTAGGAGTTGAAGTCCTCAGTCAAAATTTGCACTGCAAAGTGTGACCACACTGATACCAGAGCAGCAGAGATGGAGCCTATGTCAAATCACCGTGGCTCTTATTTTGTTACTGACAGAGTTACCTAATAGCGTGGTGTCATTCAAAACTTTTCGTTTTAATTACGTAAACCGCAGGTTTTTTCAGTCTATTTTTCCTGTTTTTACTTGCCACTTGTTGACTTTAAATATTACTTCGGTGTGCAAAAGCAGTTTTAGCATTCTCTATAGCACGCAGTATAAACCATGAGTCTATGTTTATTCTTATTTAGTAGTTTCAGTGATTGAAACAGGATGAGCAAGATAACGAATACACTGCATCATATTGTTGTAATATTGCAGTAACTACAACCCAAGAACAATCGACTACTACAGAGGCAGCCACAACGAGCGCTGTACCAACCACTACAACAGAACCAACGACAACAACAACAGTAGAAGAAACGACGACAACCGTGCCGCCTACGACTACGACAGTCGCTGCTACAACGACGACTGCAGAACCGACAACGACGACAGCCGAATTAACAACAACTACGACAGGATCTACAACAACTACAACGATGCACACGACGACAACATCGAAGCAGACAACAACAACAACAACAACAACGCTTGGCTTAGAATCAGTAACATCTCGTCAGCCTGCTGTCTTGGTGGGTGAGTAAACGTTCAGTTATTGTTGTTTTGTTTTAGCTTATTGGGCATGTATAGTGCCAGTTAAAAGCAACAACGCTTTATAAATTGCCGTATAGTGAAGTATTAACACCATTAATTTAAAGAGATTAGTGACGTTATAGACAGCTGGTCAGAAGTTTTGCCACTGCAGGCTTTTAAGTAAAACTTTTGAACAGGCCTACAGTTAGCCTACAGTTCAATAACACGATCACTGAAATCATGCTTCATTAGGCTCAGTATAAATCACTTACAGGCCGATTTGTCGATTTTTCGCCCAGTGCTTTGCAGATTGATGCTGATCGTCGTGTGCAGAAAATACCGAAATATATCTCATTCTGAAAAAAACCAATCAAGTTTTTGCCAAAAAGCAGCCTATTAGTATAATATTTATTGTAATTTAAAAACTAGCGATAATTTGGGATTTAACGCACAGCACGTATAAAACAAACCGTAGCGTCATAATATGTTTCTTTTCTCTTTGCAGCAATCATAGGCTTTTGACACTTTAAACGGATTAGCTGTTTTAGAAATTTTTTTGTACATTTTGCATTATTTTGCACAAATTTCTCGTTTATTATGCCTATATATATAGGTTTACATCAGAAATATACTTTAGAAATATAAAGGTTTACGTCGTTATTGCCATATGCTGAGACTAATGTGAAATCGTTATGTCTGCACTCTGCAGTGTCGTCTCCCTGTATAAATCCCGGTCCGCCTTTAACCAACTTTGTTCTGCGCTGGAATAGTTACGCCACGATCGCAGTCTACCAGTGTCCAGTTGGATATATCTTCGATGAAGGCGGAACTATCAGAAGTCTTGGTTGTAGTACAGGCCAATGGCCGGATTTGCTACCCGTCTGTCGTGGTTAGTGAATGTTTCATAATGCACGTTGTAAGTTGATGCTGTACCGAAGATAACAGTGTTTTGCTAATGGCGTAATGTGCTTATGTACAGTTAGTTGGTCACAAAAATGTGTAATTACAGTCAAATATTTAAGGTATTTGGCGCCAACTTATGGAACAAACTGTAATCTGACATTACCTTATTATCATATTCCTAGTCAGTCTTTTTCCCTGTCCTCTAATAGACAGCATTATGAGATTGATGACTGTCTGGAGGATAACAGAAAAGATTATTAGAACTACCATTATGTTAATTACATATGCACGCGTATAATGGAGTTCTTACAATTTTAGGTTTAGCTCGTGTTTTGTGCTTCTGTAAAGGTTAAACTTTTTGTTTCTTTATCGTAAAGGTTAAACCTACTGTTCCGTTATTATGGGCTTGTGTGCATTCGCTTGGAAAGGCCGTCCCCGAAATGACCTATGCCAGGGGTACTCAAACGGCGGACCGCGGTCCGCAATCCGGACCGCGAAGGCATTTTCGGCGGACCGCGAGTCACTTCTGCGTAAGTGAAAAATCCCAACACAACACACATTTCCATTTCC
>Ga0209367_1011523_pt1 | contig 11712 bp, 6 predicted proteins | sample WorMetLIZISLAND2_FD_187412 | JGI IMG/M metagenome (GOLD analysis project Ga0209367, IMG submission 187412) | Marine gutless worms symbiont microbial communities from Max Planck institute for Marine Microbiology, Germany - Olavius geniculatus... ... | reverse complement strand
ATCGCCTTTTGTAATTTTTGCTGTTTTCGATGTGCAAGTCCTTAAATGTTGCCGTTAACAAGTGTATAAACTAATGTTTTGTACATTTATATATATATATATAGCCCATATTTTATCAAATCGCTACAGTTACTGTCGGAATTTCCATGCTTTGATGCTTTATGACACACAAATATGATATATGCATTATGCACTATGCATTTTTGTAAAAAAATTACGTTTGTAGGTGTTTTTTTTTAAATGTAGTTTTTGAATTGCCTGTGGAAATGTTTTATTGTTTTATGTAAGCTCACAGTTTTCATTGAATGTCTGTGTGTGTGTGTGTGTGGTTGTTATAATTCAGGTGGCTCGGCTAAAAATGCTAGCATACAAGAGCAATGCTGAGGCTCTATTTCCAATTTATGATGGTATGAAAAATCTCTGCTTATTATATTTCACTCTATCTTTCTGCTGTTCTCTGGACTTCGATACTGTTCATCAGTCATTTATCACATTACGTTATAATATTGTCTGTGGAGTACATTTATGTGAGCTGCAGTAAAGGTAAAATTAAAATTTTATTAGTATATTATAAGAGTCAATTAATATTGGGATAATTTTAGAAAATAAAATTTACATGCAAGAAGTGCGTTGAAATAGTGTAACTGTGTGGGTGAGTTGTTTGTTTGAAACTACGAGTTTCGTGCAGTTTTTTGCTGGACTTTTACTTGAGTTATTTGCCACTTGGCTGCCACTGATGGACTATTTTTTACATAAAGACATATTACGTGTTTGACATGGCAATATCTGTAATATCTGAAGCAGTTCTACAATGATGAGATCATGTGCTGTGTTAAGTCAGAGAGGGAGTGAGTAGGGTTTTTCCGCCCACCCGATACGATATAGGTCATTTCGGGGATGGCCTTTCCAGATATTGAAAGATATTAAAAATCGGACAAGTACACGATCGACAGCGATTCCTCACCTGTTCAATGGAAAAAGTTTGGCGAACTTTGGTCCACTAATTATGGAGATCTCAATGTGGAATCGTACCCACCCAAATCAACTTTCAGAAGACCAGGATGCTGCACCCCCATATTTTACATAAACATGCATATAAACATAATAACAAAACAAAAAGTTTAACCTTTACAGCAAATTTAACCTTTATAAAACACGAAGCCTATTTTAAACAACCTAAACCTAAAACTGTAAGAACTGTCAATTTCAAGTGTGCCTGTGTGACTAGCGGTAATGGCAGTTCTGATAATCTTTCTGCTTATCCTTCGGGCTTATCCTCCAGACAGTCATTAATGTCAGAATGCTGTCTTTTGGAGGATGAGGGGAAATGCAGTGTTAACTGACATAGCACCTGTGGACAAGTGACTTGATTGGACAAGGTGTGATAAGATGTCATAATTGTTTCAGGTGAGAATGTGATTGGTCGAGATGCAAGTGAATGCAGTGTCTGTCTTCCTGCAAAGGTCAGAGCTTTTTCTCAGATTTGTTCATGGTCACTGGGCAAAGGTCATGCAGTGTGTGAAAGTGTCTTTTCAGCCACTCGTGCAAGTTTGGATAGAAGCTGTTTAAGATGCATCATGCCTCAGGACTGTGTTGAATAGCTATGAATGTGATGCCGTCAAAATCATCAACAGTTTCATGAATTTTATTCGGATTTTTTTCAGATTACTAGATCGTTAGAAAATGATGTTTTGCTGAGTAAATTACGTCTAACTCTAATTGAATCGTTTTTTTGCTGTTACATAGTCTTTGTCAAAGAAGTGTGCATGTATCAAAACAATGACACACATGAGAGTAGTAGTTGCAGTTGTAGTAATTCTAGTTTTAGTAGTAGTAACATTAAAGTTTAGATTAAATCAATTTAAATGTAGGTACAGCTATTTAACGGAACTTATCATAGAGCTACGGAGCATCATCTGCCATATGGGATCACACAGTGTTACCTGCTACCTGACAGGTGAACGTGCCCCTCTTTAACCCCAGCCAGATAGGCCGGTGCTCGATCTACCTACCCCAAAGGGATGGAAGGCTGAGTTGACTTTGGTGTTGGTTATCCCTCGAGCTTTACCTGTCTGGAGACAGTCACCCATCCAAGCAGTAACCAAATTTAAATTTAACGACCAGCTGGGAAGTCAAACTCACAACCTTCTTGATCGTAAGTCCGGCACCCTAGTAGTAGTAGTAGTGGTAGTGAACTTAGTAGTAGTTGATGTTGTTATAGTGTTTGTTGTATGCTGTCCAGTCTCAGTCATAGAAGCACACATGTAATGAAACAATGACAGACATGATAGTAGTTGTGGTAGTAGTAGTAGTAGTAATAGTAGAATTTTGTTATAATATTTGTTGTTGCTGTGCAGTCGCTGTCAAAAAAACATGCATGTATTGAAATAACTGCTGACGTGCATCTCATCTATGATCTTGACAGTCGGAATAAATCACGTCGTGATAAGGTCTGTATATCATCAACTAACTAACCCTGTCCTCCAATAGACAGCATTATGAGATTGATGACTGTTTGGAAGATAACCGGGAAGATTATTAGAACTGCCATTACAATTGGTCCATAATATATGCACAGTCATAATTGGCAATACTTACTATTTTAGGTTCACATCATTTTTTGTGTTTTATAAAGGTTAAACTTTCTGTATATGTTAAACTTTTGTTCTGTTATTCTGTATGTGCAATTTTGCCTGGAAAGGCCATCCCTAGAATGACCTATACTGTGTCGGGCAAGATGTTAAACCCTACTCACTCACTCACTGTATGTCATCAATGCATTCCTAGTATCCTCCAAAGTTATCAAAGTTTCTTTCTAGTAGAGCTGTTGAATTAACATGTTAACTTAGCACATTAACACGTTAAAGAATTAGTGCACTTGAATAAATTAATGCACATACATAAATTTACTTAATTCTGTGAAGCAGAAGTTTCAATATTGCATTAAACTATGTTTGTTTAACAGTCGAATAATATTCAGTTAATTAAAAATGGTTTTGTTGCCGTTTCATCACTAATGTCACGGTCTTGTGATGCATGCGTTAAAACATATGTATATTAAATTCTATTAGTAAGTAAGTAAGTAAGTAAGTAAATGATTTATAAAGTGCCAAAGTCTCCAAAAGAATCAGGACGCAAAAGAAAGAATCAAAAAAATGCAAAAAAATAAAGACTGTTTGTGCCATTGGTCTTGTATGACTTGGTCTCGGTCATGATGGCTGCCTAGTACCTTTATTTAATTAAGCCAACTGAACAAAATACTGACAATTAGGAAACAGTTTTTTCTACATATGATGATACATTTTGGTGACCTTCGCTTCACAAAAGGCAGATGAATCTGGCCAAAGTTGGTAATACATTCTAAAAGCCGTGTAGGGCAGCCGTTATACTGTGCAGTGCACTATGTAGTGATATTTCTTTTTGTGCAGATTGCTGCCAAGTTATCACTAAGTTATTGTGAAACTGCTTAGTCTCAATTTTCAGTGTTCTAGTGGTGGATAGATGACTTGGTGTGGTCCGAGTGTTATGTTTTGGTTTCATGAAACTGTTGTCGAATTGTTACCAGCTGTTCCTGTGTCCGCAAGTTCGCTATGAGCTGAAAGATGGAGATCAGTTAACATTTGCTGATGTGCACTGTGTATACATGAAGTCTGCTACCAAACCACACGTGAGCAAGACGTATTGTGTAATTTGATTTTAACAGTTTTTTTCTGAACTTACCTCTTTTATTGCCTTTTAGATTTTTGGATGGAACTTCTCATTTTTTAGCATTTTTGTTTTCTTTGTTTCAGGTTTTTATCTCTGCCATTACTTAGCCATTTTCAGAGTTTCTGTATAAATCCCATCATTTGATTCCAATTTATCTCCGTTTCTTGTTTGTTTAAAACACCTCTAGTTCTTATTGTTGATGTTGTTACGGTTATCGAAATTGGCTCCGAAACCGTGGTTTTTTAGCAATATCGAACCCTATCAAAACCGCAGTTTTAGGCTCTCTGTTGACGGTTTCGGTTTTTTGGTAAATGGCGCAGCTCTGATGTCTAGTGCCGTGAATGTTGGGCCTAATAGTACGCCACAGTGGCGAGTGGCGGCAGCGCGCAGTGACTCTTTTTGCCGGCTCCTCTCATACTGCGGGTGTTATCAGCTGTGATCGCCGGTGGCGCTATACCCTGTGTGTGACGGGGAATGGTGAGGCTTGAATGAATGGAGGAGTGTGGCTACTAGGAAGGCAGATGGCCATCGGCGACTGCCATTGTCGCTCAGAGAACTTGACAGAATCGGTGTTTGCTAAATACATTTAAACTGTATTTAGTGTACCTTTATACGGCTGTATAGGTTTGCGCACTGTGCCATGAATTTGCCTCCTATGCTCAGCGTCCCAATAATCTATATCATGCTCGAGGGCAGCGGTAATCTCCACAAACAGTGTCTTCACTATGGTCGTTGCCCTGCGTCTCTTCTTGCTGACCGGCCGACCGCATCCGCATGTTTCTGCACATGTCGCCCTCTCTTTCCCTCCCCGTCTTTTTGTTGCATCCAATTACGGATGTTTTGCTCATTTTACGTTTCGCCCTTAGATATTTTGCGCATTATAAAATTGTGCACGACAGCGAAAACCAAGAATACGACGTCCACGGAGCGAAACATCTTAGTCAGTGAAGCGTCCTGATATGACTCGCTTAGTTCGTGCAGTTTCATGTCTTGCCGTCGTCGTCGTTTGGCAAGTTACAGCCGCTGAAGATCAGGCATTGTGGAGCACACATGCGTGTTGTCACGACGCAAGCAAATACGCACTAGTGGTTAATTTTAACGTTATGCGCTGTATGAATTCACGTTTTACTTGCCGGTATTAACTTACGGGATTAGTTTGCAGGTTTGTATCTCAGCTGTCAATGTCGTGCAGTGTCTGATTGGCGACAGACTGATCACGTGCATGTATCTGCACATGTCGTTTGAAGTTTGTCTCTTGCCATGCATTCTGCAGTGGTGCGTCCATGCCGAACTATCATTAGTAAGTGCCGTGAGTCGGTCTCGTCTGCTTTTCCCCCTCCCCTTCTCTCTCTCTCTCCCTCTCAGCAATGCTTCGTCATCTGTCCACCCACGGCGTTTGCTCTGGCAGCATCTAGTCGTGAGCAGCAAAGTGCCCCTGGCAGGTGCGTTATCATTGCACGTTTGCCTGGTTTTGGTGCTAGTCAGAAAACCGAACCATGCAGAACCGAAACCGCGGTTTTTCCCCTAAAACCGAACCGAAACCGACCGACCTCGGCCAGCGTGAAATCTTAACAACACTACTTATTGTGCTAAATTAACCTATTACTTTGTCTGCACTGCCAGACTGGCAGTGCTAGTTTTTGTGTGTCAATTTCATATCACATTGATATCACTACTAATTGCATTCTTTTTGAGTGTGTAAGCAAATGTTAAAATATGCTATAATTTTTTCAGAGTCATTTCACTGGTTTTGTGGCATTAATGTTGAAAGCATTTTGTATCCTCGTTGTTTCGGAGCCTGCTGTGCAGAACTCTGTTATTAACCGTGATTGATAGATTGTGTATTGTGTCGGTGATCAGAGCTCTGCACCTGTGGCTGAAGATACAGCCCAACAGACCGAAACAGTAGACACACTGGAAACAGAGTCTACAGAACCCGGCAGATCCGATGGAGTCACAAGCCAAGTAAACACTGCTGCCACTATAGCCACTGGGCTGTTTGATGCGGCCAATGACAGTGACGATAGTGCTAGCAGCGATATACTTCTACATACATCACAGGTCAGTGTAGTACTAGTAGTAGACTAGTATAGGGTGACGCGATAGGTCGTGAACAATTTCGATTTCAAATATAAGCCTGTTATTTACGGTAACCAGCAATAATTTTACGTCAGTGAAATTCTTCATCTAAAATTTCAGAGTTGTAGCTGTTATACAGTATTTACAGTATGCATTTATATATAAATAACACCACCGCTAAAATTAAATAACAGTGGACCGATAAACGATAACATCAGGCTAGGTCCCTGTCCGTGTCCACTGCACCACTGTTAGTATGGAATGGTGTCTTCTTTGTTTTTAATGACTGCTTTCAGTTTCTCAGGCATCATAGCGATAAGATTTTGAAGTGTTGACAGAGAAATTTATTTCTGTGCTTTTACAGAGACAGCTTCAGTACTTGCAGTGACTAAGACTCAGCGTCGGCATAAACAACCTCTGTTGCCATAATGCTCCAAACGTTCTCAGTCGGAGACAAATCTGGAATGTAGAATTTAACATTTGCATCCAGCCAAGTGATTTTGGCCTTTGACGCCATCTTGCTAAAACATTCCTTCACGAGTTAAGTCAGTGCTGGTCTGTGTGACATCACTGCTTTTTTGGGTGACATTATTATGTTGGCTCGTATAAATCAAACAAGTAACTGGCGGTTGTGATATTTTGCACACAATGTTGTATTAAATTTCTCTAAATGATAATAAATGTACAAAACATCAGTTTATACACTTGTTAATGGCAACATTGAAGAACTCGCACATTGAAAACAGCGAAAATCACAAAAGGTGATATTGCCCGCATCACACTGACTGTGTGTCAATGTGCTGCTGAATAATATCACTTTTTTCTAATTTTTGCTGTTTTCGATGTCATTCAGCCTGTGATAGCAGTTTCATAATTATCTGGTACTTTAAACGTAGTTTATTTGTCATTCAAAATTGTTCATGATCTATCGTGTCATCCTGTTTTAGCAGCCGCAACAGTAGCGCCGTAACACAATATCAGTAATAGTCTCCGCCACCGTCATCATTACATTATCTTTGTTATTGTAGCTTCATAGTAGTAGTACCTGTATCATAGTGTAGTTTTTACTTTGTTTGGTGAATGCTGATTTCCTCGCTTATTTGTGATTAAAATCATATAATATAACTAACTTAGTTATTGTTAATTTGCATATTGCCAATAAGAGCTTGCCAGGGCTCTGGTGGCCATTGTACCTGGCCTATAACAATTTTTACAGCATTTTTCAAAGACTGCTACAGAGGGTAGAGACTTATGGGAATGTGGCCTGAGCTGTTTAAAATACAGCAAATCTGTCAGTGATCTGCAGCATTAGTCATTTAACCTCCTTAGCAGTATCCGCGAGGACTGAGTTGTTGTATTAAAAGCGGTAAGCCCGGGTCATCTCGGGCATCGACGACTTGCAGAGAAGTCACTGTCGTGCGGAGGGTGGGTGCAGCAGTTTATACATCGCACTGCTGGGTACCGCTTCTAATGACTGCTTCATCGCATGTCGGGCGCTGCCAGTGTCCCACGGCACAGTCACACATGTTGATGTCTGCGGGTGTTGACAAAATAATTTCCCACATTTGTTAGTTGCAGTCCTAGTTGTCACATTGTGAACATGTCGAATGAGAAATGCAGATTAGAAAACTTAGCTTTAGACGAAGAGTAAGATCATGAAACTCTTTGCTTTGGAAGTGATAATTATGATGAGTCTGCGAACTTATAGTCACATGAACTGTCATCACTCGAGTGATGACGAATCTAAAAGTGACTGAATGTGCAATTACAGTGCCCTCATGAGTAGAGAAAATAAGAATAAGAAAATATTAATGACAACGAATGCAGTTTTAAACATTGAAAGCAGTAACAAAAGCTGTGACAACATACTACGACATAAAAGCGAAAAAGCTTAACTTTATAAACCTAAAAACACAGATGAACCAGCAGTGTGTGGCATTTTATTTCGTTACACTTTGACGGCCCAATGGTCTGTCGACACGCTCAACATGACGACGTCTGTCTGCCAGTCACTAGGGTTGTCATTAGCTGATATATCAATCAACATCAGCTGCAGATGTAACATCGTCTGGCCGCTGTCGTCTATAGAAAGCATCTGGTCACTGTACCGTTTTCGAACAGAAATCCACACTAGAATCGTACCGCCAAGGACGTTAAGGAGCTGGGTACCCAGTTGCAATTATGGACCTGATTTCAACTTTTAAGCAAGTGAGGAAAAATAACGATGCAGTGACATCTACACACCTAATTACCAAATTTTTTGCAAAGCTAGGCATAACCTGTGTAAAAACTCTAGAGCAGCACAAAATCTTCTCCCTTGAATCACTTCACTTCCTTGAAGGTCTTCAGCAATCATTGTCTGCTGTCTTATTCGACAGCTGATCTTGCAGCTGTCAATTCATTGGCAATGGCAATTTTCCAAAATGCTCAGATTATCATAGCAAGCATTGGTGTCAGTAATTAGTGCCAAAATTGGTATCAGCTACTCCGGTTTATAACTGGGTGATGATTGTCGGAGCCACTCTTTAGTATTTGCCACTGTTTACCGTGCAGTGTTGTTGTGTTCAGCTTGTCGATGGAGTCGTGTCTGCACCTGTCCTTGTGGAAAACTCGTTAGCTGATCTGTCCAGTGGTGAGTGAGTTGAGCTGTCAAACAAATCTACGTAAATCTCGACGAATTGACAAAGATCCTTATCATCTCTGACTTTACAGAACAGCAAATGTTATAGCGTGCTACTTTGTGCAAGAGAAATGAAGGGCACAGAAAATCTCACTCTGTGGTTGAGTCTAGATGAAGCTTTGTGTCCCATATGTCTTTAGTTCGTTTTGTTGCTAGATTTGGAGTATTTGTGAATCGGTGTACGTCGCCGTTAGGTAGAAATATACAATACTGTTGTTCTAATTTTGGCTGGAATTTTGAAAAGTTTGTTAATGGTGACATTAGTATGTCTAACAATGTTTTTGTCAAGTCATTTTATTCGTCAGTCAGTGAGAGTGACTGGCTTACTGTAGATGCCTTACGTCAGGTGTTGAACCTACGTGATGGCTTTGATTTTCTGTTCTTTTCTGACGGCTCCACATTGTTAGATTCTGAATTGGACAGTCTCATTTTATATTTAGCATCTAGCCGTACTTTGTAGTCTATTTGTTGCTCAGTTTGTGTTGCTTTTTGCGTTTTTATTGTCGTTTCTTTTTTTTTCTGTACCTTGTGTACGATGAAATAATAAATATATAATATAGACACATTTTGTGCTTTGAAGTTGTTGGTTGTGCATCAGCATTTGGCTATACTGTAATTTCTGTGACATTTGGAGGACCTTTATATCTGGTGTGCGTTCGCATGGTTTTTCGGATGATATGGAGGGCAAGTGGTCTAGCCAGTAAAAATTCTTGTCACAGTAGTTCTGAAACTGTTGTTTTTGGGATTCAGCCTAACTGGGAGTTTCTTCCGAAAAAAATGAGATCTACACAAGATCCATAATGTGGCCTTTTTGGACATTCGCACAAGTTAATATGTAAATGATTGTGTGTATTGCATGTGTATGGTGTAAGTGTCGGCTGGCGTTCGGCTGGGGGAGTTGTCTCGCAGTGTTTTAGTGCCGGAGTCGGATTCCGAAAATGAAGATGACAATGATAGGCAGAGAGCAGATGCTGAGGGCTTGGCTGAAGGTCTGGTAGAAGATACCCAGGCTTATGATGATGATAATGCTGCTGGTGGTGTGCTTGGAGAGAGCATGATAACAGCTGATGACACAACAAAGCAGGTCGTTTGCACAGTCTGTTGCATTATCACTGGCAAGGCATAAGCAGGCATGATGCACTAACTACCTATTTGTGGTTTGTGTAAACTGGGTCTGGCTGAGAGCTAAGTAAATGGAGATCCAGATGGCTTGGGGACGATATTTAAACTACCAGTACACTGGACGACTTCACTTTTTGACTTAGACCGAAGTTTAGGCTCGGCGAAAGTCTAATTACCTATTTAAGTCAAAAAGTGAAGTGATTTCGCTGAGCAAAAACGTGGCGACTAACACGGATAGTTTAGTAAATTAAAACAGTCTGGTACCAAAAGTAAACGTCATAATGGCTACACAATGACGTAAGATGTTATGTAATTACATCATTTGCGTGCGTGGCGCAATTAAATAAGCAAGCCTAAGTGTAACTGGTTGATTTATTTACTGTTAGGTTTACCGGTTTTCCGCCATTTTTAATCGTTTAGTTGAACTTTGGTCTAAGTACAGACTTTAGCATTCAGCTGTAGCTTTGGCTCAGTGAAAAGGCTCAGCGAAAGTCTAATTCAAAAAGTGAAGTCGCCCACTGTAGTAACTGAGAAATTAAAGTGCATTTTTACTAATGTTAAATGAACTGTTAAGGTCTTTAAATTTATGAGTAGTCAATACCAAAGAAAGGTTATATTGTGGATGTATCCATGTCATTTGATCATCACAGAGGTATTTGTTAAATTTTTTCACTGTGTCTTCTGCCCATGCATCAGGTTTATGATGTAAATTTTATTCATCATTTCCTCCTGTTCTTAGCTTTTTACGCGCCAGAGCTACCAATCAATCAATCAATTAAAATCATTTATATAGTGCCAGTAATTGCATAGCTAGCTATAGCGTGTATTAGCTATGGTAATTCTGTCTTGGTGTCTTGTGTCTGTCTGTCACGTCTCAGTACCGTTCCAAGCCCAGGTGAGATAGAGACTTCGGATTTTTACCATATGATAGCGTAGAGTCTCTGGTATTTTGTGACAAAATTTTATGCCGCTGGGTGAAGGGGACCCCATGAATGAGGGGGAGAAAGAGAGGCACCCCCTTAAAAAGGCTTTATTCTACTGTTATTGGCTTGTTTAATGTGAAAATGGTTGCAGATAGGCACAGACATGCTGCTTATCATAACAAGCGCTAGCGACGAGCTTCTTAGGAATGTTAACATCGATGACCTTGAATCCCCAAAATAGGGGGTTTTAGTGATTTTTTTGCAATTTCTGGCTGCGACACGCATTTCAAGAGTGAATTGCTCCGAAATGGCTGGCGATAGACCAGGACAACCTGCGTGCAAAATTTTCAGCATTGGATGCAGATTTTAGCAATCCAAGTTCGGATCCTCTTATGTTTAAGGAGGCCTGCACACGCGGGTGTCAAAGAGTGGTACTCCTCTAAAAAGTGGTTATTTATCTGCTGCTGGCTTGTCTAGCGTGAAAATGGTTGCAGATACGCACAGACATGCGGCTTAGCATAACAAGCACTGTTGACGAGCTTCTTAGTACTGTCAACATTGATGACCTTGATTGATTTTGAACTCTAAAAATAAGGGTTTTTAGCGATTTTTGGTGATTTTTGGCTGCAAAAGAGTGAATTGCAACGAAATGGATAGAGATCTAGACCAAAATTACCTCGAACAGAAACTGCTGTAGGCTCTCGTGCGTTTTTTGAGCCTTAGCTCAGATTTCTTGTCTGTGTTACTTTTTGACTCTCGGGAACTTGTTGCATTATTTACTTTGCCTGTTCATGATCAAATGTTATTTGGCTGTTTTTTGTCGTTCAAGGTGAAATGATTTGATAGTTTGTGGACACAGTGTACATACAGTGAGTGAGTGAGTGAGTAGGGTTTAACATATACATATACATATACATTTTACATACATAACATATACATTTTATCCATTTTCCTGAAAGTGCAGAATTTTACGATAACTTTGACAGTAATATCGGCGCCCAGCGTTCTGTCAACACGGAAAAATTTACCTTTGAAGTCAACGATCTACGAAAACGACGTAGAAAACGCACCGCCATGATGATCTGCAGTGACGTCATGAGTTTGGCCTATAGACGTCATGAATTAATATTCATGACGTCTGTATAGGCTATGGCCTAGCCTAGAATGATGACGTCGTCGGCTAGCCATTAATATTCATGA